>Ga0172377_10004552_pt1 | contig 14240 bp, 20 predicted proteins | sample Pumphouse3metaG_FD_119749 | JGI IMG/M metagenome (GOLD analysis project Ga0172377, IMG submission 119749) | Leachate microbial communities from a municipal landfill in Southern Ontario, Canada - Pumphouse #3 metaG | ecosystem: Engineered > Solid waste > Landfill > Unclassified | place: Canada... | reverse complement strand
AATCAAAAGTATATGGAAATATAAGGGTGGCTTACAGTTTTTTTACGTTTGATAATGAACCGTATGTAGAGGTTTTTTATGGACATAACATAAATACATTGATTACAAGCATTTATAATTCCTTTGAAAATGTAATTTTTGATGTGTCATTGAGCGATCGTTCAGGGAATATAATTCAATCTCTACATCAAGAAAATTGGAGTAATTTTAGTGATTCTAAAAATCTTTTTACCATTCATCAATGGTCAAATGAAATACCTGATGGTGGATATACAATAGAGTTTCACAAATCAATAATCTATAAAATTGATATAGATTCATTGACTATAAATAGTGGTGAAATTTATTTCCATATATTTGCACCAGAAGCAATTTTTATTAATGGTGCAGGATGTGCGTTATATTTTAAACATAAAGATGGAGGTATCGTTTTTGGGGATAGCACTATTTTCAACGATGAACCTGGCGGTACGTTTACGGCTTATTATTTTTATGAGTGATTGGAGTAACTAAATAATGAAAATCTCTTTAATATTTTTGCATATATTAGTTTTGTTTTTGTGCGTACATTTTCTAGTCATATCTCCAAGTGATAACAGTAGTACATCATTTTCTGAAAATAGCCTTGCAAAACCGGGAAAAGAGTTAGTTCTAGAAGTTATAGATAACAAAATTACCCATGAAAATGATTTTAAAGTATTTATAGATATATCAAATGTGAATGCTCATCATATTAATGTTGTTTATAAATATGATAATAGTAAAGTTGAAGTTGATGGACCTGAAATAATCTATTTTGAGAATAATAACCCACATCTAATTGCAGGTCATGTTTAAGATTTATATGATGTTGAAATTTTAGTAATATTCGAATTATTTGATGAAAACAATTTACTAATTCATATGCTTGAAAAAAACATTTACATATTTTCGACCAATGAATTTGATTATATTTCTACTATTTCAAAAGACCACACAATGGAATTGTATTTTGAAAATAATGATTTATATCAAGCATATTTGTCAGAAAATAATGGAGCAAATTTCAAGGTAAGTTTAAATAGGGGTATAACACCTCTGGCTCTTAATAACTTTACAATAAGTGGTGATGTTACTTGGCAAGATGTTAATGGTGTAGCTCATCCTGCAAAAAATGTAAAAGTTTCAGTTGTTGGAAGTACTAGTACTCCAATAATAACTGGATACACAAATCAAAATGGACACTACTCACTATCCTTTAACAAGAATAATAATCCTATTATTGCTGTTTATGTAAGCCCCGTATCTTCATCAATAAGTGTTGAAACTTCTGCAGGTGGTTCATATAACCTTTCTGATGGTCAATTTCATATGATTTCTTCACTTTCTTCATTAACATTGGACATGAATGCAACAAACAACAACGATTTAGGTAAATCATTTGAAGTACATCAATCTATATATTTAGCAGAATCCTATTTTAAGAGTTTATCGTCAAGTACTTCGAGTGTAACAATAAATTTTCCTTATAATGCAACACATTTTAATCCAAGCGATGGGGAAATTTACATTTTAGGTGATGATGCGCATGATTGGGACGTTATTATGCATGAATATGGGCATTATGCTACGGATGATTTAGGAATCTCTGCAGTTGGTGGTTATCATGGGATTTCAGATAACTTGATTGATTATCATTATTTACAGGGTACATCTGGTATTTCGGATTACTGGACATATTGATTGTTGCTTGCATGGTCAGAAGGGTGGGCAACCTACTTTTCTATTAGTGCGCAAGTTGCACAATCAGCATCGTCATTAAATATTCCGAATGTTGGAGATACAGTCTACACTGACGTTATAAGTTCAATAGCATATAATATACCAATTGAAAGTATTTCAACTCAAAGTTTCTTTTCAGAAGCTAACGAACTTGCGATTACAGCATTTTTGTGGGACATTGCTGATAATTCACCAAGTGAATCTAGTGACCCACTAATTGCATATGGACATGAAGAGTTATTTGAATTATACATGAATGTCCAATTTAACTATCTTTGGGGATGTGTAAATTCACTTTATGGACAGACTATAAATGCTTCAGCTTTAGGGTATTTACTAACGTATTTTCAATTTAGCGCAAATTTAATTGGTCCATCAAATAACGCTACAATGTCTAGTTCATCACAAACATTCTCATGGCAATTTTTGGGTGGAACTTTAGACTACACATCCAATAATCAATATCATCTGATGATTATAGATTACGCCACAGGTGCAACCATTTACGCTTCTTCATATACTACAAATACTCAAATTACTTTAAATCAAACTCAAGTTCAAAGTATAATAAATAATTATGATCAAGTGATATGGTTCGTTTATGTAATACATGATGATACGAATGATACTGGCCCATACATGTCAGAGTGGAGAATCTTAAATACATAACCACGTATTAATGATATTTAAATTGAAGGTTTAATTACTTATTTGACTGTATAAAGCAAATACAACAGTCATTTTCGACAGTTCCCTTTGTTAAGCCATTTTTATAGGGTTAATATATTTTCTTAAGGGTACGAACTTTTTCTTGGGGTACGAAATTGTATCAAAATAGTCGCCCTAGCACATATAAGAATCATTGGTTTGATACATAAACGAATTATCATTCGCCTCAAGTATCAGGCTTTTTTTATTGCGTATGAGTGCACTTATCAATATATTTCAAAACGTTTGGTTGCAGCAACTAGTTTTCAATAATCTGAAAATATGATTTTATTAGAATTTCTATTGACAATAATGTAAACTAGAAATATAATAGATAACATATGTTACATAACACGCGATATATTATAAGGAGGACATATGCCGCCAAAAGTTAAGATTTCAAAAGAATCAATTATGGAAGCAGCTTTTCAGTTGTTAAAAGAAGAAGGAATATCCAAGTTAAATGCAAGAGATTTAGCAAAATCTCTTAAGTGTTCAGTTCAACCCATTTTTAGAACTTTTCATCAGATGGATAATCTAAAAAAAGAATTATATAACTATGTGGAACGTTTGTTTGATGAATTTATGGAATCAGGTATGCAAAAACATCAAATTCCATTTTTAGGAATAGGGCTTGCTTATATTGAGTTTGCAAAGACTGAGAAGAATCTTTTTAAGTTTCTCTTTATGTCAGATGAATTTAAAGGAAGAAACCTTCTTCAAATGATAAAAGATGAATCTAGTCAAGAAATTATTAGCATCATATCAGCGATGTCGGGACTAAACTTTGATCAGTCACAAGAGCTTTTTCTCTCAGTTTGGTTAATTACCCATGGGATTGCATCATTAATGGCAACAAATGATTGTGACTTGGAAGAGAGTCAAATAGAAGTAATTCTTATGAATGCTTTTACTGGGATGAAAGTTCAACTTAAAACAAAGGGAGAAAACTAGAAGTGGGAAAAATCGTGAAAAATAAAGTTCTACATGCGATACTATGGATTTTGATTTATGTATTTACAGTAAATATAGGTGAGCTTCTATCAGAAACACTTGAAATTCCTTATTTTACAGCATTATGCGTTGCATTACTATCTATATTTCTAGGTGTTTATCTTGTTGTAATAAAATTTAAACTCACAAGCCTTAACAAGCATCATATTAAAAAGAAACAATCGATAATGATTTATTTACCACTTATAACAATCGGAATGATTCAATTAGTTAAAGGATTCGATCAATCTTATGATTGGAAATCATTACTAACTATAATCTTGTTAATGATTGGAGTGGGATTTATTGAAGAAGTGATATTTAGAGGGTTTTTGCTGAAAGCAATTCAATCTAAGTCAAGTGTTAAAAGAGCGGTTCTTATTTCTGGAGTAACATTTGGGATAGGCCATATTGTAAATCTATCTAGAGGATATGAATATAATGAATTGATAGTTCAAATTATTGTCGCTATAGCGATTGGTATAATATTAGCGATGATTGTGGTTATTACAAACAGTTTATTACCAGGTATACTTTTTCATATAGTGTTTAATATTATTGGAAGTGTAACAATCCAAAACGGAAGAACTGATATTTATTTACTTATTATAATTCTACTTATAGTTATTCCTTATGGTTTGTATTTATATCAAAAAAACAAGCAAGAGTTTATATCTAAAAATAACATCACAACAATGAATCATGTTGAAAATACAATATAAGGATAAAGGTGAAATCATGAACTGTTCTAAATATACAAGCAACACTAACGAACTTCCTAAAACATACAAATATAGCCATAATATCAACTTGAAAACTCATAAAAAAATCAGTATTTTAATTCAAGTAATTTTCATTATTATTGCATTAGCTATGGTGGGCTTAGCTATTGGCTTTGATTTCCCAATAAAAAGTGATATGAAAACTATTACGAAGATGATTATTACTATAGGATTAGTAATTGTATATATGATGCTTCATGAATTGACACATGGAGTTTTCATGCAGATTATATCAAAGAAAAAGCCGAATTACGCTTTTAGATTTCCATATTTAGCAACAGGAAGCAAGTCATATTTTAATAAACCGAGCTTTTTTCTGATTGCATTAGCTCCTGTAGTTATTTTAGGAATTACTCTTTTAATTACTATCTTTTTTGTTCCAAATAATTTATTCTTAAGTTTATATATTGTTTTAGGGTTGAATTTTGCTGGATCAGCTGGTGATTATGTACAGATATATTATTTATCAAAATTATCTAATGATGTTTTACTTCAAGATGACGGACAAGAAACGAAAGTTTTTATACTTAAATAATATTTAATGAAATCATGAGCGACTTTTTAAAAAGTCGCATTTTTTCTCATGTATAGTAGAACTACCAATGTAACTCACTCAAATACTATTTTAATATTATTATAATTAAACTATTATTATGCATATTTTCAAATTTTTATATATATTTTAAAAAAATCTTGACATAGACACAAAATCTTGATATATTAACAGTGTTCAGATAATTAACACTGTTAAGAAAGGTGGATTAAGTATGAAAAATAAAGAAGAAAAAATGAAAAAAGTTTTTATAGATGCTACTAAAAAAGTGATTAAAGAAAAAGGACTCAAAGCAGTCTCTGTAAGAGAAATATCAAAAATATCTGGGTATAGTTATGCGAATTTATATAATTATTTTAAAGATATTGATTCGTTATTAACTTATGTTGCCATAGATTATTTAGAAGAAAGCTATAAAGAAATATATTCTGAAACAAAATTGACAGACAACATAAGAGAAAAAATAATTTTGGCATCAAAAAAATACTTTACATATATGTTTGATAACCCCAGTATATTCAAAATTGTATTTATAAATGATTATGGCAAAGAAGTAGAAACGGTTTCTTATAAATTAATACCTAAAGTAACGATACTTCTAAGAGAATTATTATCTAAACTGAAAGATGATCAAATAATAATTGAAAGAGAAGTTCTGTTTGAACTATTGTCAGCGTCCATTCATTCGAAATTGATGTTTACAATATTCAAGAGAAGTCCTCTTTCTAAAGATTTAATGTTAGATATGATAGAAAAAGAAATTAAAATTTTAATTGGAGAGTAATAAAGTGAAGAAAATAGTTTTTATAGGCTTGGGAGTTGTTGTTTTATTGATGATTGTTTTTGGTGTGCTAGCTTTTATTAATATTAATGAAGCTACTCAGAAAATACTATCTGAAGAGATAAAAGATATATCTTTTCAAGAAGTGGATGATGGAGTATATAGAGGTGCTTTCTATTCTGGTGATCTTGGCATAACTGTTATTGTGACTGTTGACAATGGTGAAATTATAAACATTGATTATGAGAATCATTTAAATGGAAAAGGAACACCTGCCGAGAGTATCAAAGAAGGGATTATTGAAGAGCAGTCAATAATAATTGATGATATTTCAGGAGCTACTATTTCAAGTAGGTGTATTAAATTAGCGATTATGAACGCCTTTGAAGGAGAGTAAAGAAGATGAACAATATTTTGTTAGTGTATGATAGTAAAAAAGGAATGACAGAGAAACTAGGCGAATTATTGAAAGATAATTTAAGTAATGTCAAAATGATTAATATAAAAGATCTTAATTTAGATTTAAGTGATTATGAAACTATAATTATCGGTAGCCCAGTATATATAGGAAGAATCAGTAAAAAGGTAAGTAAATTTATCAAGCAGAACAAAGACCTGCTTTTAAAAAAGAAAACTGTATTTTATTTATGTGGTATGAATTTTCAAGAAGAAGAGTTAGTTATTAAGAATAATTTTTCTGAAGAAGAAGAAAATAAGTTCTTTATTAAATATCTAGGCGGCGCATATAGGTTTGAAAAGCTTAATTTTTTACAAAAGTTGGTAGTTAAAAAGATAGCTGGAGTAACAGAGTCGCAAGAAATAATCAATGAATCTGTTTTGAAACAAATTATAAGTTTCATAATTGGAAATTAGGAGTTTCTCCTAATTTTTATTTTTTAAGCAATATTAATTTACAAATCAAGTTTTTAGGAGTATAATGTAATTACAAATGTTTGAAACAAAACAAATGTTTTGTAAAGGTGGTAATTTATGTTAAACACTAACGAAAAAAAGATTTTAAAAATACTAGAAGAAAATCCTTTTATCAATCAACAAGCAATAGCTGAAAAGATTTCATTATCACGTCCTGCGATTGCTAATATAATTTCTGGGCTTCAAGATAAAGGATATATTTTAGGAAAACCTTATTTACTTAAAAAAAATGAATATATAACATGTGTAGGTGGAGCGAATTTAGATTATATATTTGATCTTCAGGGAGATATGATAAGAAAAACATCTAACCCTGTTAAGACTTCGGTTTCATTAGGAGGGGTCATACGTAATGTCGCTGATAATTTAGCTAGACTTGATCAGAAAGTTTCTTTAATGACACTTGTTGGAAGCGATGCTGATGGAGAAAAAATCTTGAATGAATCGAAGAAGTTGATGGATATTTTTGCGACTGATAAATTAGATTATTATAACACTGGTAGTTATTATGCTGTAATTGACAAAGCTGGAGAAATGCAAGTTGGATTTGCCGATATGGAAATAACAAAAAACATGAACAGACAATGGGTTTTAGAACATAAACGTCATCTAATCTTAAGTTCATGGGTAATAGCTGATTTAAATATTACCATTGATGCAATGGAGTCGTTGATTGAGTTTGCTAGGGCTGAAGATAAAAGAATAGCTATTATCGGAGTATCCGGGCCTAAAATGAAGAATCTCCCAGCTGATTTAAAAGATGTAGATTTAATAATTTGCAATCGTGATGAAACTCAAAGTTACTTCAATACTGATGAAGAAAACCTAATTAATTTAGTGGAGTTTTGGAAGAATAAAGGCGTTAAAAGGGCTTGTGTAACGGCAGGTAAACAAGGAATGGCTTATCTTGAAGATGGAAAAACTTATTTTCTTGAGTCTTTAATTATTTCTAATGACAAGATTGTTGATGTTACTGGAGCGGGAGATGCCTTTAGTGCAGCTTTACTATATGGTTTAATAACGAAAGAGAGTATGGCGAGAAGTTTAGAATACGCTCGTATGAGCGCAGCTTTAACAATTCAAGATAAGTGTTCGGTAAATCCGATTTTATCAATAAATTTATTAAAAAGGGAGATAAAGAATTATGGAAAAATTTGAAAAATATTTGGATATCACAAAAGAAGTAAAAAATGCATTAGAAACAGGAAAGGCAGTTGTCGCTTTGGAATCAACGATAATTTCTCATGGAATGCCTTATCCAGAAAATGTAAAAATGGCTAAACGTGTTGAAGATATTATTAGAGAACAAGGAGCTATACCGGCTACTATCGCAATAATGGACGGAAAGATTAAGGTTGGATTATCTGATGAAGATTTGGAAACATTGGCAAAGGCGAGTCATGTGGAAAAAGTTTCAAGACGTGATTTAGCTGCGGTTATAGCTAGCAAAACTCTAGGCGCAACCACAGTAGCTTCTACTATGATTTGTGCTGAAATGGCTGGAATTAAATTTTTCGTAACTGGTGGAATTGGAGGAGTGCATCGTGGATATGAAAACACGCTTGATGTCTCAGCGGATTTGGAAGAACTATCAACTACAAATGTTACAGTGATTTGTGCTGGCGCTAAAGCGATACTAGATTTAAATAGAACTATGGAATATTTAGAGACAAAAGGTGTTCCTGTAATTGGATTTGGCACTAAATTTTTACCTGCATTTTATACTAGAGAAACTGATATAGAACTTAGAACTTCAGTTAATACTCCAAAAGAATTAGCTGAAATAGTAGACACTAAAAACCAACTTGGGTTAAGAGGAGGAATACTAGTGGTTAATCCTATTCCAAATGAGGATTCTCTAGCAGGTGATTATATTAATTCAATAATCGATAAAGCAATAGAAGAAAGTTTTAGAAAGAACATAAAAGGTAAGGATGTAACTCCGTTCTTACTTGCTAAAATAGTTGAAGAAACAAAAGGTAAAAGTTTAGAAGCAAACCTAGCTTTGGTATACAATAATGCTTTAGTAGGGGCGCAGATTGCTAAAGCATATGAAATGCTATAAAAATATATTGCGCTAATAAAAAAAACTGATATAATATTTTCTTAGAAAAATCGATTTTTTATAGGAGATGTTATATTGGCAATGAAAAACACTGCCCTTTCCAAAAATATGTTTAAGGGCAATTTTATTGTTCCAGATTATTGTAAAGATTTTGTTTGTAAGTTAGGGGATTGTCGAGATTCCTGTTGCCAAGGGTGGACCGTTACTATACCTCAAGAACAATACTATAAATTACACGGTTTAGACTGTAAAAAAAGCGTAAAAGATAAAATAGATAGAACATTTAAACCGCTATTGAATCCTACTCCGGAAAGGTATGCTGAAATCATTCATAATTATCAAGGGGACTGTCCTTTACATAAAGATGATGGTAAATGCTTGCTGCATGAAACTTGTGGAGAAGATGCTTTACCTTGGGTATGTCGATATTATCCGAGAGGGCCTAGAATTGATTATGCAAATGAGGCATCTTGTTCGAACAGTTGTGAAAAGACTCTAGAATTATTATTTTCGAACGATAATAAAATATCTTTTGAACTAAAAGAACTAAAATTTTTATTACAACCAGTAAAATTAATTCCGTCTGAAGAACAAAGGGAAGAATATTCAAAAATACGAGATGACATTTTTAAAATTTTAACTGATAGAAGTTCAGCTATATATATAAGGATTATTGATGTGTATTTATTTCTTCAAAATAATGTACATGAAGATAATTCTTTAAGTCATGAAGATTCTCATATTTATAGTTTTATTAGAGAGATTAATGATGCTATAAATTATCCTAGACTTAATAACTTGTTAGATAAATCTCTAGAGATTTATGAAGAAGATAGTTTTAAAACTCTTTTTGAAGCCAAAAGAATATTCTTTAATAACCATTATAATAATTGGGAAAACATGTTTGAAAAAATGCTGATGAATGATATGTTTTTTAAACAATATCCTTATCAAAAGAATATGAGTAAAGAGGAGAGTGCTTTTGCTTTAGTAGCTACATATATTATTCTTAGAGTCATAGTGATATCTTTGATAGATCTAGATTCAACAAAAGAGGACTTGATTGACATACTTTCAACAGCTTATACAGTTATATCCCATTCAGGCTTCGATAAACAAGTAGCGGCTAAATTAAAGAGTTTACACCAAAAGAAATGGAATATTTTTTCTTTATTAGCCCAAATATCGTAAAAGTTTCTTAATATCGAATAATAACACTTGCTTTTTTTTAAATTTAATGTATTATTAATAGTGGCGATATAAATGTTAATAAATTTTTTCAGGATACAATCAGTTACCTCAAATAATTATTAAGCAATTTGTAAAAGTCAATATTATATAAGGAGGTAACACACATGACTGGTAAAGTTAAATGGTTCAATTCTGAAAAAGGTTTTGGATTTATTACTACAGAAGAAGGCAAAGACATTTTTGCACATTATTCTCAAATTCAAAAAAACGGATTCAAGACTTTAGAAGAAGGCGAAGCTGTAAGCTTTGATGTTGTTGAAGGACAAAAAGGCCCTCAAGCATCTAATATCGTAAGTTTATAATTCAAACTAATAAAATACTAAGCGAAGATTAAATCTTCGCTTATATTTTTTTTGTTTTTTAAAATATTTTGTAAAAAAGCATAAATATTGCTGATTTCAGAAAAAAATCCTTGCATAAATATTTAAAATTTGATATCATAGTAAAGCCTATGGAAAATAGGAAGGCAGAGATTTGTGAGGTTGCTGACACACACATAGCCGTTGTTATGAGGTTATTTTAGAGGTCAGGGAATTTGCAATGAGCCTGTATATAAGCTGAATTATATGCAAAGGAGGAGCTTTAAATGGCTACAAATCAAGTTATTAGAATTAGATTGAAATCTTATGATCACAGATTATTAGATCAATCAGCTAAAAGAATCGTTGAAACAGCGAAGAAGACAGGGGCTAAGGTGAGCGGGCCAATCCCACTACCTACAGAAAAAGAAATTTTTACTATTTTAAGAAGCCCACATGTTAACAAGGATTCACGTGAACAGTTCGAAAGAAGAACTCATAAAAGATTAATCGACATCGTGAACCCTACGCCTAAAACAATTGATTCATTAATGCACTTAGATTTACCATCTGGTGTAGATATCGTCTTGAAGTAAGAAAATATTAAATAGGAGGTGTACTCATGGCAAAAGGTATCTTAGGAAGAAAAGTAGGAATGACTCAAGTATTTGACGAAAACGGAAAAATGATTCCTGTTACAGTAATTTCGGTGGAACCGAATGTTGTATTGCAAAAGAAAACTATTGAAACTGATGGTTACAATTCAGTTCAATTAGGTTTTATGGAAAAAAGAGCTAATTTAATTAATAAGCCTTTAACCGGACATTTTGAAAAAGCAAACACAACACCTAAGCGCTACATTAAAGAAATACGTCTTCAAGGAATGGAAGAGTATGAAGTAGGCCAAGAGGTAAAATGTGATATATTTACCGCTGGTGATTATGTAGACGTAACTGGAACATCAAAAGGGAAAGGTTATCAAGGTGTGATTAAACGTCACAACCAACATACTGGACCTATGGCACACGGATCTAAATATCATCGCGGTGTTGGATCAATGGGTGTTATTGCCCCTAACCGTATTAGAAAAGGCAAGAACATGCCAGGAAGAATGGGACATGACACTGTTACTATTCAAAACTTAGTTGTGGTTCGTGCTGATGCAGAAAAGAACATTTTACTTGTTAAAGGTAATGTTCCAGGACCAAACAAATCATTAGTTGTTGTAAAAAACGCATTTAAAAAACAAAATTAATTAATATTATTCGGAAGGAGGAAAAGCTATGCCTAAATTAGCAATGTTAAACCAACAAGGTGAATCAATTGGCAGTCTAAATTTAAAAGACGAAGTATTCGCAGTTGAAAATAACAATCAAGTTATCTACGACGTAATTAAACAACAAAGAGCAGCAATGCGTCAAGGTACTGTTTTGACAAAGAACAGAGCTGCAGTTAGTGGCGGTGGGAAGAAACCTTATCGTCAAAAAGGAACTGGACATGCTCGTCAAGGGACTATCAGAGCGCCTCATTATGTAGGCGGTGGAGTTGTATTTGGACCAAGCCCAAGAGATTATAGATATAAGGTAAATAAGAAAGTACGTCGCTTAGCTTTAAGAATTGCTTTATCTGAAAAGTTAAGAGGAAATAATTTAATCGCAGTAGATTCTATAGTTTTACCATCACATAAAACTAAAGATATGGTTACTGTACTTACAAATTTAAAAGTTGAAGGTAAGATTATGGTAATCTTAGGAGAGGTTTCTGATATGGTTAATATCGCATCAAGAAACTTACCGAATGTTCAAACAGTGCTTTATAATCACGTAAGTGTTTATGACATATTGAACGCTAACCAATTAATTTTAACCAAAGAAGCTTTAGAGAAAATCGAGGAGGCATTAAGTTAATATGGATAAATTTGAAATTGTAAAACGCCCGCTCGTTTCTGAAAAATCAACAAAATTAGCTGAAGAAAGAAAGTACACTTTCGAAGTTGATAAAAGAGCAAATAAAATTCAAATTAAAGAAGCTATCGAAGCTATCTTTAATGTAAAAGTAGAAAAAGTAAATGTCATTAACAGCAAGCCAAAAGCAAAAAGAGTAGGTCAATACTCTGGTTTTACAGCCGCTGTTACAAAAGCGATTGTGACTCTTGAAAAAGGTCATAAGATTGACATTTATACAGCGTAATGGGGAGGAGTTAAATAATGGCTATTATTAAGTTTAAACCACAAACGAATGGTTTAAGAAACATGTCAAAACTAGACTATAGTGAAATTACTAAGACTAAGCCAGAAAAATCTCTTGTTACCACTTTAAAGAAAAATGGTGGTAGAAACAATCAAGGGAAAATAACAGTCCGCCATCAAGCAGGGGGAGCTAAGAGAAAATACCGTATCATTGATTTCAAAAGAAACAAAGATGGTATTGTCGGAAAAGTAGCAGCGATTGAGTATGATCCAAACAGAACAGCAAATATCGCTTTAATCAACTATGCAGATGGTGAAAAACGTTACATCCTCGCTCCTAAAGGTTTAGAAGTTGGTATGACAGTTGAATCAGGAAAAGACGCAGATATCGTTATCGGTAACGCTAAAGAAATCAAGGATATTCCTGTTGGTACAGTTATTCATAATATTGAATTATATCCTGGTAAAGGTGGTCAATTAATTAGAGCTGCTGGAACTAGTGCACAAATCTTAGGTAGAGAAGAAAAATACGTATTAATCAGATTAAAATCTGGAGAAGTTAGAAGAATTTTAGCAAAATGCCGTGCTACAATCGGTGAAGTTGGTAATGAATATTACTCACTTGTAAACCTTGGAAAAGCCGGAAGAAAAAGACACATGGGAATCAAACCTACAGTTAGAGGTTCTGTTATGAACCCAGTAGATCACCCTCATGGTGGTGGTGAAGGTAAACAACCTGTTGGACATAAAGCACCGCTTACTCCTTGGGGTAAAATTGCACTTGGTAAGATTACTAGAAATAAAAATAAGGCTAGCAGTAAATTAATTGTTAGACGCAGAAATAAATAAGGAAGGAGGAACTCATAACATATGTCACGTTCAATTAAAAAAGGCCCATTTTGTGATGATCACTTAATGAAGAAAGTAGAAAAAGCAATCGAATCAAATTCTAAAAAAGTTATTCAAACATGGTCGAGACGTTCAACAATTTTCCCTAATTTTGTCGGCTTAACTATCGGTGTTCATAACGGTAAAGTTCATATACCTGTTTATATCACTGAAGATATGGTAGGTCATAAATTAGGAGAGTTCGCTCCGACTAGAACTTATCGCGGACACGTTGATAAGAAAGCTACAAGGGGAGGTAAATAATAATGGAAGCAAAAGCAATTGCTAAAACAGTTAGAATCTCACCTCGTAAAGTGAAATTAGTTATCGATTTAATAAGAGGAAAAAGTGTTGGAGATGCATACGCTACTCTAAGAAATACTCCTAGAGGAGCTTCTAAAGCGGTTGAGAAAGTATTAAAATCAGCTGTTGCCAATGCAGAACATAATTACCAATTAGACCAAGCTAAATTATTTGTTAAAGAAATTTATGTTGGTGAAGGAAAAACACTTAAGAGAATGCAACCACATGCACAAGGTAGAGCATTCGCAATCTTAAAAAGAACTAGCCACATTTACGTAACAGTGGCAGAAAGGGAGTAAGGAGAATTTTATGGGACAAAAAGTTAATCCAGTTGGACAACGTATAGGAATTATTCTTGATTGGGAATCAAGATGGTATGCGGATAAAAACGAAGTAGCAGACCTATTACATGAAGATATTAAAATTCGTGACTTACTTTACGATCTTTATAAGAATGCAAGTGTTTCAAAAATCGAGATTGAAAGAAGTAAAAAACGAGTTATTATAACTGTTAATACTGCAAAACCTGGTATGGTTATTGGTAGAAATGCTGAAACTAAAAAGGCTGTAGTAGAAAAATTAGAAAAATTGACTAATAAACAAGTTTACTTAAATGTTGTTGAAATCAAACGTCCAGAAAAAGACGCAAGATTAGTTGCAGAAAATATCGCACGTCAATTAGAAAACAGAGCTTCTTTTAGAAGAGTACAAAAAGTTGCTATTCAAAGAGCTTT
>Ga0172377_10004550_pt1 | contig 14241 bp, 14 predicted proteins | sample Pumphouse3metaG_FD_119749 | JGI IMG/M metagenome (GOLD analysis project Ga0172377, IMG submission 119749) | Leachate microbial communities from a municipal landfill in Southern Ontario, Canada - Pumphouse #3 metaG | ecosystem: Engineered > Solid waste > Landfill > Unclassified | place: Canada... | reverse complement strand
TACAGGAGGGCATAAAGCCATGGTGTATGTAAAGAAGAATTGTAACAGAATATCTGCTAGAACAACAACTTTAACAGAAAGGAGAATGAGCTTTTCCTCCCCCACTTAAAAGTGGAGGTTTCCAAAGCTCAAATACAATGACTAAGCGTAAGTATTGTAATTTTAATGTTCGTACTACTAAGGCTTATATTGATAATGAAGGTTTGAAGCATATTGAGGCAATAGCTTCGGATACTGGTATTGATTACTATTACGAAAGGTTTGCTGAAAGAGCTATTGATGATATGGTTTCTTATGCTCGTTCAAAGAGTGCTATTAAGCCTCAAGAAGGGGCAGTAGGCTTACTTGAAACTCATTGGGATACATTCTCAATAGGTTTTGCTGATGATGGTGAAAAGATTGAGGACAGTAAGTTCGGCTTACAGACATTCAAAGTTGATTTAGCATTAAAGCCTAATGTATGGCAAGCCGAAGAGTTGTATGCTGATGTTAAGAACAAGCAGATTGATAAACAGCTTAGTGTAGGTGGCTACATTCCTGATTGGGAAACAGATTACGAAGTAGTAGACGAAGTTTACACTAATGAAGATGGTGAGGAAGTAACTGTTCAAGTTGGAGTTATTAAGCGTTTCATTTTAGAGCACATTGCCGTAACTCCTCCTAATGGTGCTGCTAATCCTAGAACTGAATTTGTTACCGCTAAGAGTAAGCCGGATGTCTACCAATTAGGTTCTGTGTTCAAGAGTGCCCATGATGAAAATTATCAGAAAAGATTTATTAATAAAATGGCTGGTGGTGAAGAAACTGAGGATGAAGTAGGAACAAAAGAATTTTGGACTAAGTTTAAGAGTTTAATAGGTGAAGTTGTTACTGAAGTATTTGGAGAAAGAGAGGAACGAATGACAAAACTGGAAAAGGCTAAGAAAATGGCCGAAGATTTCCGTAAATTCGTGGAAGAGAATACTGAGGATTTTTCAGACGAGGAAGTTCTGAAGAGCCTTGGAGTTTCTTTTGTGAAAGAGGAAGATACTGAGGAAGTAGAGAAGCTTACTTCTGATGCGGTTACTGAGATTGTTAAGGCTAGACTTGATGAACTTGTGGTTGATATTGACGGAAAGATTGAGAAGATGCGTGAATCTATTCCTGAGATACCTGAACTGCCTACTATTCCTGAAGACAAGAGTGAAGAGATTGAAACGCTCAAGTCGAAGCTGGAAGAGTATGGAAGCAAGTTTGAAGACCTTGAGAAGCGGATTAAGGCAATTGAAGAAGAGGCCCCTGAGTCTCAGGATGATCCTGTAGTTGTTGAAAAAGAGGATGAAGAGGAAATTGAGGAAGAGGAAGACGATAGTAAGCTTCCCGAAGACTTAAAGGCTTGGGCCTAGAAGGAGGAATGTTATATGGTAATTAAGGGAGACAAAGTTAAAGAAGCTGGGATGAGGAAGATTGAAAAGGCTCTGACTGCCAATGATTTCCTCAGCGGAGGTCTTGCTAACGCAGACCGTAAGAATCAGTTTGAGCGGTATCTTAGAGGTACTAACGACATGATGAGTGTTGCTAAGATTGAGTTCACGGATACTCTTCGTGTTACTCATGACAAGCAGTACATTGGTAGGCGTGTTCTGGAAGCGGGTACAGAAGCGACTACTTTCACCGACATTAAGGAACCCAATTATGATACTGGAACGACTACTCTTGCAAAGGTGTCCGGCGGCTACACCATAAGCTACGAGTCACTGCTTGAGAATATTGAGAAAAAGGAATATCAGCCTCGCCTTACTGCCGACTTCATGCAGAAGGCCGCTTATGACATAAGTGACCTTGCTGTTAATGGTGATACTGGCAGTGCAGATACTTTTTATGCTAAGATAAATGGTTTCTACAAGAAGGCTGATAATGGTTACATAATTGACGCTAATGGCAATACCATTTCAAGGGATGTTTTTTATGCTGGCTTCCGTGGGCTTCCTAAAGAGGTTAGGCGTAAGAAGAGCCAGCTTCGTTGGTTCACTAACACTCTGCTTCAGACTGATTGGAGAGAGGTTTATGGAGACCGTGCTACAATGGGTGGAGATGCCGCTACTACAGGCATGACCTTTAGCCCCGATGGTATTCCTATAGTGACCTGTGATGAAATGGCTGACGATCTGAGTGTTGGTTACACTTCCGCAACTTTCGGAGAGCATACTGGTACTGTTTATGGCCCCTTCAAGATTACTACGGGTTCTAACGATGCTATTACTCTGAATCAGACAATCGCCGGTGCTGCTTCTGGTAACACTGCTCTTGTGGCAACTGCCGGAACCTATACGGCTCCCGAGCTTGCTAATCACCTGAATACTCTTGCTGTTGCTGGCGGTCTTACTGCTTGCTTCAGTGCTGTTGACGGTAAGATTAGAGTACGCACAACGGCTACTGGTGCTACTGAGAGTATTGAAGTTGTGGCCGTGGCAAATAGTATGTATACCACAATCGGCTTTACTGCCGCCGCTTATACTGGTGCTGCTGCTTCTGCTGCCGGTACTGTTAATCGTGGTACTTATGCAATGCTTACTATGCCCGAGAACCTTGTGATTTACCTCAAGGAGGATTTCAGGACTTATGTGGCGTATCAGCCTCGTGACGATGTTTACGAGTTCACTACTCACTTTTTCCTGAACACAAGAATAGTTGATCCTACTGCTATTGTGCGTGTTGACAATATCAGGCTTCTGGATTACTAAAATAGGCTAACTTTGTGAGGGGGTAGCCGACATTATAGGTTGCCCCCTTTCACTAGAAAGGTTGAAATTGAAGACATTTAGAACATTAAAATATCGTTCACTTACGAAACAAGCCCCTTCTGGGAGGACTTATATTTTCGTTAGAACAAAGGACATATCGGCTGTGAAAGACGGCCAGTATTATCCTGAAGATGAAGAGTGGATGGTAGAATTAACTGGTGGTGCTAATCCAATGTTAGTTTGGACAAATATGCCGGACGATGTAAAAGCCACTACGGAAAAGCCTACTAATAAGGTTATGTTATCGGATACTTTTGGATACCACCCGAAAGAGGATGTTACTCGCCACATTTTTGCTAGAACTGATTCTCAGATACAAGCCGAGTTAGCTTTAGCAAAGTTAGAGGAACAAAGAGAGCTTGCGAATAGACCAGTTGTTGAACATGAACCTTCTGAACTTGAAAAACTGATGGAAGAGTACGAGGAACTTGCAGAAATGTATCTTCATGCTCAATTAGAGTTAGATTCTAAGGACGAAAGGTTAGCTATTCTTGAGGCAGAAGTCGAAGAGAATGAGTTTGCAACTGAGGAAGAGATTTTAGTTACTCCTGAAGTTGAGGAAGTTGAATCCGAAGTTGTTAAGGAAGATGCAGTAGTAGTTTCTGACAACTTACTTAAACTTAAAGAAGCTTTAGCTGAGGCTCCAAGTGTTGATAGGTTTATTAGAGACATGAAACCGGAGTTTAGAGTAGAAGACCTTACTGAAGTAGCTGAAGAACTTGGTATGGAGTATGAAGGTAAAAAGGCTGATATGTTGAGGAAGTTTGCGGAGAAGCTGGCAGAATAATGAGTATTACTTTACCCTTAGAGAATTTAAGAGTTAGAGGATTTACCGAAGAGGAATATAGTGAGCCTGAACTTGTGGAGGCTTGGGGGTTAATTTGGGATATAATTAACCTACTCACTAATAGACAATTCTATCCGGCTGATTTAACTCTTAATTTAGATGGGTTAGGTACTTCTGAAATATTCTTGCCTGTTGAAATTATCAGCATAACTTCTGTGAGTGAGCCTACTTTTGATAGTTTGGTTGAAGGAACTGATTATGTTATTTACAACGATAAGGAAAGCCCTAGAATCGTAATGTTAAATGATGTTGTTTTTCCTAAAGGCAATCAGAATGTAACAATAGTAGGCCGCTTTGGGTATGTTGATGACAAGAGCACAACAGAACAGCCTCCTAGACCTTTGATTGAAGTAGCAAAAAGGTTAATGCCAATAGCTTTTGAGAATATCTTAGAAGACGGCGATAGAGATGTGGAGATTTCCGGTTCTAAGAGAAACATTAGAAGAGAGTCTACTGATAGGTGGTCTTACACTAAGTTTGACAGAGGTGGTATTGAGAATCAGTTATTAGAAGACTCTTTAATGAACGCTATTTTACTTAAATACTACAAAGGTACAGATATAGTTTTTGGAGATTTTGTTTGAACCCTACAATAAACGGAACTAAAGTACAAGTTTATAGGCTGTCGGAAGATGCTGTAAAACATCCTTTTCGTAACAGACCTGATGATAAGGAAAACAGCTATGAGCTTGTTAAGGAAATGAAGATTCAAGCTGTTTGGTACTCTCACGAAGAAATCAGACAGTTAGCTTCCATAGACAGAGTTCAAAGTAGCGGTTACTTTATTTTCAAAAATTCTGATATAAGAAAACTTGATATTGACCCCAATCCTGACGGTGGAAACTGGAACAGGTATAGGTTTAGGTTTAATATCAATGGTACTTATAGTGATAGAGAGTTAGAGATAATTGAACTGAGGCCCGAAAGTCCTCACCGAGGCAAGTTCAGGCTTTGGTATGCTTATTTCCATGAAGTTAGGCCGGAACCAAACATGGCTTCGTTGGAGCAAGTTGTGGAAAACCCTGAAGAGAAGTTTCTTGGCCTGTCTGATATGACAGAAGTGATTGTGAGACATGAGTAGACTAGCTGGATTAGGTTCAATCGGAACAATGCGACTGTCAAGTAACTTTGTACAGTTAGCTGCTTTAACTCAATTCATTGATAAAGTTGTAGAAGAACAGTGTGAGGATGAACTTGAAAAGGCCGCTTCTGAATTGGCTGATAAGATGAAAGCTATGCTTTTACGCAATGAGTGTGGCTTGGCTCGTAATACTGACTTTACTCAAGGCTTAAAAGGAAGCAGTGTTCCTCTAATAGATAGCGGGCAATTAGCTAATGCCATCACCTACAAACTTTATGATGGTGGCCAAATGGATGTGCCGGGAGCTAAGACTAACAACTTCAAAGCTGCTTTTGTAGGCATTATGAGAAACGGCCCCTTGAAGTCAGGTGGAAGTTTAATAGGTTCTCAAACTCCTGTTGCTTTGTATACGGTAGCTAAAAATCAAGTAAAAGGTTACTCCGTAAAAATGCCTAACAATAATGCTGTGAAAAAGGTTGTTGCTAGAGATTTCCGAAAAGTACCTTATGATGAATTTAAGGAAGAGTTCTTAGAAAGAATGAAGGACGGCGTAGCTTCTGGATTTGCGAGGATGGTTTAATTGGAATATGAGCCTAACACAAATCGCACACCACTTACTCTAGGGCTTATAGAGGCTCTAGGAGCGAAGATAGGCGAAACCATACCTTACTATACCGATGCGGACGGAAACTCCGTTAGAGTGCCTGTAAAGTATGCGTATGACGAAGTTTCATATACTGAGTACGAAACACCTTCAGTAGTTATTTTCAACCCTAATATTTCTAAGATTAGGCAGTTATTAACACATGAAAAAGTATATAGAGATTTAGATTACGATAAGTTAACTGCAAAGGAATTTGATGAGCCAATTCCGGTGAGAGTAAGGTTTAAGTTACACTTTGCTACAAGGAATCCAGATAATGATTTGCGGTTACTTGAATATATGTCTAAGTTTTATACTACAATAAGTTATTTAGACTGTCCCTTAGTTAAGGATAAGAATAGGTATGATCGTTATCAGGTAGTTTGGTTTGAGCCGATTGAGTTTGAAAGCACTGATGTTTCTAAGATTAGAGAAATTGTAGGTGAAGTTCATGCTTGGTTGGAAGTATTAAGCTATAAAGAAGTTAGATTGTTAGCACCGGGAGATGCAGTAGAATTGGTACACGAGGATTTTTCAACTTCTCCTGCTAATTTACGGACTAAAACGAGTGGCGAAATATACAAGGCTACTACTGAAATACCTGTTAGTAAGCCACTAAAGGGTTGGCCTGTCTCAGGTTCAGCTAAAATAGACAACGAGACTTTTACATACTCAAGTAGGAAGTTATATAAGTTTCTTGGTGTAAGTGGTATTAAAATGTTTCATAATTTTGATACTGAAATAGTATATGTTGAAAGTTAGGAGACACAATGGAACAGATTTACATTAAAAATATCTCTGGTAGTGTTTTCAAGATTCCTTTCAAGCTCAATACGCCTTATGAGATTAAGGCTAAAGTGCGTGGAATTATTGATGCTGGAAAGCGGAAGCTCATTCCGGCTGATGTAGCTCTATGGCTGGATATGGAGCGTTTGAAGGCGTTTGAAGACCATAAGGAGATAAAGGTTACTAGGCGTAAGGTTAGAGTGCCTAGAGTGGCTATTAAGCCGATGCTCAAGGCTAATACTGTACTCAAGCCTAAAGATTCTAAGCCTGAAAAGGCAAAGGTTACTAAGAGTGAAAAAGTTGAGAAGGGAGGTAGTTAATGCCTAATGTGACAATCACGGAAGTTAATGGCGACCAGCCTGTCACTGGAATAGCAGAAGGCATTGCTGTAACTATTGTTTATACTGACAGAGGCGTGACTGATACTCCTGTACTCGTTACGAGTTGGGACGGTTATGTTGCGGCTTTTGGTTGGTATAGAAGTGATAGTTATGCTTCGTATTCGGTAAAAGGTTTCTTTGAGAATGGTGGAAAAGCACTTTGGGTAATTCGTATTGTTGGAGACGATGCACGAAATGCCGGAGGTGCTGACGATTACAAGGTTGATATATTTAAGCCTCAGCTTACTAAGGGTGCAGGAGACGGTCTGTTAGAGGTTCAGAGTGATGTTAGAGGTACTACAGGCGCTTTAACTAATCTTACTCTTTCTCTTTCTAACGCTACTACTGATGTGACAAGTGCTAGTTTAGCTAATACTTATGATATTACTCTTAGTTTAGCTGACACGAGTGCTTGGAAGAAAAGTGCAAGAGTTTGTACTACGGTTCTTAATGGACAGGCACATAGAGTTCTGGCAGGAAACGCCGCCCCCGATGCTAACAATAGCTTAGTCTTCTATGCTGAAACTCCCGGTACTGCTGGTAATAGCTTAAAGGTTGAAGTTGTTGATAGTGGTGGTGCAGGCGGTCTTGATTGTAGCTTTAATGCCGCAGGAACAGAGTTAACTATTGACCTTGATGGTGATACTCCTACTGCTACAGTAGTTGCCGCCGCAGTCAATTTGTTAGCTGGTGCGATTCTTTGTTATGTTACCGGAACGGGTGCAGGAACTTGGAACGCCGCAGTTGCTCAAACAACTCTTGCAGGAGGTTCGGCTGATATTCCTGCGTTAGTTACAGCTTCTTATGGAGGTACTGGACTTGACGCAATGGTTGCTGCCTCTAAGACTTGGTTAGCTGGTGTGGGTGCGGTTACTGCTGCTTCTGACACCTTTGCTGATACTATAAGTATTGATGGCTTGAATACTATTGCAAGCAAGGTAGTTCCCGGTGATAAGCTGATAGTGTTCAATGGTGCTAACAAAGGTTGTTACACAATAGATACAGTACCTAGCACAACTCAAGTTACTGTTACTGAAAACTTTGCTGCTACTCAGAGTAATATAATTTATGCGATTATGGGTACTGACGGCGAGTATGGTCATGTTACTGCTGACCTTCTTTCTCCCGGCGAACTTGGAGACGAGTTTTCGCTGAAGATTGAGAAGGAATTTGGTGGAACTACTCTTAAAGCAACATTAAGTGTTACTGACGGAGACGATGCTACTCGTATTCTTGAGACGCACACAGGTCTTAGTCCTGATAGTTCAGCGGCTAACTATATTGAAACAATAATCGCTGCGGATAGTGAATTGTTCACATTAGATGCGTTTGCTGAGAATATTAAGGCTAGCGGAACCGCTTCAAGTGCTGCCGGTGATGCTACTGTAACTCATGCAGGAGCTACTTTTGAGGACGATGGTGTGGAAGAGGGCGATCTGTTTATCTGCACTTCCGCTACTACTGCCGCAGATGTTAGAGTTTATGAGATTACTGCGGTAATGGACAATACTCATCTTGAGGTTAGTGAGAACTTTACTGGTACTCAGGCTGATGTTGTTTATGTTATTGTTGGTGAAGATTCTAGCGGCTCTGCTTTAATGGGTCTAATCGGTTCTAGTGGAATAACAATCACCTTTGCTGGCGGTGTAGATGATACTCCTGACAAAGATGATTACATTGGAAGTTCTACAACTAACACTGGTGTTTATGGTATAGATACTATATCTCCTAGTGTAAGGCCGACTAAGCTGTGGGTTCCTGATGCTCCTATAGTTGTGGACAGTACCGGCGTTGATGCTACTAATCTTGTTAATCAGTCAATGGGTGAGTATTGTTCTAATGCTGATAGGCAGTTCCTTCGGTACGCTTTTGATGCTGAAAGAGGCTTAACACCCGCACAGGCAATCGCTGCCGCTACTTCTGATGGAATAGATAACAAGTGGGTTGCAGAATACTACAACTGGGGCGAAGTTAACGACCCTCTTACTGGCACAACTAAACTTGTTCCTCTTTCTGGCCACATGACAGGTCAGGCAATCGGTGTTGCCGCTGGAAGGTTTGGTAAGGAAGGCGACCACGATGCCGCCGCAAATGTTATTATCATAGGCGTAGTGGGGCTTGAGAATAGCGTTACTGATGCTGAAGCTGATTTACTTAATGAGAGTAACATTAACTGCATAAGGGACTGGAACGGCTACAGAAACATGGGCGATAGAGTGAGAACTACTGTTGCCGAGTGGAAGTGGCTTCATAAGAGAGATGTTGCGATAAGGCTTAATCAGAGTATTTTCACAAGCCTTAGAACTTGGGTTAACTTCACTCCTAATGCTCCTAGCACTTATTCTAAGATAAGTAAGGTAGTGGACGCGTATCTTCGTACTGAGGATAGAACGCTTATTCCTAATGGTGCATTACTTAATGTAAGTAACCCCGATGAAACACCTTACTATGTAGATTGCACATTTGAAACTCCTGGTAATGACTTAGCTTCAACGAAGATTTATGTCAAAATTGGGTACTCGATTGTGAATACCGTTGAAGATGTAGAACTCCGAGTTGGCTTATGGGACGGTGGAGCGTCACTGACTGAAAGCTAGTCTTAGGTAACAGCTTAGAGCATTAAAGGAAAGTTTATGGAGGTAAAAAATGGATATTAGCGTACAAAGGCCGGGAAAAGACCCGATGCTTCAGTGCGACTTCCTTGTTGAAATTGAAGGGCTAGTAGTGGCCGGATTTATGGAGTTTACAGAACCTCAGAAATCTATGGGCATACCTACTTATAGAGAAGGTAATTCTCCTAATCGCCCTTACAAGCAGAGAGGATTGGAAACAGTCAACTCTATTACTTTGAAGCGAGGAATATTTGCCGAGGAAGACGATATTTATGATTGGTACACCGAAGGAACACGAAAGACCATAGATATTGTTTGCATGAAGCACGGGAGAGACGGAGATAGGCGAGTTAAGACTTATCGGTTTTATGATGTAGTTCCTGCGGACTATAAGGCCGGTAAGGGTGATGCAATGTCAGAAGATGGAATAATGACTGCGGAACTTATTTTTGAGCCTGAAGATTGGGATTTGAACCCGTAGTATGAGTATTGGAACAGTGCTTGATGTGATTCCTAGTGGAGTGTTAGGCATACTAGGTTCGGCTGTGTTATCACAGTTAGGTAGCTTAGTGCGTATTGACAGGCCAATGACACACGAGTTTGCTGTAGAGATAGATGGCATTATAGACGCTGGATTTGAGAGTGCTGAGGGGTTGTCAGATAGAGCAACCCCTTATAGCCTCAATCCGGTAACTTCGGCTAGTAGTCAGCCTATTTATCCTTACAAGCGTAACATTGGTATGGTGACATTAAGAAAAGGAATTACTTATCAAGGTGCTTTAGAGAAGTGGTACTATAACTGCCAAAATTTTAAGATTGGCGACAAATCACCTTTGAAGAGTGTGGATTTCATACAGCTTCAAAGACTACCTAAGAGTATCCCCTTTTTGGGAGGCCAAGCGGTTGAAATTAAAAGGTGGAAGTATCCTCTTTGTGTTTGTAGAGATATAACATTTCCTAAGTTTAAGGCAGACAGAGACGATATTTCTGTTGTGGAAATGATTATTGAAACTACTAAACCTGATTGGGTAAAACCACCTTCAGATTTCGGAACCATCGGCTTAATTTTAGATGCTGTGCAACGGTAGTAAAGTTTAAGAAAGGAATTGATAATGAGAGAACAGCCTTGGGATAACCTTAAAGAGCGAGGTGGAACGCCTTTTACTAAGGCACACGACCCCGAAGGTAATTGGGATTTAATTGATACTGCTATTACTTCTAAGGACAAAGTTATTACTTCTCTTGGAAGTGCCGTAGATGCAGACGGCGATTATGCGGCTAGGTCTACAACTAACTATATTGATAGTAACTCGGATATAGATGAAGACCTTACAGACCTTGATACTCAGATTAAGACTAATGCTGATGGTATAGCGGGTGTAATAGATGGTACAACTGCAAGGACTGGTACTATTCAGAATACTACTAATGTTGGAACTGCTGGAACCAATGTTACTGCCGTAGAGCATGGAGACGGTGTTCAGCATACTACTGTGCTTACACTTACTAATGTAGCCTTTACTGTTGCTGGTGCTGCGGATGAGGCTATTGGGGCACTGATTTACACATTCCCCGCTGGAGTACACCTTCATAAAGTTTCTTATATGGATGTGGCTCTTCAAGGAGGCGGTGTTGTGGACGCAGCCACCCCAGACACCGGAATTGGATCTATTGAGGCTACTGGTGCGGTTGCGGTTCTCGGCGGCGATTCTACTTTTGAGGATTATATCCCCGGAACTGCTGCGGCAGACTGTAATGGTACTGCTACTGTCGTAGGCCCTGTAGGAGCTACTGCTGGTGTTCTTACAGACATTTCTCTTAATGCGGCTACGGATACTAAAACTGTGCACTTGAACATTGCTGCGAGCTGGGCAGGAGCCGATACCGTGAACGCTACTGGTACTGTGGTGCTTGAATGGACTACTTTAGCTTAACCTAACTCATCTACCAAGTGTAGAAAGAGCTAAGAACCCCATCTTTATAGGTGGGGTTCTTCATTATATACTCCTACAAAAATAGGCAAAAAAGTGTGCGTACACAATATGGTCTTATTTTGGTATGTATATATAGAGGCTCAAGTGTAGGTTAGATAATTGAAAGGAAGAAAAATGACTGAAACAAGTTACAATGAAGTGAAAAATTGGCCTAGAGTAGATATGTTCCGTGGGATTAGAATGAAGTATAAGGGAAAAGAGTTTTGTTTTCCTGCGGTTTACATTGGCCCTAGTGAAATGAGTGATTTTGAGATTGCAAGAGCGTCCATAGAATATAAGGAAGCTAAAGAAGAGCAGAAGGAAAGTGTTGCTACTAAGAAGGCTATGACGCTTTGCAGTAGAGTTTTACTTAGAGACGCTTATGAGGCTACTGATGAAAATATGGAGATGCAGGAAAAGCACGAAGAGCGTAAGAGAGAACGCAGGAAGATTGAAAAGCAGATTGCAAGCACAGAAGATGAAACTACTCTTGAGAGTCTGAATAACAAGTTAGAAGCAATTCCTGAACTTCCACAAGCCCCTAAAGTATTTCCTCACGATGAAAGTGTGCTTACTTTTGGAATAACTAATATGAGTGGTTCTGGAACTCGTATGGTAGACAATATTAGAATGATTCAGGCTTATAGTAAACTTAATTTCTTCGCTCAGGAGGAAGTTGAGGATTTTATGCACTTTCCCGGCGTTTAGATGAGCCGGGAAAAATGTTTTATACTCAGGAAGAGAATATAGAAAAGATGAATAGATTACGAACTATGTTAAGGTTGCTGTACTAACATGATAGAAGTGCTTCAGTTGTGTGTCTTACTTGGAGGATTATATCTAGTCTCATGTGTAGGGTTTATGCTGTTTATACTACTCAGGAAATTAGATTTGATAGCTGAGTTATTAGTAAAACTCGATAAGCCTACAAAAGAAGATATAATAGGTAAGTTAAGCACAACTGAAGCACAAAAAGAAGTGATTAGAGTGCAGAGTATGCTTACAAGTCAGTATAAGTTATTCTCAAGTATTCTTGCTAATGATATTGGTAAAGTGTTCGGAGGGAAGAAGTAACGATGGAAACTTTGGGTGTGGGAGTCCTCCTTTCTTTCGCCGTCAGCGGGATGAGTTCACTCGGATCGGCTGAACGCATGGTAGGCAAGTTTACTACTTCCGTTGGAGGTGCTGACAGTAAGCTTACTTCTTTGGGTAGAACACTTGGATTTGTCGCTGCGGGAGCGGTTGCCATGGCCTCGGGAATGGCTCTAGTTAATACTGCTATGGGAGCGGTAGATGTGGCGGCGAATTATGAAGAGAGTGCTGCACACCTACAAGGACTAATGAATGTTAGCCGAGAAGGTATTGCCGAGTATGAGGATGCCGCATTTAGATTAGCGAGAACTTCACGATTTACTTCTGAAGAGGTAATGGATGCTTTTTGGCAAGTTATTTCAGCCGGTTATTCAGGAGCACAGGCATTAGAGATAATTGAACCGGCTCTGCAAGGTGCTGTTATGGGCAACTTGGAGGCCGCTGATTCAGTTAAGATGTTAGGTGCTACATTACACTCGTTTGGTATGCCAGCAGAAGACGCTCAATACGCACTTGACCAATTAACTACTACAGTACGCTTATCAATGACTCAGTTTGATGAGATTAACACTAGCGTTTCCATGTTCGGTGGAATGATGAATACTTTAGGGCAGGATTTAGCCACAGGTATGTCAATATATGGTGTTATTCGTAATACAGGTATGGAAGCTTCAAGAGCAGCGACTAATGTTAAAATGTTAAGTTCTAGGCTGATAGACTTACATGAAAACGGTGTAGAGCGTTGGGCTGGAATCTCGTTAGTAGGCCCTACAGGAGAAATGCGAGATATTCTTGATGTTATAGAAGAGTTATCAGATGCTATGCCTAAAATTGATGAAGCTGTTTTTCAAGGCTTAGTTGAATCTGAAGAGGCTATGCAGAGTTATGTTGAACAGAACTTATCTGCACAGTTAGACCTATATGGTCGTAGAGCGGTCATTGGTGCTTTTGCTATTGCTAATGCACAAGCTGAGATAAATGGTGTTACATTAGAAGGTATAGATGCTGTTAGAGCTATGCGAGAAGAAATTCGCAATAGTGAAGGTGCGGCACAGTCTTATTACGATGTTCTAATGGAGACTTGGAATGAGCAAAAGCGTGTACTGGAATCCATGAAGCAAGAGATTATGCTACAGATAGGATTACCATTACTTGAGAGCTTAAAGCCTATTTTAGAGTGGATAGTACAGGCCATGCAATCAGTAGGTGAATTTTTAACTACACACCCTGAGATTGCCGTAGCTATTGGTAAGGTAGCTTTAATTGGAGGAGCATTACTTACTGCCGCAGGATTAGTTATTTTACTTGCAGGATTAGGAGCAATCATTGCTAAAATAGGTGCTGTGATATTGTTTACTGCTAAGATTTTAGGAATTGTTTTAATAGCAGTAGCAGCAATAGGAGCGGCGGCTTATTGGGTTAAAAATAATTGGGAAGTAGTAAAAGCGTTCTTTGCAGACTTAGCTAACTGGTTTTGGGGTAAGTTTGGTTTTATTATTAAAGCTATAGTTGGATTAGCCTTAATTATTTATGAAGTTGTGTTAAAGCCAATATGGTGGTTCATAAAGAATATTTTAGTTCCTATTTTTGCTGTAGCATTAGGTGCTGTTTCTGCAATAATTGGTGCAATTTTAATTGGTTTAGATGTTATTTGGGGTGTGATACAGAGTGTAGTTGCCGCCATTGAATTTTTGTTTACAGGAGATATGACGGCATGGGATACAAAGATGGAGGAAGTTTGGGGTGGGATTAAAGAGGAAATAAAAGTTTTAGGAGACTTATTTTTTACTACTATTCTTGAAGCTATTCGGAACATTGCGGATGAGGTATCCGGTGGCTACTTTACTAGGTTTGAGGAAGCCGGAGAGGTAGGAGCCGGTAGAGGCTTGTTAGGCCCGGAAATGGGGCAGATAGGTGGCTATTGGGATGCGATGTGGGGTGTAGACCAGTTTACTCCACAATCTAACGCTTCCGGTACTACAAGAGTTCCTAGAGATATGCTGACAATGGTTCACGAAGATGAAGAGATTATTCAGCGTGGTGG
>Ga0172377_10004549_pt1 | contig 14242 bp, 9 predicted proteins | sample Pumphouse3metaG_FD_119749 | JGI IMG/M metagenome (GOLD analysis project Ga0172377, IMG submission 119749) | Leachate microbial communities from a municipal landfill in Southern Ontario, Canada - Pumphouse #3 metaG | ecosystem: Engineered > Solid waste > Landfill > Unclassified | place: Canada... | reverse complement strand
TATCTCCCCACCCGACAATAGTTTAGCTTTGGTACTCAGCAGTTTGCTGAAATTCAATTTTTGAGCAATTGTTCTTATCCGGTTTTCTTTTTCCACTTCGCTCACTTTTGAAATTTCTAGACTAGTCATCAAATTGTCCCAAACAGTATTTTCTTTTGACACTTCATCTATTTGAAATGACACGGAGCAGGTTTCCCTCAAAAATTCACATTCTTCTTTTTCGCTAAACTTGTTCAGCTCTTTGCCGTCAAACAGAATGCTGCCATCGTAACCTTTTAAGAGCCCCGACATCAGATGAATTAAAGTTGATTTACCTGATCCAGATTCCCCTACTATGTAGAATAAGCCCGAATTATTAAAACGTAGATTTACATTTTCTAGCACAGCGTTTTTAGCATTGGGATAAATGTATTGCAAGTTATTTATTTCTATCATTTCACTCGCCCTTTAGAGCCAGTATTAACTCGTTTGAATAAATGTTTTTCAGCGGAAGTTGGCTGGAAAAATAAGAAAATACATACGACAACAAGAGCAACATTAGTATGTATTCTACTTTTAGATTCACCTTGAAAAATTCTGGTAATCCGATGTGCACAAGAATTAAATTTCCAATGCTAGACAAAACAATAAATAACAGCGTGGTTAGAATAATAATGATCGTGCTAAGGATAGTGATTTGTCCTTCTCCCAAATTGAAAAATGTCCTCTTCGAAATGTGAAATGATAAATAAATAGCGAGTTCGTTTCGCTTTTCTTCATAAAGATTATCAATGACTACCAATTCTAAAAAGAATGAACAAGCTAATGCCAAGCACAAAAACATAACTATTATCTCCGAGAAGGAAGATATTAGGTCATTGATTGAATTAGCTATTTCTAAACCTGCGTTATTCACATCCACCTCATCGGGATAAACAATCGATACTTGGTTCGATAAACTAACTGGATCCCCGCATTCAGCAATCGTTTTAAAACAAGTCAAAGTATCGTCGTCGTAGGCCATATATGTCAGTCTATCTTTTATGCGAACATCATATCCATAAGTCTTGGAAGCATTAGTGAGCTTTATGCTGTTCAACTTTTCATACATCATCAAGTAGTCGTAATAAACACTAGCTCGACCTATTACGCATCTTTCTTTAGATACACCCACTATTTTAAAAGTGATATTTAAGTGCAGCACATCGCTCGCCTCACTCGACATGTAATTTGTTTGAACTATTAAATCGTTGGAGTAGTTTAAATACGAGCCAATTTTTAAGTTCGAATTGAGATTGAGAAAATCCTGATTAACTACTATTTGACTGTACGAATACGGTAGAGATCCCACGAGTTTTGATCTGTCAGGAAAACTCGGTAGTAAAAACGTTTTAGATTCCAAATACTTCCCTTCAAATTTCAAATTTGAATACGGAGATATAAAACCATCTAAACTCGGATAATATTTTACGTCGGGATCAATGCTATTTATTTCGCTTTGTTTTTGTTTGGACAGCCTTACATTTTTTATTAGAAACATGTCCTGATTAGGTACTTCAATTTTTCTTTTTTCCACGAGGTTTACACAAGTGAAATCCATATAGTTAGAGGAAAGTTCATCCAGCATTTTTAATCCGTTATTATTAATGTTCAAAGTCATAAATAAAAGTGCAAAACACAAGGAACAAAATAGCGATGATGCAATCAATTTTTTCATTCTTCTTTTTAAAAATGAGTGCGAAAGGCGCAGATTTTCTTTAAATTTAACTCTGCTTGATTTCTTGGAAATACCGCTTATATCGTTCTTTTCATTCGCTAATATGCTTTTGTCTTGTATCTTAACCAAATCGAAATCTTTAATCTCATACACCTTGTCGCAAAAGAGCTTTGCTAATTCTTCGTCGTGAGTAACAATTAAGATCAAACTATTTTTAGACAAATCTTTCAGCAAACTCATAACCTGAGTGGAATTTTCCTTATCTAAAGAGCCTGTTGGTTCATCCGCTAATATAATTTTGGGATTCAATATGATGCCTCTAGCTAAGCTAACTCTCGCCTGCTGCCCACCAGATATTTCATTGATGTGTCTCTTATTCAATTCGGATATACCCACTTTGATCGATTTCAAACGAGCTTGCTTTATAGCTTCCTCATAAGTCTTTCCCTTTAATATCAAAGGTAATCCAATATTCTCTTCAACATTCAGATGATCAATTAGATTGAAGTTTTGAAATATTACTGATACCTCAGAGATATCCACTCCGATATCTATCTTCCCTTTTTCAACATTTTGATACGATGCTATCATATTTAACAAGCTGGATTTTCCACATCCAGACTCGCCAATAATGCCAACTAGACCCACAGGTCCAATGGTGACATTCACATTCTCAAATATCTTTGATGATTGACTGGAGCTCTTATAGGTTAAGCCCAAATTTTGTAACTTGATGTATGGCATTTCACATACATATACACAAAAAAACTCTCCGATTAGGAGAGAATTTATTTTAATTAACTATTTCTTTGAATCTCGAACAAGATCAAATGCATTTTCAATTAGACACGCGATCGTGGCAGGACCGACACCACCAGGAACTGGGGTGTAATCTTTGCAGTCGGGTTCGAATCCCAAATCGCCTTTTCCATCTGGTAAATATCCGCAATCAATAATTGTTTGTTTGGATTTTACTTCGTTGGGAGTAATTATATCTCTGACTCCGGTTGCCATGACAACTACGTCAGATTCCTCGGCCATCAATCTAGTTTGATCGACGTCAATTTGAGAGTGGGATAAGGAAACAAACGCATTGCGCTTTATCATCATCAAAGCAATAGGCATACCGACAGAAATAGAACGACCAATAACGAGTACTCGCTTATTTGATACATCTATATTGTAATAATCTAAAATCTTCGATACTGAACGAGCTGTCCCGGATAAGTAGTTTATATTCCGTTTAGCGAGTTTTCCGAAATTTGAAGTAGAAAGCATGTCGGCATCTTTAGACGGATTAATTAAGTCGAACAATAAAACTTCTCCTGGAAATAGTAGAGGTCTACAAAAGAAGACCGAACCTAATTCATCAGCATTTGCTTCATCTATAACTTTTTTAGCATCTTCTACCGATTTTACATCGTAACTTTTAGGTTCTAAGCCTAACTTAATTAATAATGTAGATACTAATTTTCTATATTCGCTAGCTTCAAACGATTCTGAGTTATAAATAATATAAGGATTGATGGATTCACCATCTGATATTCTTTGTTTTAATTGACTAACAATTTCTTGCTTAATCGGCTTGCCCAATAATTTCATCTTCTTCCTCTTCCATCTTTACTGCAGCGGGGACTTTAGGTAGTCCTGGCATCGTCATTACTTTACCTGTTATAGGAATAATGAATCTAGAACCAGCAGCAATATCTATTTTTCTAATGTGAATGTTGAAGCCAGTAGGAGCTCCTAACAATTTCTTGTTGTCCGAGAAGGACATAGGAGTTTTAGCCATACAAACATAAAAATCATCGTATCCTAATTCGTGACATTTTTTAAGATCTTCCAAAGCTTCAGGTGTATATTCTACGCCGTCAGCACCGTAGATTTCGGTACAAATTGTTTCAATCTTTTTTTCAAGCGACATTTCTTTAGTGACGAGAGGGTGATACTCTGCAGTATTTTCTCTCAATACTCTAAGTACCAAATTTCCAATATCAACTGCGCCCTTAGCACCTTTAGAAAATGCATCGTTAACTTCGTAGTTGTAATGTTGACCTGCGCACCAATTGGATAAGAACTTTATCTCATCAGGAGTATCGGATTCGAATTTGTTAATATTGACAATAACAGATACGTTGTATTTTTTCATATTCTCAACGTGTCGTTGCAAATTAGGTAAACCAGCTTCTAACGCTTCGAGATTTTCTTCTTCTAAGTTAGCATAATCAACGCCACCGTGAAGTTTCAAAGCTTTTACTGTAGCGACTATTACCACAATGCTGGGAACTATTCCAGCTTCTGGACATTGAATATCTAAAAATTTCTCTGCACCTAAGTCAGAACCAAATCCAGCTTCAGTAACAACTATTTCAGATAAAGCCATAGCTGCTTTTGTTGCGATGATCGAGTTGCAACCGTGAGCAATATTAGCAAAAGGTCCACCGTGAATAATTGCAGGAGCGTGATGAGATGTTTGAACTAAATTAGGAAGCAAGGCTTCTCTCATTAGTTTCATAACTGCTTTCGTCACTTTTAAATCTGCAACTGTAATAATTTCATTGTCGTATGTATATCCGACGATAATATCGCCTAATCTCTTTTTGAAATCATCAGAATCTTTAGCTAAGCACATAATAGCCATCATTTCGTGAGCTACGGTAATGATAAAATGATCGGTTCTAGGAGTTCCGTTCTTTTCACCTTGAGCTACTGTAACTTCTCTAAGCGCTCTATCATTCATATCGATAGCCCGTTTAAATACTATGCGTTCAGGGTCTAAATTATACTCGTTGCCGTGATAGATTGAATTATCTATAACAGCAGCAATTAAGTTGATTGAAGTCGTGAGGGCGTGGATATCACCAGTAAAGTGAAGATTTATATCTTCCGCAGGTTCAACTGTGACTTTACCGCCACCTGTTGCTCCGCCTTTCATTCCAAATACTGGTCCTAAAGAGGGCTCGCGCAATACGACGCACGCATTTGCTCCTAATAAGTCCAAAGCATCGGTTATTGCTATAGAAGTAGTTGTTTTACCTTCTCCTGCTTTAGTAGGTGTCATAGCAGTAACAAGCACTAGTTTAGCGCGAGGAGTAGAAGGAACATTTTCGAGATTTATCTTAGCCTTATAATATCCATATGGAATCAAATCCACAGACGAAAGTCCTAATTTTTTAGCGACTTTACTTATTTTATCTAATTTCATATAGGGGCTTCTCCTTTTCTTTCAATATTAAAGTTCAAACAACTTAAGTTTCAACCGTTTTTTTTGTAGTCTACCAATTAACTTCTAACGTATATTATACAATATTATAAACTTTTTATAAAGTAACTTAGCATCGCTAGTCCTTCCGCATTAGGGACTAACACGTTTGAACCTAAGATATGTACTTTGCGCTTTACGCGTATTTCACTTGAATAGGTAACTTTAATATTCTCTAAATCCTCGATGTGCTTTTCTTTAAGAGCTTTTTTAAACTTCTTGGCTAGGGGCTCGCCCGTGTCCTTAAGACTGCCCATCTTAAATTTTGTCGCATCGCATCTAAGACCCGATCCAGTAGCGTGTATAACTTGTATTTGTTCTGCTCTCCCCAACATGCAAATGCTAACTTTAGCATCTGTGTCATCCACGCAGTCAAATATCACATCGCAATCAGTTGCGATAAGTTCATCTTTATACTTGTCGTAATAAGAGTATATATTACCCATGGGATCTATTTGTAACAGACGCTTTTTTAACGTTTCCGCTTTGGGCATTCCCACATCGAGAGAGGTGTAAGCTATCTGTCTATTTAAATTGGATGCCTCTACAGTATCGCTATCGATGATCGTTACAGAATTCACGCCAATGCGAACTAGAGCATCCGCAAGAATGCTTCCCACTCCGCCTATGCCAACAACTGTCGCATTTGCTCTTTCTATTTTAGAAAGGAATTCTAAACCAATGCTTCCTTTATTTCTACTTCTGCGTTCAAAATCGTAAACGATGTAATCGTATATATCTTTTGCCGTTCCAGTGTGAACATCCTTAAACTGGTTTCTCAAAAATGTGCGCTGCCGTTTAGCGTATTGTCTAGTATTTATTACTATGCGCTCTTTTGTTTCTTCCAAAGTTAAACCGTTTTCTTTTTGTTGGATAAGTTCTTTATATCCAATGGCTTCAAACCCAGGAAGATTCGTATCGTGATTGCTTGTCAGCATTTCGGTCTCTTGGACAAGGCCTGCGTCAAACATCTTATATACGCGTTCTTGAATTCTTTGATTTCCAACTTCCTTATCGACATCTATAACAAATATCTTTATAGGATAGAGAAGTTTCTTCGGTTTGTTCACTATGTCTGATTTCTTAGTTCCAGTTTCGCATATTTGTAAAGCGCGAATTACGCGCCTTCTATTATTTACATTTAAAACCTCTGCTGTGAGCTTATCCTCTTGTAGCAACTTTTCATAAAGTTCAGAATTGGTTACGTTCTCATACTTAGAGTCGTCTCTTTCGAGTTCATCTTTGAACTTGTAAGGATAGATTACAGCGCGCAGATACATAAGCGTGCCACCAGAAATAATAACGTCTCTGCCTTGAAGAGTATATTCGTCTATAATTTCACGAGCGCGAATTTGATATTCCTTAACGGATAATTTGTGCTCGATTGAATCTGAATTGATAAGTCGATACTCGACACCTTCCAATTCTTCCTCGGTGGGTTTAGCTGAACCTATGTTGAGTTCCTTATACATTTGATATACATCGCAGCCAATCAGCGGCAGGTTGAGTTTCTTCGCCAACTTAATAGCGAGGTCTGTCTTACCGGATGCGGTTTGGCCAAGTATGGCATATATCATTTTAAAAACCCGTCCTTTTAAATAGTTTCTCTATATCGTATTTGGATATCTTAATTACTGTCGGACGGCCGTGAGGACAATTCAAAGGATTCTTGCACTTGGCAAGTTCCTTGAGAAGGCCTAACTGAGAAGCGTGATCCAACAAGTGATTTGCTTTAATTGACATCTTGCACGCTTTAGTCGCAATAGCTAAACGCTGAGTCGCAAGAAAATCTACTTTTCGGTCTTTTATAGTTTCTAATATGATGTCTTTTAAGACAGACTCATCGTTCTTATCTGCTAAAAACTGCGGTATCTCATCCACCTTCAAAGAAGACGAACCAAAAGGACACACGCTTATTCCTAACTTCTTCAATAAATCAATGTGCTCTTCATCTACGTTAACTCTTACCGAAGCCGGAATATCTATGACGATTGGAAATAAAGGCAGGACCAAATCTTTGTCGCCCATAAATTCGCGCTCGCACTTTTCAAAATTAATTCTTTCAGCTGCAGCGTGTTGGTCTACGATATATAGCCCTTCCGCTGAATCGCAAATGATGTATGTTTCCATAATTTGACCTATGGGAAATATATCAGGAAAGTTTATATTTTCTTCATATATTGCAGGTTTAGTTTTCTCCTCAACCATTCCGTGAGAATCTTCCACCTTAAATACAGCTGGTTCTTCTTCCTGGGAAAAACTGTCGAACAAAGATTCTATTTCTTTGGCTTGCTCCTGATTGTATTGTTCAGGTTCGCTCTCATCTTGCTTCAATCCTTCAAAAGATGAGTTCATGACTGAGTCAGTTGTGAACTCGTCCATATTGTCTACTAAAGTTACCGGACGAGGTGTTTTAAGTTGAACCTCACCAAATACACCTCTTGTTTTTACAAGGGTGTTTCTTATTTGTGCATTTACATCTTTAGCGAGTTGAAACTCGCAGGAGAGTCGAACTTCTTTTTTGGTTGGATGCACGTTAACATCTGTCAGAGAGTAGTCCACGCGAATAGGTAAAACTACTAAGGGATATCTATTTGGAGGTAAGTAATCTCTGTAAGCATCTATGATAGCTTTTTGTACTTTAGGAATGTACACAAAGCGCTTGTTTAAAAATGTGAGCATGTCGTAACGCCTTGAATAGTTGACGGAAGGATGACATACGTATCCTTTAAAGGTGTACTCTTCCGATTCAAATTGAACGGGTAAGCATTTCTTCGCGATATCGTTTCCATATATTCTTGCAACAGTCTCTAAAAGATCTCCTCTGCCAGTGGTGGAAATCACTTCTTTTCCGTCTACGGAAAGATGGAAAGCTACGTCGGGAAATCCTATAGAAAGATGTTCGATAGTCTCAATCGAAGATGCGTTTTCTGTGCGATCTGATTTCAAATATTTCAATCGCGCCGGAGTATTGAAAAATAACTCCCGTATTTCAAAACTAGTTCCTTGTCTCAAGGAAGCATCCGAAATCTTCATATCGTATCCGGGAACAGTTTCAATCAAAGTACCTGATGTTCCATCTGAAGTTTGCATATTTATCTTTGCAACTGACGCGATGGAAGGAATTGCCTCGCCTCTAAAGCCCAGTGTAGTAATGCGAGCTAAATCGTATACGGATTTGATTTTAGACGATGCGTGGCGTTTAAATGCCATGACAGCGTCATCTTGATCCATGCCAATGCCGTCGTCTTTAACCGATATCAAATCTTTTCCAGCATTAAAAATCTGAATGCTGATATTTTTTGCTTCTGCATCGATAGCATTCTCTACTAACTCTTTAATTACGGACGAAGGTCTCTCGATTACTTCACCAGCCGCAATCATGTTTGCCAGTTCTATTGGCATCAGTTTGATTCTTGACATTTTACTTTACCTTCTTCTTTAATTCGAACAGCAAATTCAATGCTTCAAGAGGAGACATACTCAATGGATCAATTTTTCTTAGTTCATCAACAACCTTCTTGTCTGCGCTATCTTCAGCAGTTTCAACAGGTTTATTGATAGTAGTCTTCAATTCATCAAAGTTTATCTTCTTACTTTCTAATCCGATCAAAATAGTCTTTGCTCTGTCGAGGACTTCTTCAGGAAGACCTGCAAGGCGAGCAACATTAATACCGTAAGATTTATCCATAGGACCGTCTTCTACTTTGTATAGGAAAGTGATGTCTCCTTCGTTTTCTTTTACGGATACGTGGACGTTTTCTATGACGTCTAAATCGCTTACTAAAGATGTTATCTCGTGATAGTGAGTTGAGAATAAGGTTTTAGCGTGTACGTGTTGCACGACGTATTCAATGATAGCTTGTGCGAGTGCCATACCGTCGTATGTCGCTGTTCCTCTTCCTATCTCATCAAAGATGAGTAATGAGTTGCTCGTAGCGTTTCTTAAAGCTCTATTTGTTTCAGCCATCTCAACCATAAAGGTGGATTCACCTTTGATCAAATCATCGGATGCTCCGATGCGTGTAAATATAGCATCCACTACGTATAAGTCGCATTCGCTCGCAGGAACGAATGAACCGATTTGAGCCATGACGACTATCAAAGCTAACTCTCTCATATATGTAGATTTACCACCCATATTGGGTCCGGTAATAATCATAACTTCTAACTTTGAATCCAATTTGTAATCGTTCGATACAAACTGTTTCATAGGCATAATTTTTTCAATTGAAGGATGACGGGCGTTAACGATATTCAAACGCTTTTCTTCGTTGAATTTCGGTCTTATATATCCGTTGTCGGCTGCGACAACCGCAAGTGAAATTACTATATCAAGTTTGGCTAAAGATTCAGATAAGCGCTGAATAGAATTTGTGTACGCTTTTACTTTTTCGCGCAGGTCTTGGAACAATTTGTATTCAAATTCCATGCGGCTTTCTTCCGCGTGTAAAATTTTGTATCCTGCATCCTTGAGTTCTTCAGTAATATAACGCTGACCTGTAGTCATCGTTTGTTTAGCTACGAAACCAAATTCCGGTAATACTTGAGATACCGCGCTCTTGCTCACCTCAATGTAGTAGCCAAAGATCTTTGAATATCCAACCTTTAGCTTGGATATTCCTGTTCTCTCTTTTTCTCTAGTCTCTAAATCCAACAGCCACTTTTTACCCGCTGTAGCCATTTTGACTATTTCATCGAGTTCTTCCGAGTATCCGCGCTTAAATATTCCGCCTTCTCTTATCGAGAGGGGGCACGTATCGGATACAGCTTTTTCTAACAGATCAGTAAGCTCGCCAAAGTTTCCTAATCCCATTTTAATCTCATCGAAATAGTTGTTTTTAATTTTAGAAAGACTATTCTTAATATCCGGAACTAACTTTAAAGAGTTTTTTAGTTGGAGCATCTCTCTGCCTGAGCAGGAATCAAATCCAACTCTCGCTATCAATCTGTCCAAGTCGTAAATCTTATCCAATTCATCCGCTAAATCTCCGCGGACTAAGAAATCAGATACTAAAGTCTCTACCATATTCAATCTGCTTTGAATTTCGTTTATATCAGCTGAAGGTTCATTGATATAATTTTTAAGCAATCTTGAACCCATGTGCGTCTTACATTTGTTGAGCAACCAGTAAAGAGTACCATAAGACCCTTCACCATTTAAATTTTTAACAAGTTCAAGATTAACTCTACTCGCGTGATCTATCTTTAGCACTTTAGACATAACTCTATTTACAGCGGGTTTGAAATAATCTAAATCCCTCTTCTGAGTTTCTCTTAAGTAGTTCATCAATTTAGAGATGGCAGTCATTTGTCTGTCGTCTTTAATATATTTAAATAGAGGTTCGTAAGCTATATTCGTTGAATCGTTATTGTAGTAAGAGATACATATCTTCGTATTCTCTTTAATTGTATTTATTAAATTTGAATCTAAAGAAGTAGATACTATAACTTCTCTAGCGTCGTAGTTAACAAGTTGGGACAAAGCATCTTCGTATGAATGTCCTACGTTGAGAACAATTATTTCACCGGTTGAAAGATCAGCAAACGAAAGCACGTATGTGAACTTGTAATCGACCAAAGCAGCGAGGTAATTGTTATCAGCATTCTTTATCTCAAGATTTGCTCCAGGAGTAATGATTTGAATAACATCTCTCTTGACGAGTTGACTGGTCTTTTTAGGATCCTCCATCTGCTCTACGATCGCGACCTTGTGACCTTTATCGATTAGTTTTTGAGCGTAGTTAAGATAAGCGTGATGAGGTATTCCACACATGGGAGCTTTTTCTTTTTTTCCTACAGCTTTACTGGTTAAATACAGCTGCAACTCCTTCGATGCAATCTTGGCATCATCAAAAAACATCTCGTAAAAATCGCCCACTCTATACATAAGAATGACGTCAGGATGTTCCTGTTTGATTTGAAGATATTGCTCTATCATTGGAGAGAATTTTTCTTGTTTCATTTTAGTTTGTTTTTTTATTGCCATAAGTTTGTTTTCTTTCACCTTTTTATTATAACAAATAAAAAATAGATAGCGCAAAAAAGGAACTAATAAAACAAAATTCGGCAAATCAATATCAATGAGTTCTAAGTTGCTTAATAACTTCCTTCCAAAAAGTCGCAAAACAAAAATGCTGAAGTGCTCGTCCAAATATTGAATGAGCAATCAGCATCTTTATTGTTATAAGATTAAATTCTTCGTCCGTCTTTAGTCACAGTTATGTGATCGTGACGGTGATAATTTTTACGTATCTTGTAGTACTCGTTGTAAGGTCCCCACTTGAAGCCAGCGTTCAACAGATCCTTAAAGGCTCCTGATAGCGGAATAAGCAAGAAACAAATCCAAGTTATTTCCCATCTGTGAGTCAGATAACTGATGACAAAGAATGCGATTGTCGCAATGAATACAACAGCCCCAGTTAGATGACTAAAGTCTTTATATAGGAACATATTGTACAGCTCAGTATAAAGAGGTATCAATAAGAACAATACCCAAGCAGTACCCCAAGTATTAGGAGATATTCCCCAAAGGTTAGGGACTAAATATCCCACTAGGAAATAACTTATGAGAACCAGTATGGTTAGTATCGAGTATGACCAGTGCTTAACTCTATGCCACTTATCTAAGTGAAGTTCCTCTTCAGCTATTCTAGTTTCTTCTTTACTTAGGTGGTGACTATCTTTTTCCTCATCTTCTTCATCATCATCAAATATACTTTCACTCTTTTTATCTTTAACTATGTCTTCTATAGATTGAGTAGTATTTAAAAGTTCATCTAAAGACACTCCGTAGAGTTTTGCTAAACATATAAGATTATCTGTATCCGGTGAAGATTCAGCTCTTTCCCATTTAGATACTGATTGGCGTGATATTCCTATTTCAGCAGCTAATGATTCCTGTGAGTATCCTTTTTCTTTGCGCAGTTCTACAAGACGATTTGCAATTTCTATATTCATTTTGCTTGTCTCCTTTCGATATGTAAAGTTTAGCCTATAAACCCTTGGTTGCACTACCATATCTAGTTTGAAGTTGACGCAACTATTGGTTGCATTCGCATCATTTTCTTGATTATATGCTATTTTGAACATTAAAAAAAGAACAGCATACCTGAATGCTCTTCGCGGTTTATTGTTACTAATACATTGGTAAAGAAGCCATAGTCAAAATAAGACATATTATAAGCATTCCAATATTCACCGGAATCATTATTTTTCCAAACAACAAAACAGGACTCTTTTTAGTAACCAAAACTTTTCTTTGAAAGAAAGAATATATAGGACATACAAGCAGCGAGGAAAAGGATAGGATAATTAGGATAATAAAGGTGAGGAATTCTTTCGCTCCAGATATCCAAATAAAAGGACTATTCCAATGATCAATACTAATAGTACCTCCGGTAGAGTTACCTGCAGAATCCACAAGTGGTAAAACTGCTCTCGCGTTGATGCACGGACTGAAAAAGAAAACAAAAAACAGCACAAAGAAACAGATGGATACAATGTTCACTATCTTGTATTCTTTTTTGAATAAATTTCTAATCTTCTCTTTGTTCGATTCTTCCATAAATATTTCCTTTTAGTTTTATTTCTATTATTATCTATTCTACTTATGAATACCAATCCAACAACTCAAACATATATACTTTAGACGTATTGGCCACCTCTAGCCTAGTATTTTCTATTTTAACAAAACTTTCTGCGCTATAAGTTTCAAAGTCCTCAAAAAATGCAGCGTATTCCCTGGAATCAATTGGCCCATACCTTGTGTTCATATATTTAGTCAAATATTCAATAGACAATTCTTCATTGAATGAAGTCAACTCATAATCAGCCTCCAATTCTATGTCCCCTGTGGCGAAGGTATACTTAGAAACCAAAGTTAATTTACACCCATAATCAGTATCCTCAGATGAATAACTAAAGTAATCTTCAAAGTTATCATTCGACACTATCTCTTCTCTAATAGAATACTTAGCTGAAGCGAAGTAATATTTCAAAACAGAATCCACATATCCACGATTCCTAAATCTAATAAATAAATCTGGGTAATCCGGATCTGTCTCTGTGCGAAAAGAATACGATGAACTAGATTCATTATTTTCAACGTATGATAGACACAATTCTTTTACATCATACTTTTCTTCATCATCTAAATTCACTGATGAGTCTACAAAATAGTGAAAATAGTAATTGATTACACTATAATCATCAAAATAGTATGACTCATAATAATCATTTATATCATTGGAAGGGAGTAAATATTGAAAAATATTTCCACTTCCATTAATTGTATGTTCCCCTATGGGTTCATCGATAACAAAGCTCACATAATATACGTCAGGACTCGCAAGTAAGAAATTAAAAACATATTCAGCATATTCGTCAAACGATTCTTTACAATCGATGTCCGCAACATATGACATGTCATTGATTTCAGATGAGTTATTGTAATTGGAAGTGTTATATTTAGAATTAAAGACATCTTCAGACTCTTTAAGACCATCAAGACCATAATCATCTAACAAGAATGATTTAAAAAAACTTCGACTGTGGTAATGTTCCGTTGAATCATAATTCCCAGAGTATATACTACCGGCAACAATAGAAACAACTATAGATATTACTGAAATTATGATTCTTTTTTTTACAGAATAGGGTTCATCGGAATTCTTAGCTATTTCTAAGTAACTATCTTTATCTAATAGTTTCTCTTTATCAACATAAAAAACATCAGCTAACTTCTTAACCTGTTTCATATTAGGTAAACTGTCGCCGTTTTCCCACGATGAAATAACTTCGGTACGAACTTTAATCTTGGAAGCTAATAACCCTTGAGATATATTATATTTTTCGCGAAATCCTTTGAGTTTATCTTTAAACATTGTTTCCCTCTATTTATAAATAAATTGTTTATCTCTAAATATATTTTAGTTTAAATTTAAACTTTATTCAATCGAATGATTAATTCCCCGCACTAATTAAAAAGCATTTCCATTAAAAAAATTCTATGCACTATCATATAAAGATTGTACTTTATCAGATATGGATTCATTATCATATCTTTAATTTGCTTAAGTAATAATTAATGGATTTTATTATATATTTATTGATCAAAAAAAATTTTAATCAGTATTGAATTCATTACATTGCTGTCATAGAGATAATCAAAACAGTTGAAGCAAACAGCAGTACGTTTATTGTAATTGCTATCTTTCCAAACAATAGAATAGGACGATTATTATAAGTTTTATTCTTCCTAGAGGTTAAAGACCATATTGGAC
>Ga0172377_10004548_pt1 | contig 14243 bp, 13 predicted proteins | sample Pumphouse3metaG_FD_119749 | JGI IMG/M metagenome (GOLD analysis project Ga0172377, IMG submission 119749) | Leachate microbial communities from a municipal landfill in Southern Ontario, Canada - Pumphouse #3 metaG | ecosystem: Engineered > Solid waste > Landfill > Unclassified | place: Canada... | reverse complement strand
CGGAATCGATATCGTCTTCCGTATCCAGGAAAGCAGAGATCCGGTGAAAGCTTGAGGCCGCCTGCTCGTAGTCTCCTACGACTCCGGAGATTTCGTTGAACGGCTTCGTATACTGGTTCGTATAGGAAAGGAAGCTGGAGAGCCGGCCTATCGTCATCAATGCACCTAGGGAGAGGAGGGTAGCATTCTGGTCCCTGGTCAGGCCGATAAGGACAATACCTCCGATTCCGACCAGGGCATAGATGGTGTTGTTCACAAGCCTCGTCGTCGGATTCGTCCAGGAGGCGGAGAAGAGGGCAATCCGGCTTTCGTTTTTCAGTACTTCGTTCTTCCGGGCAAATCCTTCCTCGGAGGATTCCTTGGCATCGAGGGCAGCAAGAAGATCCGAATTCCCGAGTGCTTCCATGGAGACTTCGTTCAGTCCGCTCATAAGCCCGGCCTGTTTCCGGAAGTACTTCCTAGAGAACCTGGCGACAAAACGGCTGACGAAGAAGCTGAGCGGAGTAAGGAGGATGACGGAAAGAGCCAGAATCCAGTTCAGGGAGAAAATCAGGATGATCGTAATAAGGATCGTAAGGATTCCTTCCACCAGGGATTTGAAAGCGCTGAAGAGTCCGTTTGCTACATTCTCGATATCCCCGATCTCCAGCTGCAGCATATCGCCGTCCTTCTTCCCGAAGAGGAAACCGATGCTGACGGAGTTGTATTTGCAGAAGACATCCTTCCTTATACCGAAGATGACTTCCTGGGTCATCCTGCTGACGCTGTATTCGAAGAAGAAGTCGAGCACTCCGCCAAGCAGGGAGAAGGCAAGGGACAGGGACAGGATCAGGACAAAGGAGGCCTGGTTTCCAGCCAGTGCATCATCGAGGGCAAGACCGACAAAGAGCGGCTGGGAGAGGTTTGCAAGAAGGAAGCCAAGCACGGAGAAGGAAAGGAAGGCAATCGATTTCTTCTGTCCTTTCAGATAAGACAGGAAACGTTGTTTGGAGTTCATCTTTCTTCCTCCTTCCTGGTCTGGGATTCGAATGTTTCCCGATAGAGTTTGGAACTGGAAAGCAGGTCTTCATGCTTCCCGGAAGCAAGGATCTTCCCGCCGTACAGGACCAGGATCAGGTCGCAGTCCTGGATCGTCGATACACGCTGGGAAACGATCACCTTCGTAAGCCCGGGGTAGGAGTTTGCGATATTGTCCCTGACCTTCCTATCCGTAAGAAGGTCGAGAGCGGAGGTGGCATCATCGAGAATCAGGACTTCCGGATTGCGGAGCAATGCCCTTGCAATGGAAAGCCTCTGCCTCTGCCCTCCGGAGAAATTCTTGCCTTCTTCCTCGACAAGTGAATCAAATCCGTTTTCTTTTTTTCCGACAAACTCCAGAGCATCGCTTTCTTGCAAGGCTTTTCGGATATTCTCATCCGTTGCATCCGGGTTCCCGAGAAGCAGGTTGGAACGTATGGTTCCGCTTAGCAACTGGGATTTCTGCGGTACGAGTCCAAGTTCCCTGTGCAAGGAAGAAAGGGAATAGTCCTGAATAGGATGCCCTTTGTAGAGGAGACTTCCCTTGGTGGCATCGAGGAACCTTTCCATAAGGGAGATAAGGGTCGATTTTCCGCATCCCGTAGGTCCGATGATTCCCAAAGACTGTCCTTTCTCCAGAGAGAAGGAGATATCCGAAAGGGCATTGTTTCCTCCGTCCTTGTAGGCCAGGGACACATCCTTGAAGGAGAAGATGTCCTCCCCCTTGGAAACAGAAAGAGTCAGGGCATCCTTCTTCTCGACGATAGAGGGGACAAGGGCAAGGACTTCGTCGCAGCGTTTCCGCGACACCCCGGATTTGGTAAGGACCATGACAACGTTCGTAAGCTGGACAAGCGTCGTGAAGATCTGCAGAAGGTAAGCTACTTCCGTGATGATGGTGGAAGCGGAAAGTTCCTTCTCGGCACTCCCCTCCAGGATTGGCATTCCGCCGAAGAGGACGACCGCCAGAGTGGCAATCGAAATGATTCCGAAGGTAAAGGGGTTGATAAGGGCCTGGATCTTTCCGACATAGATGGAGGCTTTCTTGTACCCTTCGGCACTATCCGCAAAAGACTGGTCCTCGTACTCTTCCGTATGGAAGCTCCGGATGGCTTTTGCCCCTTCCAGGGTATCCCCGGTCTTGGTGGAAAGGCCGTCCAGCCTTGTCTGGATCCCCAGGTATTCCCTGGAGCTTCTCAGCATGATGACAAAGATAACGACAAGGATAAGAGGGATGATGGCCAGGAAGACGAACCCGATGTTCCTATCCAGCACAAAGGAAATCGCTAAAGCGCCAAGGATGACAAAGGGAGCACGGACGATAAGGCGGATGAAGATAAGGACTCCCTGCTGGACCTGGTAGGAGTCCGCATTCAGTACCGTCAGAAGCTTGCCGGGGCCGAAAGCCTCCCTCTCCCTTTTGGAAAGGGAAAGAATCTTCTTGTATAGGGAGCTCCGGACTTCGGCGCCGATCGAAGAGGCTGTCCTTGCCGCTATGTACTGCGTCACCATGGTCACCAGGAATCCGACGATCCCAAGGACCAGGATCACCAGTCCGCCGACCAAAGCGGCGTTCAGTTCGTCATTGTCCTTCGCCAGCGCCGGAAGGGAAAGGAGGAAGGAGGCCAAGGATGAGGAGAGCGGGTTCTGGATGGCAGCCGGGGTCTTATATGCCGAAAGATCGATGACGGCCTTCATGATGAGAGGAATCAAGAGGTCGAAGAAGGCTTCGACCATCTTGAGAAGAGGCCCGATGATAAGGGCGGGCAGGTTTTTTTTATAACTGTCGGATACTTTGTTCAGCATAGGGATCCTTTCCGGAAGCAAAAAAGCTTCTCCTGATTCTATTACTTTTCCTGGCGGTTTCACATTTGGAAGTACTAGTTTTACCTCTTTCTTATATATAGGGGCAAAAATACATCTTTTTCTTGACTCTTTCTTTACGGCATTTGCTATAATGTTCCTGTCTTTCGAAAGAAAGGCAGCGGGCTTTGCCTGCATCATTCTTAACTGAACATTAAGAGTGAGCTCCTTCGGGGGTTCACTCTTTCTTTGTTCTAAGGGGGAATCATGAACGAAGACGTACTGGAAAAGACGAAGGCGATGCTGAAGGAGACAGCGGATTCCATGGGAATCGAGCTGCTTTCCGTGAAGTTCCTGCAGAACGGGGACAACGGACCGACTCTCGAAGTCCTTATCGACAAGGATTATTCGATCGACATGGCCACCATCCAGTCCTTTACGGACAGCGTGAACCCGAAGCTGGACAAGATCGACAATCTTCCGGACAACTATGTCCTGGATATTGCCTCCGGCGGAAACGAGCGGGAGATTCCTCTCTCCGACCTGGGAAAGCTTAAGGACCGGTATCTCGACCTCGTGCTGAAAGACGGGGAAAAGATCACGGCAAAGCTTGTGGAAGCGGACAAGGATTCCTTCACCGTCCTTTACTTCATCAAGGGACGGAAGAAGGAAAAGACGATTGCCAATGCCGATGCCGTTTCGATTCATATGGGTTACAAAGCCTAAGGGCTTAATATAAAACAGGAGAACCAGTAACATTATGGCAGAAGAAAAGGTTGTAGCCGAGCAGGGAATGGACGAGAAGGCCGCGAAGAAGACGAAGAAGAGAACCAAGAAGGCTGCGGAAGACAACACCATCGTCTCCGGACTGATCGACCGGGATACTTTCGTCCAGGCCGTCAATGAGATCCAGAACGATGCGATGATCACCGTCGATCAGGTCGAGAAGATCCTTCTCGATGCCATAACCCAGGCGTATCTCGACTGGTCCTATCCGGGACTCTTCAACAAGGATTCCGATGATTCGGCCAAGGACCTCGTCAAGGCCAAGGTCGAGGTCACTCCGGATCTCTCCTCTTTCCAGATCTACGATATCAAGACCGTTATGGATGAAGACGACATCACGGATGATTCCTATCAGGTCTCCCTGGAAGATGCCAAAGAGGTCAAGAAGGATGCAAAGCTAGGCGACGTCGTCGAGCTTCCTTTCGATATGAAGAACCTCAACAAGGCCTATATCCGCCGTGTCAAGCAGCTCTTCCAGGCCAAGCTCAAGGAAGCCAGCCGGAATTCCATCCTCGCTCTTTATTCCAACCAGATCGGCGGACTCATCAAGGGTACCGTCACCAGAGTCGATACCGGAGCCGGTGCCTTCTCCACTTTCCGTCCGCAGGCCGCCAACAAGGGCGAGAAGCCGGTTTCCTACGAACTGAGTTTCGGCAAGGCTTCCGGATTCCTCCGCGGAAGAAACCTCAACCCCAGCGACCATTTCAATGTCGGAGACGTCGTCACGGTATATCTGAGCGACGTATCGGACAAGATGAACCCGCCGTCCCTTGTCATCTCCAGAACCAGCGAGCAGTTCATCCTTGCCCTTATGAAGGCTTCCATCCCGGAAATCCAGAACGGAACCGTCAAGGTGAGAGCTCTGGCCAGGGAAGCCGGCAGAAGGACGAAGGTCTTCGTCGAAAGCATGAATGCGAATGTCGATCCTATCGGCGCCTGCGTCGGTCCGGAATCGACTCGTATGAAGACCCTTACCAATGAACTCCACGGCGAGAAGATCGATGTCCTCGTCTACCATCAGAACAAGGCCCTCCAGGTCATCGAATCCATGAAGCCGGCGGAAATCACCGGTCTCAACTGCCCGGACGACTTCTTCGACTCCAATGTCCATTACGATGAACTCGAGCGCGAGAAGGAATACGAGTATCCGCCGGTTACCGTCGTCGTTGCCAACGGCCAGCAGGGTATTGCCATCGGAACTTCCGGTGCCAACGTCCGTCTTGCCAGCAAGATCACGATGACCAAGATCAACGTCCAGACTGCCGATGATGCCATCAAGGCCGGACTGAAGTACCTCATGGTTCCGCAGGTCCAGGAACTGGTGAAGAAGGAAGCAGAAGAGGAAGCCAAGAAGAATGCTCCGATCGCTACGGAAGCTGCTGCCCCTATAGAAGAAGAGGCAAAGCCGGTCGAATCCGGCGAAGCCGTAGAAGAAAGCAAGCCGGAAGCTGCACCTGCCGCTGCCGAGAACGCTGTCGAAGCTGCAAAGCCTGCCGAAGCTGCAGAGCCTTTAGAAGAGAAGAAGGCCGAAGCTGCACCGGCAGAAGAAGCAAAGCCGGTTGTGGAAGCAAAGCCTGCCGAAGAAATGAAGGAAGAGCCGAAGAAGGAGGAGAAGGTCGAACACGTCGAAATCTACAACAAGCCGAAGGTTTCCCTCGCCGACCTCGAAGAAGCCATCTCCTCCAAGAAGGGACCGGCCGAAACCCGTTCCTACAAGCGTCGCTTCTATCATGACCAGCCGGAACAGGAAGTCGAAGCTCCGAAGACCGGAACTACTCCGACTGCCGCTTCCAAGGCCAAGGCACTCCCTATCTATACGAAGGAAGAGCTCGAAGCCATGCAGGAAGAGAACGGCGTCGATGCCAACGGCAATCCGACGGGAGACTACTATGACGAGAAGGATGAGGAGCTCGACGAGGATTATTCCGATATCGAGAACAACAAGTAGCCTTGGAGAAGATTATCAGTAGGATGGATGTCCTTACGAGGAAGACATATCCCCGCAAGGACCTCTACCGCCTTGTCGTCCGGGAAGAGGAAGTCCTCTTCGACAAAGACAACACTCTGCCGGGAAGAGGATTCTACCTCTATCGGGACAAGGAGAAGATCCGCCTGGCTATCCAGACGAAGAAGCTCAACCGCTTCACCAAAGGCAGGAAGCTGGATCCTCTGTTTGTGAAGGAGATCGAAGGATGAACCCTGTAACGGAAAAGAAACTGGAAGGCTACTTCGGCTTTGCCAAGAAGATGCCCCGGGGACTGCTGGTCGGGATGAGGCTGGAAGAAGGACTCTCGAAAGGGAAAGTTTCCCTCCTGATCCTCACTTCCACTTCCAGCGACAGGAACAAGGAACATCTTCAGAACCTCTCTGCAGGTCGGAAGAACATCCTGATCCTCGATTACAAGGGAGAATTCAATCTGGCTTTGGCAGCAGGATACGAAAAGGTTTCCGCACTCGGCATCCGGGATCCGCATCTCGGGAAGGCCATCTACGATATCCTATCCGGGAAGGAAGAAGAGACGAAAGCATCCGAAGGAGGAGGCGTAAATGAGTAGAAATAAACAGAATCAGTCGAAGCCGGGATTTGGCGGCAAGTCGGCGTCGGGAGTCACGGATGGGGTTTTCTCCTATTCCGGAATCCTGACGCTCGATCAGTTCAGCAAGAGATCCGGCATTTCGGCTATCGAGACAATCAAGGACTATCTGATATCGGGCAAGATGATTTCTCTGAACGACACTCTCACCGATGACCAGATCGCCGAGATCTGCCTCAAGAAGAACCTCGATGTCAAGAAGGAAGGAATCGTCGCCGGGGAAGACGACTATACCGCCCTCCCTGTCTTCGACAAGGAGAACGACAAGGAGACACGTGCCCCTGTCGTTACGATCATGGGACATGTCGACCACGGCAAGACCACTCTTATCGATGCTATCCGGCATTCCCGGATTGCAGAAGGGGAAGCCGGCGGTATCACCCAGGAGATCGGTGCCTACCAGAAGTCCGTCAACGGCAAGAAGATCACGTTCCTGGATACTCCTGGACATGAAGCTTTCACGGCCATGCGTGCCAGAGGCGCCTCGATTACGGATATCATAATCCTGGTCGTTGCCGCAGACGACGGAGTCAAGCCTCAGACGGTCGAAGCTATCGACCACGCCAAGGCTGCCAAGGTTCCGGTCATTGTCGCCATCAACAAGATCGACAAGCCGGGAGCCGATGCCGAAAGAGTCAAGACCCAGCTTTCCGGACTCGGAGTCACCTGGGATGGCTGGGGCGGAGATACGATGATGTTCCCGATTTCGGCCAAGAAGAACGAAGGCATCGATGACCTTCTGGATGGCGTCATCATGTTAGCCGAAATGCTGCAGCTGAAGGCGACCAGCGAAAAGCCGGCCGTCGGCTCCGTCGTCGAGGCCACCCTCGACAAGCGGGAAGGCCCGAAGGCTACCCTCCTTGTCCAGAACGGAACTCTCCATGTCGGCGACTACCTCGCCGTCGGTTCCTTCTACTGCAAGGTCAGAAGAATGGCAAACGAATACAACAAGCCGCTCAAGGAAGCCGGTCCTTCGACTCCGGTCCAGATCACCGGTTTTTCCGGCGTTCCGACTGCCGGCGACCGTTTCCAGCAGTTCGGAAGCGAGCAGGAAGCCAAGGCTGCTGCCGATGCCAAGGCCAAGAGCAGCATCGGCAAGGAAGCCGATGAAGTCAGCCTTGCCAAGATTGCAACAGATGCCGCAAACGGCGTCCTGCCGAATATCAACCTGGTCGTCAAGAGCGATACGCAGGGCACTGCCGAAGCGCTCCGCTCGTCGCTTGCCAAGATCAGCGTTCCGGGGACGACTCTCCATATCCTCCACTGCACTTCCGGAGACGTCACCCAGGGCGATGTGGTCCTGGCCAACGCCAGCAAGGCAATCCTTATCGCTTTCGATGTCTCCGTCTCCCCTGCCATCAAGGAACTTTCCAAGGAGCAGAAGGTACAGGTCCTTTCCTACAACATCATCTACAAGCTCCTCGAGGATATCGAGGGAGCTTTGAAGGGAAAGCTCGGTCCGGTCATGGAGGAAGTCATCCATGGACAGATGGAAGTCCGTTCCCTCTTCAAGGCCAGCAAGGTCGGACAGATCGCCGGCTGCTATGTCACCACCGGTTTCATCAAGAGTTCCGACAAGATCCGTGTCTTCCGGAAGAAGGACCTGGTCCTGAAGACCCACCTCTCTTCCCTGAAGCGTTTCAAGGACGATGCCAAGGAAGTCCAGACCGGATTCGAGTGCGGCGCGACGATTGCCGAGAACGCCAACCTCGAGGTCGGAGATATCCTGGAAGCCTACGATATGGAGGAGAAGAAGAATGGCTGACAAGAAAGGCCGCATCAACGAAATCATCCAGCGCAACCTCTCCGAGATCATCCTCTATGAGTTGAAGGATCCCGTCACCCGCTTCGCTTCCGTCAACGAATGCCATACCACGACCGACTACTCCTACTGCAAGGTATATGTCTCCCACATCAAGCCGGAGAAGGCCGACGAGCTCGTCTCCTACCTGAACAACAAGAAGGGGATGATCAGAACCCTCCTTGCCAAGAAGCTAAGCATCTACAAGACTCCGGAACTCCAGTTCGTGAAGGATGTCGCCTTCGAGAAGGGTCAGGCCATGGATGATCTGATCGAGCATGCCTTGAAGGACAAGCCTCTCACTCTTGCCGACCTTGACAAGAAGGAAGCAGCAGAGAAGAAGAAGGCTGAGAAGAAAGCAGCCAAAAAAGCTGCCGCTCCAAAGAAACCTAAGAAGACAACTTCCAAGAAGTAACTGAAAAGCCAAGGCTCCGGCCTTGGCTTTTTTGATTCTACCTGCACTTCTCCCGGAAGGAGGACAAGGCGTCCTTCAGTTCTTCAAGGGACCCGTATTTCCGGATCGGGCCAAGATATTCCAAGAACTCTACCCGGATCTTCTTCCCGTACAGGTCTTTGCTGTATCCGATGATGTTGGTTTCCAGTATCGGCTTCTTAAGCTCCTCGACAGTCGGATGGGAGGAATAGGAAGTCATGGAAGGATAAAGGACGCCGTCTACTGCCGTCCTCGTCTTGTAGACACCGATGGAAGGCTTGACCTTCCTGTCAGGGATTTTTATGTTTGCCGTCGGGAAACCAATCTTCCTTCCGTTCTCCAGTCCGTGGAGGACAAGTCCATCGACGAAGAAAGGATACCCGAGAAGCCGGTTTGCTTCCGGGATGTTTCCTTTCCTTATTTCTTCCTTGATCCTGGTGGAGCTGACCTTCTCGTCATCTTGGAACAGAAGAGGAAGGATCCTTACTTCGATTCCTTCCTTCTTCAGGGATAGGAGGTCTTCCGCTTTCCCTTCTCTGTCTTTTCCGAAGGTGAAATCCTTTCCGGCAACAAGAAGGCACGGCTTCAAAGAAGACAGGAAGAGGAGAAACTCCTCTTTCGTCGAATTCTTCGTCTTTTCGTCAAAGGCAAGTATATAGTCCGCCTCGATCCCCAGGGATTGCAGCTTCTCCTCCTTCTCCTCCTCGGTAAGGATCAATTCCTTTCCGGAGCAGAAAAGGGATTCCTTCATCCCGGAAGAGAAAGTCAGGACGGAGGGATTTTTGGAAGAAAGGACTTCCTGGAGAAGTTCCCTATGTCCGATATGGAGGCCGTCGAGAAATCCGAGAGCCATGCTGCTCCCCTTTAAGACGCCGTTATTCTTCTTGTTTATGGCTAGCGGAATAATCTTCATGGCTGAATCCTTTCTTGCAGCGATAGAGGTTTTCTTTCTCCCTGTCTCTCTGATAGACGCCTGCGATCTTCCCATCCACGGCTGCAAACACATAAGGGGAAGAGGAATCCAGAGTAAGGGCATTGCCGTTTCTGGCACTCCTCTGTTCCTTTTCGGGGACTTCCATCACGGGGAAAGAGGGGAACAAAGAAGATACCGGGACCAAGGAAGACAGGGTCAGGTCCGAAAGAGGGGTAGCATCCTGCAAAGAAAGTGGACCGATCTTGGTTCTTCTTAATGCAATCAGGGATCCGCATGTGGAAAGCCTAGCGGCGATATCCCTTCCCAGGCTCCGGATATATGTCCCGGCGCTTACTTCCGTAGAAAAGGAGAGGATCTTCTCCTTTTCGTCGTAGGAAAGAAACGAAATAGAGAAAACAGTTACTTCTACAGGCTTCAGAGTCAGGGCAACGCCTGCCCTTGCCAGATCATATGCTCTTTCTCCCCCGACATGCTTGGCGCTGTAAAGCGGAGGAATCTGGCTTTCTGTTCCGACGAAGGAAGAAAGGACTTCTTCTATCCTGGCCTTAGCAAGGATTGGAACAGGCATATCCTTTATTGCCTTTCCGGTATTATCCAGGGTATCCGTCTCTATCCCTAGTTTCAGCTTTGCTTCATATGTCTTCTTCTTGTCGGAAAGGAAAGGGAACAGCCCGGTTCCGTTTCCTACCCCCAGAAGAAGAAGGCCGCTGGCAAAGGGATCCAGAGTCCCGAGATGCCCGACTTTCCGGGTACTGAAAAGCTTCTTGGCCGTGCCGTCCACGCGCCCGGAAGAAACACCGATAGGCTTGTCTACAAGCAGGAATCCATCCATTGCTTTACTATTATAGCGAAAGAAAGGCTCTTCTTCTTGAAATTCCCTTGGAAAAGGATAGAATATACCCGTGACTTTTTGCTGGGTCTAGGGCATGTCCTCGAAAACACCCGGAACCTGGCAGACTGCCGAACCAAAAACGAGGTATAAATTTATGGCATTAACCAAGATCGAGAAGACCAACGCTATCAACGGCGCCAAGCAGAACGAAAAGGACACCGGTTCTACCGAAGTCCAGATTGCTCTCCTCTCCGTCAAGATCCAGAAGCTTTCCGCCCATATGACCAAGAATCCGCATGACTATTCTTCCAAGCGCGGTATGGATATCTGCATTGCTCACCGCAAGAACCTTCTTGCCTATCTCAAGAAGACCAATCCGGCCAAGTACGCTGAACTCACCAAGAAGTCCAAGTAGCAAATGAACAAGCGGGTCTTCGAGGGACCCGCTTTTTATATTTTCCGGATAGAAAAACCTTTATAATAGAAGACATGAATGAACCTGCAGATGTCCTTGTCATCGGAGGAGGGCCCTGTGGGCTCCTTGCCGCACTGACTGCCTCAGAGAAAAGAAAAGTCCTGCTTCTGGAGAAGCCGGACAAGCATTTTTCGTTGGGGAAGAGAATCCTTGTCAGCGGAAACGGCCGTTCCAATTTCTTCAACGAAGACCTTCTCCACGGAGAAAGGAAGGAAGAGGCGGAAGGTTTCCTCTCCTATCTTTCTTCCCTCGGTTTTTCCTATTACCAGGAAGGGAAGCTCTTCTATCCTTTCTACAACCGGAGCGAATGCCTCCAGTCCCTTCTCCTGAAGGCTGTTTCCAGGAACAAAAACATAAAAGTGATCCCGGGGGAAGCCCTCTTCATCAACAAGAAGACGAAGGATGCCGTATTCCTTTCCCCGGAGAAGAGAAAAGAGACCGTATCCTACAGGGATCTGGTCCTCTGCACCGGCGGAAGAAGCTACGACCGGAAGGATTTCTCCTACGGGCTGCTGAAATCCGTCGGTCTTCCGTATGCTCTTTTCTCCCCCTGCCTCTGCCCGGTAGCAGTGAAGGAGAAGATTCCTTCCTACCTGAAGAATGCAAGAATGAGAGGAGTCCTGTCCTTAAGCCTGAAAGACCAGAAGATATTCGAGGAATCCGGAGAAGTGCTCTTCAAGGAGGACGGGCTGTCCGGAATCGCCGTCTTCGACTCCACCGTCAGGATCAACGATGTACTGAGGGAAGATCCCTATTCCAAGGACAGTCTTACCTATACCTTGGACTACCTTTCCCATGACGGAACGAGGATCGACGACACGGAAGGGAAGAATTCCCTTCCTCTCTTCCTCTCCACTTATCTGGAGGAATTGCACTATCCTTACGGAAAGCCTCTCTCCTTCTCCTTTTTGTCCCTCTATCCTTTCCTTTCTTCCCAGATTTCCTACGGCGGAGTGCTTCTGGACTCCATCAGCAGGAAGACCAATCAGGCCCTGGATAATGACAGCCTTTATCTAGGAGGCGAAGTCCTTGACCAGAACTTCCCCTGCGGCGGATACAATATGGGTTCCTCCTTCCTGGACGGATGGAGAATCGGAAAGGCACTTCTTTCAAAATGAGGAACGCACTCGAAACAAACCAGATCCTTCTGGATTACCGCCTATCCCAGGAAAAAGACAAAGTCGACAGGAAGGAGTTCCTTCCTGTCTTTGAGGAAGCAAGGAAGCTTTCCCTTGCTTCCGAGAAGGAGATGACTCCGGAGGACGAAGTCTACGCTTTTGCTACGCTTCTCGACTATTCCCTGGGGGAATATGCCAAAGCCAAGAAGGAAGGATCCCCTGTCGATCCTGTAGTCCTTGGAAAACGTGCCTACCTCCGCTTCGAAATCCTGTACCTGGAAGATGACGACTTCGGAAATGGACTAAACTACTACGACTCCGATGTCTCGACCCTTTCTGCCCTTTCCCACCTCCTGGAGAAGATCAACCGCCCGGCTTCCCGAAAGAATCCGGATGTCACTTTGATCAACGACCTGTTCGAGACCGTCTTCGAGAAGGTCAGCGGATTCAGCGGACTGCTGACGCTTGGCCAGTACGCAGACTGCTTCACCATGTGGAGGACCTTCCACGAATCGGAATGCATCCTTACCCTCCTTATCCAGGGCGGAGAGAAAGTAAGGCAGACTTATGTCCTCCACCTCAGCTACAACAACTACCTCCAGAACCAGCAGAACTTCACCCCGGAGTTCCTGGACCAGAAGTTTGCCCTTATCAAGGAGCAGATGAAGGAACACGCCCTTGTTGCCAAGGATATGAAGAAGTTCATCGAATACGGATGGATCTATTCCGCTCCGAACTATGATCCGAATGACCATCAGTTCCGCCTCAATTTCCTTGACGGCGTCGAAAGGCTTTCCGGTCTTTCCGCCTACCGGAGGATCTATCAGGGCTCCAGCGAAATCACCCATTCCTCCTCCATGTTCTTCTATGTGAACAACGACTTCTGCCGTCAGCTTGCCCTTACCCTTGTCTATTCCTGCCTAGTCGATATTTCCAATTTATATCTTACGTATATGAAAGCCTATTTCGACTACAACCCAGGGCAGAGAGAAAAAATCGTTTCCCTTCTGGAAGACGTAAAGAAGATGGCAAAGGACTTTGACGAAAAGCTGAATCTCAAGGAGCTTCATGAAGATGACGACCAGAATGATTGATGTCGAATGCACGGGGATTGATGACTTCGGAAGAGGCATCGTCCATATCGATAAGGAGACCCTGTTCCTGGATAACCTGCTTCCCGGAGAGAAAGCCAGGGTCCGGACATATTTCGCATACGGAAAGCTCGACCATGCCGAAGTCCTTTCCCGTCTGAACTCCTCCCCGGAAAGAGTCAAGCCTATCTGCCCTTACTATCCTTGCTGCGGAGGATGCCAGATCCAGCATTTAAGCTATAAGAGCCAGCTTCTCTACAAGCAGCAGAAGGTGAAGGACCTTCTCCACAAGTTCGCCCACCTCGATATCGAAGTCCAGCCGGTGATCGGGCTTCCCGATCCTACCCGCTTCAGGAACAAGGTGCAGAAGCCTGTCCGGTACTCCCTCAAAGACCATAAGCTTATCGCCGGGTTCTTCGAGCGCGGCACCCATGAACTGGTCGATGTGAAGGACTGCCTCATGGAGTCGGAGCTGAGCAATGCCATTACGAATACCGTCCTCTCGCTTCTCGGGAAGTACGGATACAGGGCCTATGACGAGGACAGGAGATCCGGCTATGTCCGGCATATCCTGATCAAGACCTCTTCCCTGAAGGAAGCATTGGTGACGATCGTCGTTACGGATCCTGATCTTCCCGGCCGTGTCGAATTTGCCAAGGAGCTTATCCGTATCCACCCCGAAGTAAGGGGTGTCGTCTTCAACGTGAATCCACGGAAGACGAATGTCATCCTGGGCTACCAGGATGTCCCGATCTACGGGCTGAAGCGGATCCATGATACGATCTTCGGAAAGACCTTCCTCATCTCCTCCCAGTCCTTCTACCAGACGAACACCTATCAGATCGAGACCCTTTACGGAAAAGCCATCGAGTTTGCCTCTCTTCAGAAGACGGATACGGTCCTGGATGCCTATTGCGGAACCGGTACGATCGGCTTAAGCCTTTCGGACAAGGTGAAGAGCGTAGTCGGAGTGGAGATCGTCAAGGATGCCGTCCATGACGCCATCCTGAATGCCAAGAACAACGGAGTCACGAATACCCGCTTCGTCTTAGGAGACTGCACGGAATACATGATGAACAACGACGTCCACTTCGATGTCGTAGTCATGGATCCTCCAAGAAAAGGCTCTACCCCGGAGTTCATCGCTGCCGTCAAGAAGGTCCGTCCTAGGACGGTAGTATATGTCAGCTGCGATCCGGTCACTCTTGCCAGGGACCTCGCTCTTTTTGGTGACACCTACCAGGTGGGGAAGGTCCAGCCGGTAGATATGTTCCCGAATTCCATGCACGTCGAGACTGTTGTACTGTTGGTACTCAAAGATTCCAAAAAATAGCGGTATTTAGGCACTTTTTCAAACAT
>Ga0172377_10004545_pt1 | contig 14245 bp, 13 predicted proteins | sample Pumphouse3metaG_FD_119749 | JGI IMG/M metagenome (GOLD analysis project Ga0172377, IMG submission 119749) | Leachate microbial communities from a municipal landfill in Southern Ontario, Canada - Pumphouse #3 metaG | ecosystem: Engineered > Solid waste > Landfill > Unclassified | place: Canada... | reverse complement strand
TTAATTGTATGCCTTTTTTTGTTGTAATCTTATCATTAGCATCAAAAGCAGCTATTTGATCTTTTATCCACTCTTTTTTTTCTGTTCTTTCATTCACTCCTTTATATTCAATCCAACTACCTATTCTCAGTTTGTCTATTTCCATTTTTCAATTCTTATATTTCATAACAACCATTAATGTAACCATTCTTTATCTTATAACTCTATTTTTTGTGACATATAATAAGCTACTAGTGAAATGACACTTAATATTCTTTCATTTTAGTATGCCTATCACAAATAAATCACACTTAAATTTAATACAATAAATAAGTACACTTGAAGATAATTAAGAATTAGCTTTCTTTTCCTTTTTTTATAAAACTATTTATCGCTATTATCGTTTTTAATTAATAACATAGCAACTTATTAATGAGGATTCCATTTCCATATAATGGGGTAGCAAACAAACCTATTATTTGGTGTATTTAATTGAATTTTTACTACACATAAATCCCTTTATGACAACTTACAAAAACCTACTTAAAAAACATAGAGTCAAAATAATCTGGAGTCCTATACTGGTTTTAATATTCGTTATTTGTGAAACTACTCAGCCATACTTTATGTCACTAATTATTGATCAGGGAATTATGGTTAATGATTGGACAACGATAACTAAAGTAGGAATTGCAATGATTGGTATATCTCTAATTAGTTTAGTAGCTAATCTTTTAAATATATATATATCGTCACAAGTCTCTGTACAGTTTGGAACTGATTTGCGCAATCAACTTTTCAATAAAATACAAACTTTTTCATTAAAAGATATTGATCAATTTCAACCTTCTACCTTAATCACTCGACTAACAAATGATATTTCTATGATTCAACGGGTGGTATTAATGTTATTGCGTATTTTTTTAAGGGCACCTTTAATGTTAATTTTTGCATTTTTATTTATTATAAAAATTAATCCAAGCTTATCTATTATTGTACTTATTGGAATTCTAATTTTAGCTATTTCTATTGCTGTTATCTTAAAGTTTGCTTTTCCTTTATTTACAAAAACACAAGAAAAACTAGACCAACTAAACCGCGTTATTCAAGAAAACTTAAACAACATACGGGTCGTAAAAGCATTTGCTAAAGAAGAGGTTGAAATAAACAAATTTCAAAAGAGTAATATTGAACATAGAGATGTTATTCTTAAAGCTTGGGATATTCTAGTTTGTGCGTACCCTTTAATGCAACTCATTATCAACACTTCTATTATTGTTGTATTATGGATTGGAGGCAATAGAGTAATGAATGACCACATGCAAGTAGGAGAACTAATTGCCATCATTAATTATTTTGTACAAATACTAATGGCTTTAATGATGCTTTCATTTACTATCATGGGGTTTGCTAGAGCAATGGCCTCATCGAAACGAATAAAAGAGGTTCTCCACTTTACTCCATCTATTGTAGATAACACAAACAATAATAACCAACAAATTTGTAAAGGAAGTATTGAATTTAGAGAAGTTAATCTACACTACTCAAACGAAGACGAGGGAGTCTTGAATGAGGTGTCATTTTATATCACCCCAGGTGAAACAGTAGCTATAGTAGGTGCTACAGGTTCTGGAAAAAGCTCACTACTTAATCTGATTCCAAGATTATATGATGCTACTTCGGGTGATATATTTATAGATGGTAAGAAAATAAAAGACTACTCTAAAAAAGCACTGCGTGACCAAATAGGTGTTGTGTTTCAAGTCAATGATTTATTTACAGGATCAATAGCAGAAAATCTTCGATGGGGTAATCTAAATGCATCACAAGAGGAACTAGAAAAAGCAGCAAAAATGGCAGAGGCTCATAGTTTTATTTTAGACTTAGAAAAGGGTTACGAAACTCAAATAGGTCGTGGTGGTATAAACCTTTCGGGAGGACAAAGACAACGAATTTGTATTGCTAGAGCACTTTTAAGTCAACCTAAAATACTACTCTTAGATGATTGTACAAGTGCGGTGGATGCAAGTACAGAAAAAAAGATCTGGAGAAACTTAAGTTATAGAAATAATGATATGACCACATTAATTGTAACACAGCGTATCCACACTCTTAATGCTGTGCATAGGGTAATTGTTATGGATGAAGGAACTGTAGTAGCTTTTGATACTCCTCAGAAATTGATAAAAACATCTAAAGCTTATCAAGAATTATTCTATTCACAAATTAATATAAACTCATAAAATTCAGAGTTTTAAATATATGACACAAAAGAACAAGCCACAAAACAGTAAGAAAACAATGCTAAGACTTTTTTCTTATTTATCCAAAGAAGAGAAAACTTTGCCTTTAATAGTTGTTCTTTTAATTTTGAATATTGTTTGTACTTTAGCGACTTCTTATTTATTAAGACCTTTAATAAATGACTATATTCTCCCGAAAAAATTCAATGAGTTTCCTTTTATATTAACTCTTTTAGGGAGTGTTTACTTTCTTGGTGTTCTTGTTGTATTTTGGCAAAATAGACTATTAGTACATTTAGGACAAAATACTATAACCAAATTAAGACAAGAACTTTTTGAAAAAATGGAAAGACTTCCCATTCATTTTTTCGATAAACATAAACATGGTGACTTAATGAGTCGATATACTAATGACATGGATCGAATTAGTGAAGTCTTAACAGATAGTTTAGCTGACTTATTTGTTAGTATCCTGATGCTCATTAGTATTTTTACAATTATGCTCTATATCAGTCCATTGCTTACATTAATTGTATTTATAACAATTCCGTTGATGTTTTTAGCCGTTCAAAAAATAGTAAAACGAAGTCGATTATATTTCCAAAATCAACAAAAAAGCATGGGGGAATTAAATGGGTATATTGAAGAAATGATTGGTGGAAGTTCCGTTATCAAGGTCTTTAACCATGAAGAAAAAGTAAAAAAAGATTTTCGGGAGTTAAATAATAAGCTGAATGATGAGTCTGAAAAAGCCCAACTATATTCTGGAATGATGATGCCATTAATGCAAAACTTCAACACATTAAACTATGTTTTTATAACCGTTATTGGTGCTTCATTAGCTATAACTCAACGACTTGATGTAGGCGGTTTAGCCTCATTCATTCAATACTCTAGACAATTTGGAGGTCCTGTTAATCAGCTAGCTACCTTATACAACAATTTACAGTCAGCTTTAGCTAGTGCAGAACGTGTGTTTGCATTATTAGATAGTGAACCTGAATTAAAAGATGGCAAAAACACCATATCCATTGAACCTATTAAAGGAACATTAGATTTTGAAAATGTTGTTTTTGGTTATACACCTGATAAAACCATATTAAAAGGAATCTCTTTTCATGTACCTGCATGAAATAAAATAGCTTTAGTTGGACCAACAGGTGCTGGAAAAACGACTATATTTAATCTCCTTCCTCGTTTTTATGACATCAATGCAGGCGATATAAAAATAGACAATCAGTCTATTTATACTGTTAAACGAAAAGAGTTAAGAAAAAACATTACGCTAGTTCTTCAAGATACTCATCTGTTTTCAGGTACTATAAAAGAGAACATACGTTATGGAAACCCTTCCGCTACCGATTGTGAAATTATTGAAGCAGCTAAATTAGCTACAGCACATTCTTTTATATCCACCTTGCCACAAGGATATAATACCCAATTAGAAAATGACGGAAGTAATTTAAGTCAAGGACAAAGACAACTTTTAAATATTGCTCGAGCTACTATTGCAAATCCTCAAATTCTACTTTTAGATGAAGCTACTAGCAATATTGACTCTCAAAGCGAAAGACTTATTCAAAAAGGACTTAATCGCCTAATGGAAGGGAAAACCACACTTATTATTGCTCATAGGCTATCTACCGTTCGAAATGTCGATAAGATACTTGTAATTGAAAACGGGCAAATTGTAGAGGAAGGAAATCATGAGGAGTTAATTGCCAAAAAAGGAGTTTATGAATCACTATACAAAGAGCAATATTTTAATGGAAATCCGATAATCTAGCGTTAAATAAAAAAGAGGAATAAAATTCCTCTTTTCTATTTCTATTTTGAATTAATTATTCATTATAAACCAAACGAACATTATCAACCCAAAGTGAGTTTCCAGGAGAACCAATATAAGCACCTCCATGACTAGAAGCAAACTGCAACAATAAATGAGTGGGTGTTTCATCTTCATCTGCCCATCCTACTTCTTGCACTAATACATTTTCCCCTTTGCTATTAATAGTGTATCTGTCGGTTTCTTGTAATCCCATCATACTCTCAACATAAAAAGGACTTTTTGATATGTCACCATACATAATAGTATTTGTAGAATCATTAATCCAATCTTTTGTTGATCCATAATAGACCTCAACCATAGTCCCTATTCGCTTTGCAAATACATTGCCTTTTTCATCCTCCCATCTTTTTTGAAGAAGCAGCATAACAATAGGGCGATCTTTTCCATCTACATCCGTGATTCGACCAAAACCTGTTGCTCGAATTCTATTAGGACGATCGGCTAAACGCACTTTATAATCATATTGTAATGCCGTAGGTTTTTTAGTAAAAGGAATCCCCATTTGAAGATTTTTATCAGGGTCTTTTGTCCCTGTTATAGGTTCATGCATTTTTCCTAAATACATAGAACCAGAAGCTAGAACAGTAATATCTAGCAACCCTAAAACTTTCACACTTTCCATACGAGTATCTAATCGAGCACAATATCCATTATCTCTTTTTTCAGGGAAAACAGAAACACTCGTTTTAGTTACTCCCATAACACGTGCCATTACATTTGATGTAGCCCAAGGAGAACCTCCTTTATTTTCATAGGCATCGTTACCCACTATTTTTTCTGTTGGGCCTATAGCAAAAACCTGTTGTGTCTTTCCTCCTATCACTCCAGACTCTTTAATTTCTCGCGTAATCCATTGATTCATATCACCAAAGGGGATTTCCTCCACTCTTGGTTGTGCTTTTAATCCAATACATAAAAACAGTATTAGACTTAACCCTAACAAACGATTTAATTGTGTATTACTCATCTATACCTTTATTTATAGTTTATAATTCCATTGTTCTAGAGCATAGCTCCAGTTTTTTTCAACTAAGTCAACTGTTCGATCATTATATTTATAAACATTCTTTTTATATCCTTTCTTTTTATCCAAGTAATTCTTTATCGAATTCTCAGCCGATTCAAAACCAGGAATACTCAATAGAGTATAGATTTCTTTTGTAATCTCCAAAGGATTATTTTCAAAATCCTCGAATTTCATTTCATATAAATTCCCCTCGGGTATTAGTCCCTTTTCAGATTCATAGGTATGATACATTTGCGAATAAATAGATAATATATTCTGTTCTAATTCTGCATCTGATATATTTTGAAGCTTAAGAGGCTGTATAGTATTCGTAAAAAAACTACGTGTTGACTCAAATACCGTATATGGATTTCGCACAAGATAGATAAACTTCGCATTAGGAAACATCTCTAACAGCTCTTTTATACGAGCTGTATGTGGCGGATTTTTACTTAAAAACTGACTTCCCTTAGTATTCCATAATGATATTTTTATCAGCTTAATAAAAACATCCTTAAAGACTTGTAACTCTTGTTCCGTTGCCTTTTCAAAAGTTAAAAATCGATCAGCATACTCTTGTTGGTATTTAGGAAGAAACCAAAAGTTATAATAGGTATAAGGCATCATATTACTTAGAGCAAACTCTTCCTCTTGAGGAAGGTCTACAGCCAACTCCATATTATCTGTTGGTCTCTTATTTGGCATTAACCAACTCATTGTTTTCTTAAAAAAGGGTTGTCCCCACAACATCAAATGAGGAAAAACCGTTTGATAAGTTGTATTATATCCAAAATGATTATCACATGAAAATACATTATGTACAAAAGTTGTTCCACTTCTCCAATGCCCTATTATAAAAACAGGATCATGTTCTAAAGGCTGCCCCTCCAATCTTTTCTTATATCTATTATCTTGAATAGAACTCAATGGAGAAAGAATGTTACAAATAGCTTTAGTTAATCTATATTTACCTTTATAACCAGGGTCTACCACTCGATTATCTAAGATAGCATTGAAAGTTTTTCTATCTGCACCCACCAATGTGTTAATTGGAAGTTTATCAAATTCTAATAATCCCATACTTTTACACTTTATATTTAATCTATTAATCGAATAGCTAACCCTTGTCGGTCTAATTCTTTTACAACACGTTTTAATAAATCAATATCTTGTGCTGTTTTTGCTAATTTAGACAAACTAAGTTCAGGAACACCATCACTAGTAGATTCTAAATCCTGTTTTTTCACTTCACCTAAAATCATACCAACAGCACTTGTATTGTTTGTGATTGGATCGATTAAAATAAAGGCTCCTGTTGATTTATTTTTTAGATAAGGATCAAAAAACAGCTCTTTAGCTGAAGAAAAAACAACTTTACCTATTTCATTCAATGACAAAGCATCTACTCTAGATTGCTCCATTGTATTAACATCTACTTGGTATTTTATTTGATCTATAGTCGCTCGACTCAAATTGGTAGTTTGCTTAATAAAAAACTGCTTAGTTGTATCCATTGGTTCTTCATCCATCCAAACTAACATTGAATCAAAATTACGTCCTATAGAGGGTTGATTGTTAGGATGAACTAACATATCCCCTCGAGAAACATCTATCTCATCTTCTAGAGTAAGAGTAACCGATTGCGGAGCATAAGCATAATCTAACTCGCCATCATAAGTAACAATACTCTTAACTTTAGACTTCACACCTGAGGGTAACGCCATAATTTCATCTCCCTTACGTATAACTCCAGAAGCTATCTTTCCAGAAAAACCTCTAAAGTTAAGATTGGGACGCAACACATATTGAACAGGAAATCTAAAATCAGCTAAATCAATGTTTTCATCAATAGTTATGTTTTCAATAAAATCTAATAATGATTCCCCTTTATACCAAGGAGTTCTTTCTGATTTCTCCACCACATTATCCCCATCTAAAGCAGATAGTGGAATACAACAGATATTAGGAAGATTTAAAGGCTTTACAAATGACTTATAATCTGATACAATTTCATTAAATCGCTCTTCTGAAAAATCAACCAGATCCATTTTATTAACAGCCAGTACCACCTGCTTAATACCTAATAATGAAACTAAAAATGAATGACGTTTAGTTTGAGTAATGACACCATTACGAGCATCTACTAGAATAATTGCTAAATCAGCAGTAGACCCCCCAGTTATCATATTACGTGTATACTGCTCATGTCCAGGAGTATCAGCAATAATAAACTTTCTTTTATTAGTGGAAAAATAACGGTAGGCTACATCAATAGTTATTCCTTGCTCTCTTTCAGCTTTTAGACCATCTAAAAGTAATGCATAATCTACATGTTCCCCTGCGTTTCCAATTCGCTTACTGTCACGCTCCAATGCAGCTAATTGATCTTCGTATATTTTCTTACTATCGAATAGTAACCGTCCAATTAATGTTGACTTTCCATCATCTACTGATCCAGCAGTTAATAAGCGAAGTAAATCTTTTTGCTCATCCCGATCTAAAAAAGCCTTTATATCTAATTTATTATTCTTCATATTCATTGCTTAAAAATAACCCTCTCTTTTTTTCTGTTCCATACTAGCATCTTGATCAAAATCTATAACACGAGTGGTGCGTTCACTTTTTGTGGTTGTCATCATTTCTTCTACAATTTTCTCTATTGTATCAGCCTCACTCTCTATTGCCCCCGTCAATGGCCAGCAACCTAAGGTTCGAAATCGGACTTTTCTCATCTCGATTTGATCAACAAAATGCTTCGGTAAACGATCATCATCTGGCATAATCCAATTGCCTTCCATTTTAATTACAGGACGTTCTTTAGCAAAATATAGAGGTACAATAGGAATATTTTCCAACCGAATATATTGCCAAATATCTAATTCAGTCCAATTACTTAAAGGGAATACACGAATGCTCTCCCCTTTATGCACTCGGGCATTATATATATCCCACAGCTCTGGACGTTGATTCTTAGGGTCCCACTGATGAAACTTATCTCTAAAAGAAAATATACGCTCCTTAGCTCTTGATTTTTCTTCATCGCGACGAGCACCACCAAAAGCCGCATCGAATTTATGCTTATTCAAAGCATCTAGGAGGGCTTTTGTTTTCATTAAATCCGTATGCACTTTACTTCCATGAGAAAATGGTCCTACCCCTTCTTTAAAGGCTTCTTCATTACTTTCTACAATTAAGTTCCAACCATGTTTTTGAGTGTATTTTTCACGGAACTCAATCATCTCTTTAAACTTCCACTTTGAATCAATATGCATTAGAGGAAATGGAACTTTTCCTGGATAAAAAGCCTTCTCTGCTAATCGAACCATCACCGAAGAGTCTTTACCTATACTATATAGCATTACTGGATTTTCAAACTCAGCAGCTACTTCTCGTATAATATGAATGGATTCTGCTTCTAATTCTCTTAAGTGACTTAATTTATAAGTTGACATGTTTGTTATATATTCTTTATTTATTATTCATATTTTAATTTCGGGAGGATTAACTCTAATAGTTTCTCCACGGATTCCTCAACAGACAACTGAGAGGTATCTAAAGATAGTGCAGGATTAATAGGCTTCTCAAAAGGAGCAGATATACCTGTAAAGTGTTTTATTTCACCAGCTCTTGCCTTAGCATATAATCCTTTAACATCTCTTTTCTCACACTCTGCAAGAGGTGTACTAATAAATATCTCATAGAAATTTTCCGCACCAATAATATCTTCTGCTTGTTGTCTAATTTCGTCTGTGGGACTAATAAAAGCAGCAATAGTAATTACACCAGTATCAACAAACAACTTCGATACTTCTGCTATGCGCCGAATATTTTCTTTTCTATCCTCCTCAGAAAAACCCAAGTTACTATTAATCCCTGTTCGTATATTGTCTCCATCTAATACACGACAAAGTAATCCTCGCTTATGCAATTCACGTTCTAAAGCTATTGCTATAGTACTCTTACCCGAACCACTTAATCCTGTAAACCATAGCATTAAACTTCTTTGCTTAAGAAGATGCTCTTTATCCTTTCGACCTAACATACGATCAAAGATAGGATATATATGTTTTTTATTTTTCATGCTCTATTTATAATTTTATCAAAAAGGCCAAATTAAAGGAACTAGTAATATAGTTACTATAAAAGTCAACAAATTCAAAGGTACCCCTACACGTACAAAGTCTGTGAATTTGTAATGTCCTATCCCTTGTACTATTAAATTTGTTTGATACCCAATTGGTGTCGAGAAACTAGCTGATGCTGCAATGCAAACAACTACAAAAAAAGGCATTGGATTGACTCCTAATTGACTAGAAGCTGACAATGCTAAAGGAAAAGATAATGCTGCCGCCGCATTATTAGTAATTAACTCGGTGATGACATTAGTAAATAAAAATAGTAGAACCAGTAAAGCATGAGGACCATACTCTTTACTAATACGTAACATAAAACCAGCTATCTCATCAGCTAACCCAGAATTCACCATAGCCTTACTAATACCTAAAGCACAGGCAATAGTTATCAATATATCCCATGAAATAAATTTGGTATATTGGCGGGGAGGAAAAAGTTTTGCCCATGCCATAATAACCATAGTAATGGAAGCAAAGAAAAACATATCTAATTGAACTCCCTCAGGTAATTCCTCTTTTATAGCAGGTAGTTCACCTATTGTAGCTCCAGCAACCATAAGTAGAAGTAATAATAACACCAACCATCTTTTTTTACGCTCCGGATAAATAGGTGTATTATCTTTTCCATTCGATAGCAAGATAAAGACAGAAGATTCACCCCAGGTAGGAATAAATGAATCGTCTACTAACAATAACAGAGTATCCCCTTCTTTTAATGGGATATCATTCATTTCAATACCAAATCGATAACCACTTCGTCTTATTTCTTTCACACGGGCTCCGTAATGTCGAACAAAATCAAACTCACTTAAAGTTTTATTAATACCCGGGAAACGAGAGCCTAAGACTGCTTCAACTTCATGCAAATCTGTAATAGGTAAAGATACACCATCTATCTTTTCTACACGTTCACTAGGGAGTAGTTTTGTTGAAAAAGCCACAAGATAAATCATACCAACCAGCGCTACAAAAAAACCCACTTTACCTAACTCGAACATTGTAAATCCTTCAAATCCTGCTTCTAGCATCATACCATGAACTACTAAATTTGTTGAAGATCCGATTAAAGTACACATACCACCTAAAATAGCAACATAGGAAAGAGGTATTAAAAACTTTGTAGATGGATGTTGTATTACCTTTGCCCAGCGTTTAATAATAGGCGCAAAAATAACAACTAAAGGCGTATTGTTAATAAATAATGAGATGGAATAAATTAAGGGAAACAACCTAAGTTGTGCTCTTCGAACCGGGATTTTTTTATTAGGTAAAACTTTGCTAACCACAGCACTTAAGGCTCCTGAACGACGAACGCCTTCACTAATTAGAAAAAGCATAGCGACGGTTATCATACCCTTATTACTAAACCCCTCTAGCATTTCTTTTGGCGTTAATATACCAGCCACTAAAAAAATAATAACAACAGATAATAAAGTCATGCCTGGCCGCATTTTATCCGTTATTAATATAGCTAACATACCGATCAACGAAACTAAAACTATAATAGATTGTAGAGTCATTATACTATTATATTTTAGTGTTTTTTACAAGAAAAAAAGGATTAATCAAGTTTTGTTTATTATATAATAAAGGCTCATTTGTTGATAGTTGTAACACATCGCTCCCTGTGGCTAAAACAATAGCATGTCCGGCTGCTGTATCCCACTCCATAGTAGGTGTAAATCGAGGATAACAATCAGCAGAACCTTCAGCAATCAAACAAAACTTCAATGAACTACCTACTGATACTGTTTTAACTAACAACCCTTCTTCTTTTAACTGCTTAATATATTCATTTACTTCTTCGGATAAATGTGAACGAGAAGCTACAACAACATATTCATCCCTTCTCCTATTCGCTTCGAGAGGTAATTTATTAGAAACATTAATTAAATCATCTAAAGTGGTGTATTCATCTAACGACTGAATGGACTCAATACAATAAGCTCCTAGCGAAAGGTCTGAAAAATACAATTTAGATGATACAGGAACATAAATCACCCCAATAACAGGTTTTTGATTTTCAACCCACGCAATATTCACAGTAAACTCACCATTCCGTTTTATAAATTCTTTTGTCCCATCAAGAGGATCAACTATCCACAATGACTTCCAATCTGATCTCGATTCAAAATCGGCTAACTTTCCTTCTTCACTTAAAATAGGATAAGGAGTTTGCTTTAAATAATTCATTATGATTTTATGTGCTTCGCGATCAGCAAGAGTTAAAGGTGAGTTATCCTCTTTCTTTTCAATTTCAAATCCTGATGTGGGCTTATTATATATCTTTCTAATAGCTTTACCAGCATTTAAAGCAGCATCAATAGCTAAATAGATTTTATCTTTGTTTTCCAAAATACATTGATTAATTATGTAATGAATAAAACACAGTTAAAATAAAGTATAGCAAAAATAAAAAAACTTTCATCCTTTAACACAAAGTAAAGGTTAAATAATACTAGAACAAGAATATAACAGGCTTATTCATCATTATACTCTTGTTTACAAAAAACCGCTAATCAAAAAGGCGGTAACCATTTGATTACCGCCTTTTTGATTTTTTATCTAATACTTAGCTTTTAATAAATTCTATATAACAGCCAAGATTGTTGAAAATCATCCCTGTGAGGATAACGAGCCTTAAATGCATCTCTCGCACGTTCAGCTGAAGCACGATCAGAGAATGTATTTACAATAACACGATACATACTTCTTTCTGCATTAAAAGCTATTGTTGAATCGTATCCTTCTGCATCTAAAAAGTTCTTTAAACGGTCAGCATTCGATTTTACACCAAAACTTCCACAAACAACACTATATTCTTTTAGAGAATCTTTTCCTGAAACAACCGTCACTTTTTCCTCTCTCACATTAGCTCCATGAACAGGTCTTTCTTCTTTTTTCTCTGGAACATAAACGGGTGTAACTTGAACGGGTGCTGTAACCTCTGTTTCTACTAATTCTTGCTGCTTAGCTTGTTCATAGGCTTTTTTATAAGCACTTTCACTAGATTTACATCCTGTAAAAGAAAGGGCTAAACATAAACCCATGCTCCAAACAAATAATTTTCTCATAATATTCATTTTTATAAATGATTGACTCGTTTTTAGTTATATTTAATTCTATAGTAATTTATCAACTTACTATTTTAATTTGTAGACAAAATAACAGAATTAAATCCTTCTATCAAAAGAAAAGAGCAAATATTATACATATTTCCATTAATATTAGATTGTTTTTAAAGTCTGTTCATCGAAAAAAAATAAAAGTTATATCCTACTTTCGTTTGCTTTTTAAGAATAAAAACTATCTTTGAATACAAAAAACACCTCATATGCACAAACAATAAGGCCTTATGGGTTGTTATATTAGTGTATGTATGTTTTACTAAAAAAAGAAAAACTATGAAAGGATTTAACATTTTAGGAGCGTTTTTAAGTGGTGCTATTGTTGGTGCAGTATTCGGTATACTTTTTGCACCTGAAAAAGGTGAAGACACCCGTGAATTAATTGCCCAAAAACTCCGTGATAAAGGAATAAAATTAAGCAAATCTGATTTAGATGAGTTAGTAGATGAAATTGCCTCAGAAGTAAAAGAAATAGCTGACTAATAAAAACGAATTAATTTAGACTATCAGAACTACTATGTTTAGTGAAAATACAATTACCAGTATCAAAGACTTTTTCGAAGAGATCAAAAAATATTTATCTCTTCAAAAAGAATATACAAAATTAGAGATAACAGAGAAACTAACTATTTTATTCTCTGCTCTTGTTCTAATCATTATTTTTATAATACTAGGCATGGTAGCTCTGTTTTTTATTTTACTTGCCATAGCGTATGCTTTAGCACCTTATGTTGGAGGTTTAGGTGCTAGCTTTTTAATTATTGGTGTACTCTATTTAATTTTAATTCTTTTTGTCTACTTGTTGAGAAAAAGATTAATTATATCTCCTATTGTTAACTTCACTGCTAATTTATTTTTAAGTGATACAGATAATAAAAAACAATAAATATGTCTTTCAATACACACTTTCCCAACAAGGATAAAATAACCTTAGCAGATATTTCTAATAGGAAAAAAGAAGTTTTATTAGAAATTCGTAAACAACAAGAATTAATTACTACTCATGTTCAGACGGCCATACAGCCTGTCAATTCTATAGTTAGTAGTACCCAATCTTATTTCAGACCTTTTCAATTAGGTTTTAGTGCTTTTAGTGTTCTCCGACTAGGATGGAAATCTTTTAAGAAAATAAGAAAAGTATTAAGGCGAATGTTTTAATATTTTAAATTCACTCGCCTTAACTAATAAGTTGAAGTAGTAAACAATAAACTACTCCTTTATGATTAAATATAAGTTTCCAACAATTTTACATTTCCATTCGGTACAATTCTAACATCCAATGTAGTAGCAGGAAACAACACGGTTTCACCCGCTTGAAGCTCTACTTCATTTTCTTGATTATCAATCATTTTACAACTGCCCTCTACACAGATAAATATAATAAATGAATCGAGCTCTGTATAATCACAGCTTATTTCTTCGCTCATTTCATAAACAGAAGTCGTAAAATAAGGAGAAGCCACTAACTCAACTGGCTCATTTTCTATTACTTCATAGTGCGTTCTATAATCATCAAGTACTTCATAATTTATAGCATCAGCTGCTAAACTTGTATGTAGTTCTCTTGGGTTACCATCAGCATCCTTCCTATCAAAGTCATATATTCTATAAGTAATATCAGAAGTCTGCTGAATTTCAGCTATAAAAGATCCTGCTCCAATACTATGTACTCTCCCGGCAGGTAAGAAAAACACATCACCTTTTTTAATCTCATACTCTTGTAATACATCTAATATAGTATGGTTATGAATTCGTTGCTTGTACTCTTTAGGTGTAATCTCCTCAGAAAATCCAGATCTTAATTTAGCACCAGGTTCAGCATCAACAACATACCACATCTCGGTTTTACCCAATGAATCATGACGTGCTTTTGCTAACTCATCATCTGGATGAACTTGAATAGATAG
>Ga0172377_10004541_pt1 | contig 14253 bp, 12 predicted proteins | sample Pumphouse3metaG_FD_119749 | JGI IMG/M metagenome (GOLD analysis project Ga0172377, IMG submission 119749) | Leachate microbial communities from a municipal landfill in Southern Ontario, Canada - Pumphouse #3 metaG | ecosystem: Engineered > Solid waste > Landfill > Unclassified | place: Canada... | reverse complement strand
CAGGATATAGATATAAACCTGTTGATAGACTATCAAGTGACTCTCGATGCTGTAGATGCACTTTTGCGATCCTTAAAGATATCTCCCGATCTTCAAGTAGTAAGGAATACAGCGAATCTTCTATTTCGAGTAATTGCTTCTGCCGAAATGATCGCAGACGAGCTTGAGCATTTCGCTCCTTACGTAATTGGCACTAACGCCTTGAATAGCCTAATAGAGAAGATCAGAAGAATTCCAGAATCAGAAAGAAAAGACCTTGCGACTCTTTACGATATTGCGATTGATTACAATCCCGGAGGATGGCTGAAAGGGAACGATAACATCTACGGCGAGTATTCGAGAAACCTGCTCCTCCTTTACGGTTTGGAAGCACTAGATGAGGTACTTGAAATAGCGGAAAAAGAAGTGTTCGCATGGAGTGTAATGAAAGTCACCGATAGAGTGGTTCCTTCAGGCTCGATAGGAGAACTGACTCCTCTCAAAGAACATATTTCAAAAGAATGGTTTGAAGATCAATATAGGGAAGTGCATTCTTGGTGCAGAGATACTTCAGTAGAGATCTCAAAGCAGATTGAGAATGGAGAGCTTTCTGGAGAAGCCTTAAATAAAGCTCAGACTGCCCTCATCAAATGTGATAAGTTCCTGCAGCTTTATTCGCAGTGGTGAGAGATCAAAAGTCACCGGGGTGTTACACAGACAATATGCCGGGTAATGTGGACGTTATTAATCGGACTTATGATAGTGTTGATGTAAATGGAGGTTTGTTTATGCTGGAGGTAAAAGAAATCAAGTTAGTCAGGGAAGAGCGGAAGATTCTGAACAGTCTCACGGCTTCCTTTGAAAAAGGTCGAGTTTACGCAATTCTCGGAAACAATGGCGTTGGAAAATCAACACTATCATATGTTCTTATGGGTCTCGAGTCGCATAAAGACTACGAGGGAAATGTTTATCTTGATGGAGAAGAAATAGATTTACTGTCAGTACCAGAGAGAGCAAAGAAAGGCATCTCTCTTGGTTGGCAGGAACCGGTAAGATTCGAGGGGCTTACGGTTAGAGAATATCTTACTCTAGGCGGCAAACTGAAGCTTTCCGTAGAGGAACTCGATGAGACGCTTTCCACAGTAGGCCTCAACAGAGATTACCTGGATAGGTTTGTTGATGAATCGCTCAGCGGCGGAGAGAGGAAGAGAGTCGAACTGGCTTCAATAATCCTGGTTAATCCCCGAGTCACTATTCTCGATGAACCTGATTCCGGCATAGACATAATGTCTATGGAAATGATTGAGCATGTACTCGAAAGGCTTAGAGACAAAGGCTCCATAGTTATAATCATCACTCACCGGGAAGAAATTGCAAGGATGGCAGACGAAGCATATCTTCTTTGTGGAGGCAGAATACTTGCTTCGGGTGAACCGGAAGAAATCGTTAGTTTTTACAGGAAACTCTGTGACAGCTGTCAGCACATAAATGAGCCGGTTAAGGAAGGCGGGCTTGCCAATGATTGAATCAAACTATGAGAGAGAATTCACGGCAATTGCCAAGGAGTATGAGAAATCAGGCGGCAATGTCTCTGATTTCTTGAGGAAGGATATTGTATCGATTATTGTTAGCGGAAATAAAGTAATTGGTAGGAATACGGTAGATGGCGTGCATGTGAGGGCAAAAGAATTGGACAATGGAGTAGAGATTTGGATTGACATCGATGATGGCACTATAATCGAAAACCCCATACATCTCTGTACCGGTTACTTGAAGCCCGAAGGAACTCAAGAAATTCTTATTCATAACCACTTGGGAGACAGAGCCAAGGTGAAATTCATTTCTCACTGCGTCTTTCCTAGCGGCGTGAATTTTACGCACTCCATGGTCGCCGATACAGATGTTGGAAAAGACTCAGAAATGTTGTACGAAGACACGCACATGCACAGTAAGGATGGCGGTGTAACCGTCAAGGCAACGTACAATACAATCGTCAGAGAGGGCGGTAGCTTTCAGAATCACTTTTATCTAACGAAGACCAGAGTCGGAAAGCTTTTCGTCAAGATGAGTGTTATTCTTGAGAAACACGCATCGGCTCATATAGAATCCAAGGTTTATGAACGCGAAGATGACTATCTCGAAATAGATGAAGAACTCTACCTGAATGGCGAGGGCTCTTCAGGGATAGCAAGAACAACTGTATTTGCTACTGACAGAAGTCGGGCCAAGATTATTAACAAGGCCTATGGAAATGCACCTTTCTCCAGAGGACACATAGAATGCAACGAGATTATCAAAGGTGACTCCGTAGAGGTCGGAACGGTTCCCGAGTTATACGTCACAAATGAAAAGGCCGAGCTTACTCACGAAGCATCGATCGGAAGAGTAAACGTAAAGCAGATGGAGACATTGATGTCCAAGGGTCTGAGTGAAGAAGAGGCAACAGATATGATTGTCAGAGGAATGCTCAGATAGAAATGGGGGGTCCTTTGAATTACTCGGAGCAGTTTCTTGTAAAAAAACTAGTAGATCTAGCCAAGATACCTAGTCCTTCTGGTTTCACAGATACAATAATTACTTATCTTGATTCTGAACTCCGTGGAATGGGGCTCATTCCACACAGAACCAGAAAGGGCGCTCTTGTCGTCGAGATAGGAGGGCAAGAGAGACCAATAGTATTGGCAGCTCATGTAGATACTCTTGGAGCGATGGTTAAGTCTTTGAAGCCAAATGGGCGGCTTGAGATGACGAATATCGGTGGTTTCACTATGAACAGCATAGAAAACGAAAACTGCATCGTTCACACAAAATCTGGCAAATCCTTTACAGGAACTATTCAGTCGATTTCACCTTCAGTTCACGTCTTCGAAAATGCTCGAACCCTTGAGCGGAAGATCTCTAATATGGAAATTCGTGTCGATGAAGAAGCTAAAGACGCTGAAGCACTTCAAAGACTGGGAATAGAAGCAGGTGATTTTGTCTCATTCGATCCCAGAGTAACTGTGACTGATAATGGTTTTGTGAAGTCAAGGCACCTAGATGACAAGGCAAGCGTGGCTGTCTTACTTGATCTGGCAAGAAGGGCCTCATCCGGTGAAGTGACCTTTGGAAGAAAGACATATCTCTTCTTCTCAAACTACGAAGAGGTAGGTCACGGAGCCTCTGCGGCGATGCCTGAGGACTGTGAAGAGATTATTTCGGTCGATATGGGCGCGATAGGCGATACTTTGAAAACTGACGAATTCGTAGTCTCGATATGTGCAAAGGATTCAGGCGGCCCTTACGATAATTCGGTTGTAAGGAATTTGATCGAAACAGCAAAAAAAGTCAGTGTCGATTATGCAGTTGACATATATCCCTTCTACGGCTCCGATGTCGAAGCATCGCTCAGAGCTGGATACGACGTTAGGTTTGGACTTGTCGGCCCAGGAGTTGAATCATCACATGGTTATGAAAGGACTCATTACAGAGCTTTGGAAAATACCTTGAAGCTTTTGATGGGATACATTGAAGGCTGAGGCACAGCAGCGCCCCAGCCATCTAAAATACTAGAATACTATCTTACCTTTCTTCTGGCCCTTTTCCTGACCAAGCTGGTTTACAAAACCCGCTGGTGCAACGTCTATAACTTTGCTTTTTTCAGCTTCCATAGTCTCTTGGAGTCTTTTTCTATAGGCATCCATCTTTTCCTTGAGCTCGGTGACATCTCCTTCTAACCAACCGAAAATGCTCTCAGTCAACTTAGAAGAAATCTCCTCAATCTCATCGCTTTCTTCCATCATTCCAGCGTTCTTAGTGACCTCAAGCTCTTCACTCACTGCCTTCTCGACATCATCCCTAGTAAGCTCGGGCACCGTTGTCTTAACCAAACGCATAGCTATGTTAGTTCTGAGCCTTAGATCATCTATAGTTGCCTCTAGATTATCTACTCTGGACATTATCGCTCCTAAGAATTGATCAAGTGAAATCTGCATCTCTTTTCAGCTCCCTTCAACGTTTTTTCTCACAGTAATTTTACTACCGAAAAGGTCAACTATAGTTAAGGCTATGTTTTTGATCGTAATATTAGTCATTTCTGTCGAATCTATGCCTTAGTCTAAACAGCCACAAAGATAGAACACCAACAAGCAGAAAGGCAAACAAATCACCCGATGCAATTTCGAAGAACCAGAAAGAAGGAAGGTAACTGTTTGCAAACAACGGAAGAGTGAGAGCCGACGGAAATAGCCAACCCGAAAGAAGCATAACGGCAGCAATAGAAACGGCTATTAGGCTCTCCCGGAACTCCCTCAGCTTTCGGAATATCAGGAAAGAAATCGAAGCTACCGAAGCAATAAGCGCGTATGAGGAGATTATTCCCAGCGCTGACTGCAAGTTCCTGTTCTGATTGGCCAAAATCACAGTCACCAGAATCAGAGTACATGGCTTCCTTAAAATCCCTCTAACGATTCTGGACAAAGCGTACATAGATTCAATCTTTTTTTCGAACTGCGGTCTATATACTATGACTCCCAGTAAGATTGTGAAGAGCAGCAAGCCCTTTGATAGAGAGGGGTCCCAAAAAAACAGGACGGAAACTGCCACAAAACCAATGATAACCTCCTGAAAGAGTATAATCAGTCTCTTCACATTCCCTCCTGTAAACTCTTGACCAAAGCATCTATACTGCTGTCGCCTGTAATATCAAGAAAGAGCTCTTCAAGAGTCGATTCAACACTTCCAAAATCCTCTCTTAGGGCTGAAAGCGTCCCCTCGGCAATGAGTCTTCCTCTATCAATGATTCCTATCCTGTCACACATCTTCTCGGCAACCTCAAGTACATGAGTTGTCATGAAGACAGTCGTTCCCTTATCGGCCATGTTTCTCAACCAGGCCTTCAATTTGCCCGCACTCGACGCATCAAGACCCACAGTGGGTTCATCGAGAAAGATAACGGTCGGCTCTCTCATAAGGGCAATGGCAACCATCAGCTTCTGTTTCATTCCGTGTGAGTAATCGCCTATGTATTTCCCGAGGTAGTCGATTTTGAAGGCATCGGCAATGTCCATAAGCTTCGACATAGTCTCCTTTGGAGGAAGACGATAAATGTCAATTATGAATTTGACAAACTCAACCCCTTTCAAGTTGTCATACATCTTCGGTTCATCAGGAACAACAGAGATCAACCCCTTTATTTCCAGCTTGTTTCTCTCAATATCCAACCCAGCAATTTTAATCTTCCCTGAACTAGGGGCAATTACCCCGGTGAGCATCTTAATGGTCGTTGTCTTTCCCGCTCCGTTAGGTCCTAGAAAACCGTAGATCTCGCCGGAGGGAATGGTTAGATTAACCTGGTCAACAGCTATGAGGCTTCCGAAACTCCTTGTCAAATTCAGAGCTTCTATCATCGATTTACCTCAAACGCCTTATCATAGAACGTGGCCGTCTTCGGGTGAAACATCAGCTCGATAGTTCCGACGGGACCGTTTCTCTGTTTTCCGATTATTACCTTTGTAACTTGTGGCGAATCACTTACCTCGCTCTTATCTTTGTAATAGTCTTCTCTATAAAGGAACATTACAGTATCAGCATCCTGTTCAATGGCGCCAGATTCTCTGAGATCGCTCAAGCGGGGCATCTTGTCCTCTCTTTGTTCCACAGCCCTCGAAAGCTGAGAAAGAGCTACTACAGTAATATCCAACTCCCTAGCCAGTAGTTTCATGGATCGAGAAATCTCCGAAATCTCCTGCTGCCGATTATCAGATCTGCCTTTTGTATGCATTAGCTGAAGATAATCAACAAAGAGAACCTGAACATTGTGCTCCATCTTTATTCTTCTTGCCTTGGCTCTAAGTGATCTGGGGTCCAGCGATGGTTCATCATCGATGATGATCGGGGCCGTTTGCAGGGTGCTGGCTCCATTTGTCAAGCGCTTCCACTCTTCATTACCGATATCCCCCGCCCTGAGTCGCGATAACTCGAAGTTTGTCACATTGCACAGAAGTCGTTGAGCAAGCTGTTCCTTAGACATCTCCAGGCAAAAAACCGCTACAGGCAACTGGAATTTCAAAGCCATGTTGCTTGCCATACTCAATGCAAAAGCAGTCTTGCCCATTGATGGCCTAGAAGCAACAATGACAAGATCGGAGGGTCGGAAACCAGTTGTAACTTCGTCAAGCCGTCTGTAACCACTAGCAATACCGGTAATCCTTCCAGTAACAGCGTTCTCCTTCAGTCTTTCCAAATTATGGAAAAGCTCATGCATTATCTTTCCAATATGCTGGTAAGTCTTCGAAATCTGCGCCTCTGTTATCTGGAATATCGCCTTCTCTGCGCTATCAAGAATATCGTCAGTCTCTTCCCCTTCGTAAGCGTTTTCGACAATGGAGCTAGCTGCCGAAATGAGGGAGCGCAGAAGCGACTTTTCCTTAACTGTCTTTCCATAGTAAAAGAAATTGGCTGAAGTGGGAACGACATCGGCAAGTTTCGCAAGATCCACCTCTCCTCCCACTTCTTCAAGGACGCCACCGGTTCTCAGCCTCTCAGTAACCGAGACAATGTCTACTGGACTTCCTTCATCAAAAAGCTTCTCCATAACGGAAAACACAAGCTGGTTCTTTCGCGAGTAGAAGTCTCTACTAGTGAGAAGCTCCATCACGTCAGGAACAACATCTGGATCTATAAGGATGCTCCCTATCACTGCTTCTTCAGATTCAATACTATTGGGAGGTACTCTTGCCTTCAAAATGCTCACCAACTTCTCTACATTATCCAAAGCTCTTCAAAATCAGTTTCTTAATTACCGAATAATCCCCTTCGAAAACAAACTGGCCCCTTTCTTTTCCAGAGCCACCCTTTACATCAAACTCTTCTTTTACCCTGTTTAGAACCTCTTTACAGTCCACTCCTTTACCATATAAAAAGATTCTATCTCTCGCCTTACCAACAATAAGATACTTTTCTAGAGTAACAAACCTTGGAATAGATGCTAGGATGCTTTCTTCATCCTCAAGAAACGTCACTTCAGAGCTAGATTCATCTATCTCTTTCGCAGTATAAATGGCCAATCTTTCGGAAAGACTCCTGACTGTCGAACTGTTCTTCTTAACTTCACTTAGAAGCGATTCTACTCGATTCGGCAAATCGGAGTAGCTACAAGTCAAGGAGAGGGCCGACTCAGCAATTAGATTGTGCTTCAAAATATAGTCGTTTACGGCTCTATCACCTGCCACGAAATAGACTCTGGTTAGCTCCCCTTTGGCCTTCTCACGTCTCAAGATCTTCAGTAGCTTTATTCGGCCGGTACTTTCAACATGAAGACCTGAACAAGCACTCAAATCTATTCCATCTATTTCAACTAGTTTGATGTCTCTCTCACTCTCTGCAATTTCGCGTTTGATTTCCTTTCTAAGATTCAGTTTTTCAAGCTCAGGTCTATTCACGATGAATCTTCTTACCTGAAGATTGTCATTAATCAGCTCATTGCAGGTCCTCTCGACATAATCGATCATATCATCCTTAAGGATTCCAAGAGAAAGATCGATTGAAGTGTGTTCTTCCCCCATCTGAAACCCCACGGTTTCGGCATCCAATTCGCGAAGAAATATTGCCGATAACAAGTGCTGCGCAGTGTGCTGTTGGGAGATATCCTGTCTCCTCGTCTCATCGATAATGATTTCCACCGATTCACCTCTGCCCTTATCGATTATTCCATCTACTTCGATAAGAATCTCATTATTCGACTCATTTACAGACAAGATATCCAGTCCGTCCACTTTTCCACGGTCGCCAAGTTGTCCTGCTTCTCCATCAACATACACATTACCGTAACATATCCTGACGTAGGTAGTACCTTCTCCAAACCATATTTCCCTTACTGCTTCTAACATACATCGCCCCCGGCCACTTGATATTATGTGCAAATATATGTAATAATTATACAGTAGCATTTCTTAACTCCGTGGGTGATAATTCGAAAAATGAATATGAGGTGATTTGGTTGCAGGAAAGGCCTATCCTTTCGGTAAAAAACCTCTCTACTCACTTCAATATGGCCGAAGGAGTTGTTAAGGCCGTTCAAGATGTCTCTTTCGATCTTTATCGAGATGAGGTCTTGGGAATAGTTGGAGAGACTGGTTCTGGGAAGAGTGTGACTGTGAAAACAGTTGCGGGGATGGTTGATAACCCAGGCTTCATTGCTGGTGGCGAAATTCTCTTTTTGACCGATGAATTCAGTAAGAGCGGTGAAAAGGACTATATTGATTTGGCAAAGCTTCCAAAAGATAGTTTCTCCAGAGTCAGGGGGAAACACATAGGAATGATCTTTCAGGACCCAATGACTTCGCTTGACCCGATGTACACTGTCGGTAACCAGATGATAGAGACCATTGTTCACCATAAGAAAGTTACCGAAGAGGAAGCAAGAGAACGATCGATAAAGCTTCTCGAACAGGTGGGAATTCCAAAGCCCTCCGAGCGAATCGATGATTACCCCTTTCAGCTTTCTGGGGGACAGCGCCAGAGAGTAGTGATAGCGATAGCGCTTTCGTGTGATCCGGAAATCCTGGTTGCCGATGAGCCTTCAACAGCTCTGGACGTGACAGTTCAAGCTCAGATTTTGGAACTGATGAAGGATCTTCAGGAGCAGTTCAATAGCAGCATGATTTTCATCACACACGATCTGGCTGTAATTGCCGAAATAGCCACGAAAATTAGTGTAATGTATGGAAGCTATCAGATGGAGATGGCAGATTCTCTTGAGATCTTTGACAGTCCGATGAATCCATACACATTTGCGCTACTCGAATGCATACCGAGACTCGATATAAAACAAGATCAGCTCCTCCCTATTCCTGGCCAGCCGCCAGTAATGTTGAATCCACCCGTGCTATGCCCATTCCTTCCAAGGTGTTCAAGAGCAACGGACAAATGCTATAAAGAGATGCCTCAGCTTGAACAAATGAAGGATAATCATTTCGTCAGATGCTGGAACCCAATTACTAACAAAGTACTGCTGGTCAAGGAGGCTCAAGAATGAAGCTTCTTGAAGTTAGAAATCTGAAGAAGTACTTCCCGATCAAGCAAGGCTTCCTCATAGAGAGAGTTGTTGGTTTTGTCAAAGCCGTTGACGACGTATCCTTCTCGGTTGATAGGGGCAAGACCATTGGAATCGTCGGAGAGTCGGGATGCGGAAAGACGACAATCGGCAAATCTATTATTCGTCTACATGAAGTAACTGATGGAGAAATGCTTATTGACGAAGAAGACACCACTTTCTACTTCATGAAGAAGCGAAGAGCAAAACAGTATTTGAGAGAGAAGTATTTCGATACTGAGAAGTTCAATAACGGCGATGGTGTTGTGTTCGAACCTTTCGAAAAGAAGATGTACGATGTATATAATGGAGTCAATAAGGACTCTTCAAAGGCGATAGATATCCTGTTTGATAAGTCAGATCACAAGAAGAAGCTTCTCAGGCAAAAGGCACAGATAGTATTTCAGGACCCAATGTCTTCTCTGAATCCAAGGATGACAGTTGGGCAGATGTTAACTGAACCGCTTCTTTTCCACAAACTTGCTAAAGACCTTGACGAAGCAGTTGAAATGGTGAAGGAACTCCTTGTACAAGTCGGACTTAAACCTTATCACGTGGACAGATATCCGCACCAGTTCAGTGGTGGTCAGAGACAGAGGATAGCCGTTGCAAGGGCTATCAGTGTAAACCCGGATCTCATCGTTCTAGATGAGCCAACTTCTGCCTTAGATGTTTCCGTTCAAGCTCAGATAGTCAATCTCTTTGAAAAACTGCAGGAGCAACTCAATGCAGGTTATGTTTTCATCTCTCATAACCTTTCTCTAGTAAGATTTATATCGCAAGACGTCTCTGTAATGTACCTTGGTAGGATCGTGGAACAGGGCAACAGCGAGTCGATTTTCAAGGATCCATTGCATCCTTACACGAAAGCACTTCTTGCTGCGGCTCCAATACCCGATCCGAAGAAGAAGCGAAATCGCAAAGATCTTGTCGGCGGCCAGGTACCAAGTCCAATAAACAGACCGGCAGGCTGTTTCTTCAATCCAAGATGCAAGTACAGGATGGATATTTGTACCAAGGAATATCCGCCCATGTTCAGGGCGGATGAGAATCATTATGTTGCGTGCCATCTTTATTCCACATCTCATGAACAAGGAGGGGAAAGTAAATGAAGAAACTCTTAGTGCTTCTCGTAGTACTCATTGCTGCAGGATTACTCTTTGCGGCCCCTGAGTACCAAGTAGAAGAGACATTCAATGGCAAGCCCGGAGGAACTTTCTATTACTGGGGCTTGGGAGATCCAAAGACCTTTAACTATGACTGGGCTCAGGAAACCAGTTCAACCGATCCTCTCGGATTCACTCTTGCAACTCTCATCGAAGCCGACGAGGGCGGTATGCCATCGCTTCCCGGTCTGGCAAAAAACTGGTGGTTCTCTGATGACGGACTTACCTTCTTCGTACAAATAAGAGAAGGTCTCCAGTGGTCCGACGGGGCACCATTCACAATGGACGACGTGTACTGGACATTCGTTGACTTGTCCTTTGTTCCAGAGAACACGGCCAACGGAAACGGCTCTTATCTCGATTCAAACGACCAGCTTCCAGTGGTCGAGATCGTCGATGAAACAACGATCTCCTTCACATGGACAGTACCTCAGGTTACTGCTTTAAGGCAGATTGGCTTCCGCCCGATAATGCCAAAGCACATTCTGGAGGAAGTTGTCGCCAATGGTACTTACCCGGAGTTCTGGACAATTGCAGACTTTGATAAGCTAGTCGGAATGGGACCCTTTGTGATTACAGATTACGTCGAAGGTGTAAGGATTGTATTCGAGAGGAACCCCTACTACTGGAAGGTAGATGCAAATGGAGTACAACTACCCTACTTCGATAAACTCAACTACGAGCTTCTTGCAGACCAGAACACATCTCTTCTCAGATTTGAGGCTGGCGAAATCGATCTTTACGGACCGACTGCCGAGCAGTTCCCAAGGCTGGCAGAAATGGCCGCAGAAAAGGGCTGGATAACTGGCGTCGGTGGACCGGCTCTCGGTTCTCAGTTCGTAACTTTCAACTTCAATTCCACAGATCCAGTCAAGAGAGAATGGTTCAGAAACGATGGATTTAGAAGGGCCTTTGTCTATGCAATGGATAGAGATGCCATCATCGAATCCCTCTACAATGGACTTGGTTCTCCTCTGTATGGGCCTGTATCTCCATCGAGTGGTTTCTACAATCCGGAAATTGAGGAGTTTGCCTACAAGTACTCGATCACAAGAGCAAGACTCGAGCTCAGGAGAGGCGGCTTCAACTGGCTTCCAGATGGAACCTGTGTCGATGCAAATGGAAACCCAGTTGAGTTTGAGCTCATAACCAATGCTGGAAACGTAGTCAGAGAGGCAATAAGCAACATTATCGTCGATGGGGCTGCCAAACTTGGAATAAAGGTCAATTTCAGACCAATTGACTTCAACACCGTTGTTGCAAGACTGACAGACGCAACCTACGAATCAGTCGTTATCGGATTGACAGGCAGTGTAGATCCTGGAACAGGCTGGAACGTTTACAGGCTTGACGGCGGTCTGCATTTCTGGAACTATCCTCCTGACTACAATCCTGATGACCACATAACTGAAGACATCTACGTTCTTCCCGACTGGGAAAAGAGAGTAGACGAGATCTACAGACTCCAAACGTCTGCCGTTGTCGATCAGGACAGATATGACTTGTTTGCGGAGTTCCAGGTGCTTTTTGCCGAGTATCAGCCGGTGGTCTTCACAATGGCACAGAACTTCCTTTATGTCTACAAAAACAACATTAAGATGCCAGTCGAAAAACTAACACCTGCAACTGGCCTGCTCTTCCAGTTAGAAGGCTGGTGGAAAGAGTAATATCTTGATTCTCGATGCGGGAGGGCTTCCCTCCCGCTTTTATATAATCAGAGACTTAGCGAGAGTGTGAGGAGGTAATGAGGTGCTGAAATATATAGTTAGAAGGCTGATTCTGGCAATTCCAGTTCTGCTCGGAGTCTCTATACTGGCCTTCATGATTATATCCGCTGCCCCTGGTGATTTCTTGGATGCCTATAGGTTAAACCCTTCTATTTCGAGAGATCAAATAAAGGTTCTTGAGAATCAATTTGGCCTTGATCAGAATGTCTTCGTGCAGTATTTCAAGTGGTTGGGCAATGTTCTTACAGGCAACTTTGGATACTCCTTTAGTTACAGGATCCCGGTTTTTGAACTGGTTTGGAGAAGACTTGGAGCTACGCTATTACTCAGCATAAGCACATTGATTTTCACTTGGGGAATAGGTATTCCTCTTGGTATTTATTCAGCCCTTCATCAATACTCGCCCAGTGATCAGGCTTTTTCCTTCCTTGCATTCATTGGAATTTCTATTCCAAATTTCTTTTTTGCACTGCTCTGGCTATTTATGGCCGCCAAAACGGGGTGGTTCCCAATTGGGGGAATTATCTCTCAAAACTTTAACGATATGAATGTCATGGGAAAGATCGGAGATTATCTCTGGCACGTGGTTGGACCTATGGTTACACTGGGAACTTCTGGACTGGCCGGCCTTATGAGACAGATGCGAGGTCAACTGCTCGATCAGTTGAGACAGGATTATGTTCTCTTTGCCAGGGCAAAGGGTATGCCAGAAAAGAATGTGATCTATAAACATGCCGTTCGAAATGCGATCAATCCTATTGTAACGATGTTCGGATATGCTCTTTCCGGCTTGCTCGGAGGTGCAGTTCTAACAGAGACCGTTTTTGGATGGCCCGGAATGGGAAGACTGGTTATCGAAGCCCTGAATGCTCAGGATTTGTTCCTTGTCATGGCCACATTGCTTCTTTCTGCTGTCCTTCTGGTAATCGGCAATCTTCTGGCTGATCTTCTGCTTGCCTGGGTCGATCCCAGAATTCGGTATAGACTGAGCTGAGGGGTGTGACATGAAGAAGAAAACAATCATAGATAACAATACATTACAGAGTCAGGAAGTCAGCAAAGAAGACCTCTTTGAAGTAAAGTACATGAGCCGTTGGCAGCTGGTCTGGAGGGCACTTAGAAAACATAAGCTTGGAATGGTTTCTCTCTGGATTCTAATTATCATGTACATAATCGCATTACTGGCTGATTTTCTTTCACCCAATAGCCCTTATGAACAAACTCAGGGGCTGTCTTTTGCACCGCCTTCAAGAGTTCATTGGACTGACGAGAGCGGCAAGCTCACTGCTCCTTACATTTACGCCTGGGTAATGGAAAGAGACCCCGAGACGTATAGAACAACATTTGTTGAAGGTGTTTCTATAGGCTCAATTTCTGCCTTAGATAGATCAACCGGAGAGGAGATTCTTTTCAGACAGGGCGAAGATGGCGTCCTCGATATATTCCTGACAATAAAGACTGTCAGATACGCTCTCGACGCAGAAGGCAATAGGGCAAATCTAGGTCAACCCGATTACTCGATCATCCAGAATATCAAACTGAATGAACTTGAGCTTTTCGAAAGACAACTAGTTACTGAGACTACAAATAGAACCACGATAGATTCCCTGAGTCCGAGCAGGTTCAGGGAACTTCAGAGGATTGGCCCGCCTGTGAAAGTGGTAACTGAACGATCCCTCCACAGGGTTTTTGCGCAAAAGGAAGATGAAATCAAGGATATTGTTCTGGAAGCGATCAGCATATACAATGAAGTGATCGATGTCGATGGCGGAGATGTTGAACTTGCAACTGAGTTCCTTGCGGAACTTGAGATCTCACCTAATTTACTTGGTGTGATTGTTGAGCCGGAAATAAGAGAATATGAAACGGTGAAGTATCCAATCAAGTTCTTCGCGAAGTCCTGGGAATACAAGCTTTTGTGGTTGTTCCCGACTAACATACATCTCTTTGGTACGGATCAACCATCCAAGCTACTTCTGTTCGGTGCCGATAGATATGGTAGGGACGTTTTTTCGAGAATTCTGGCAGGCTCGAGAATTTCAATGAGCATCGGACTACTTGCTATCATGATCACCTTCTCTCTAGGTCTTTCGATTGGAGGTGCTGCAGGATACTTCGGCGGTATCACAGATGAAATACTTATGAGGGTCACTGAGGTTCTGATGTCTATACCGAGTTTCTACCTGTTGATCTCGCTGAGAGCTGTTTTGCCGACGAGCATTCCCTCGCATATGACTTATCTCTTGATAGTTGTCATCCTAAGTTTCATTGGGTGGCCGGGAATGTCGAGGGTTATCCGAGGAATGGT
>Ga0172377_10004535_pt1 | contig 14258 bp, 13 predicted proteins | sample Pumphouse3metaG_FD_119749 | JGI IMG/M metagenome (GOLD analysis project Ga0172377, IMG submission 119749) | Leachate microbial communities from a municipal landfill in Southern Ontario, Canada - Pumphouse #3 metaG | ecosystem: Engineered > Solid waste > Landfill > Unclassified | place: Canada... | reverse complement strand
TCATAAAATAATATTTGGCGGTATTTGTACTCTATTAGCATGGTTTGATAAGACCATAGTAGATGGGTTTTTTAACTCATTGGCTTGGGTTACTCATCGTTGCTCATACATGATTAAAGATTTACAAAATGGAAATGTTCAGAGTTATGCCATTATATTCTTATGGGGATTAGTTATTATTTTGGTTGCTGTTTTATTTTTTGTCTTTGGACAGCTTTGGTTTTTATGAAATAAATAACGAATAGAAAATAGATACGATATGAATTTTTTGTCAATATTTGTTCTGATTCCACTTTTAATGATTCTGGCTCTATGGGCTTCGAGAAGCATTAAACAGATAAAAACAATCATGGTGGTTGGTTCATCTCTTTTATTGGCTCTAGCCGCTTATTCAGCTTGTTTGTATGCTCAGGTTAGGGCAGCAGGAGACACTTCGCCTATGCTATTTGCAAAAAGTATTGAATGGTATACTCCTTTAAATATATGCTATACTGTTGGAGTAGATGGTATTTCTATTGTGATGTTATTGTTAGCTTCCATCATAGTTTTTACTGGGGTTTTTGCATCTTGGAAAATGAAAATGCAAACCAAAGAGTATTTTATGTGGTTTAGTTTATTGAGTTTAGGAGTATTTGGCTTTTTTATCAGTCTCGATTTATTCGTAATGTTTATGTTTTATGAAATTGCTTTAATACCTATGTATTTGTTGATTGGTGTTTGGGGGTCGGGACGTAAAGAATACTCAGCAATGAAGTTAACTTTAATGTTAATGGGTGCTTCAGCTTTTTTATTAATGGGAATATTGGGTATTTATTTTGGTGCAGGTGCTGAAACCATGAATATATTAGAGATAGCACAATTGAATATACCAATTGAAATGCAACGCATATTTTTTCCTATAACTTTCTTGGGATTTGGGGTGTTAGGTGCACTATTTCCGTTTCATACATGGAGTCCTGATGGGCACGCTTCTGCACCCACTGCAGTTTCTATGCTTCATGCGGGAGTCTTGATGAAATTAGGAGGTTACGGGTGTTTTCGTGTAGCCATGTATCTAATGCCTGAAGCAGCCCATGAATTGGCCTGGATATTCATCATTCTAACGGGTATTAGTGTAGTATATGGTGCTTTATCAGCTTGTGTTCAAACGGATTTGAAATATATCAATGCTTATTCATCGGTATCGCATTGTGGTTTAGTCCTTTTTGCTTTGTTGATGATGACACAGACTGCTGCAACAGGAGCTGTATTGCAAATGCTTTCACATGGATTAATTACAGCCTTGTTCTTTGCTTTAATTGGTATGATATATGGACGGACACATACACGTGATATAAGACAGCTTCGAGGGTTGATGAAAGTTATGCCCTTTTTATCGGTTTGTTATGTTATAGCTGGTTTAGCAAATTTAGGTTTGCCTGGTTTTAGTGGATTTGTAGCTGAAATGACAATTTTTGTTGGTGCATTTGAAAACAATGATCTCTTCCATCGAGTTTTTACAGTTCTGGCGGTTAGCTCAATTGTGATAACTGCTGTTTACATTTTACGATTGATAGGAAGATCTATTTATGGTGAAGTTGAAAATAAAGAGTTTCTAACTTTGACTGATGCCACTTGGGATGAAAAATTTAGTGTTATTGTTTTAATTGTGTGCATTGTTACCATTGGTGTATTTCCCTTCTTGTTTTCTGAGCTTATTAGTGAAAGTACTGCTACAATCATAGCATCAATAATGAACATATAAAAGATTGAAAGAAATGAATTATAGTCAATTTTTACTTATGCGTCCTGAATTAACTCTATTAGCGTTAATTGTTTTTCTTTTGCTATATGATTTACTAGCAGGTGAAAAGGGACGAAAATATTATCATCTTGTTGCTTCTTTGGGATTAGTAGCACATCTGGTTTTTAATATATTGCCAACAGATGAACTTTCTATTTGTGGTGGTATGTATTTGAGTTCTCCAATAGTTAGTGTTGTAAAAACAATGTTGACATTTGGGACTTTTATTGTACTCTTACAATCTAATGTGTGGTTAGCAAGAGAAGATACTGCTATAAGACGAGGAGAGTTTTATGTTATAACACTCTTTACTCTTTTAGGTGTGTTTTATATGATTAGATCTGGTCACTTTTTACAGTTTTATATTGGTTTAGAGTTGGCTTCTATACCTATGGCTTGTTTAGTGGCATTTAATAAATATAAACTGGAGTCTGTTGAGGCTGGAGCTAAATATATCTTATTAGCATTGTTTTCATCAGGATTATTGTTGTTTGGAATTTCATATATATATATGGATTAAATGGATCACTTTATTTTAGTGATTTATTGCTAAGCATCTCTTCTACTCCTTTAGAAATTATGGGGTTGGTATTTATAGTTGGAGGCTTAGGGTTTAAAATATCTTTGGTTCCATTTCATTTATGGACAGCCGATGTTTATGAAGGAGCACCAACCACTGTTACTGCATACCTGTCAGTAATATCTAAATCAGCAGCTTCTTTTGTTTTAATGATTATATTGTTCAAGGTCTTTGCTCCTTTAGTAGAAGCTTGGCAACCGATGCTATGGTGGATTATTGTAGCTTCTATTACGATAGCTAATTTATTTGCTATACGTCAAAAAAACATCAAACGATTCTTTGCTTTTAGTAGTATATCTCAAGCAGGTTATATAATGCTTGGTGTTATATCTGCTAGTGCAATGGGTATGAGTTCTTTAGTATATTACATACTTGTTTATTTGGTGTCAAACCTTGCTATTTTTGGGGTGATTTCTATCATTGAACAACGTTCAGAAGGAAAAGTAGCTATTGAAGATTATAATGGATTTTATAGAACGAATCCTAAGTTAGCTGTTGTTATGATGTTATCTTTGTTTTCATTAGGTGGGATACCTCCTTTTGCTGGATTCTTTAGTAAGTTTTTTACATTTATGTCTGCGTTTGAAGCTGGGTATTATGTGCTAGTTTTTATTGCGTTGTTAAATACTATTATATCACTATATTACTATCTATTAATAGTGAAAGCAATGTTTATTACGCCAAACGACCAACCGATACAATATTTTAAGAGTGATAACTATACAAAGCTTAGTCTTGCTTTATGTATGATAGGTGTTTTCCTGTTTGGAATAATGAGCTCTTTTTATAATTTATTTGCTACTTATAGTTTTGGGTTATAACAGATAATCTACTTACTTTTATATGAGTATTTCAAAAGTAGATATTAATTTTATTAGGGTAATATGAGTTTTAATGTTCCTCGTACAGATAGGAAAAGAATAATTATAGTAGGAGGTGGATTTGGTGGTCTTAGGTTGGCTGATGCACTTAAAAAATCTGCATATCAAGTGGCTTTAATAGACAAAAATAATTACCATCAGTTTCTTCCTTTAATTTATCAAGTGGCATCAGCAGGATTGGAACCGACATCGATAGCTTTTCCGTTTCGCAAACTATTTCATAAACGTAAGAACTTCCATTTTCGATTAGGGGAAGTGCGTGCTATTTATCCTGAAAAAAATCTAATTCAAACTTCAATAGGCAAAGCTAATTATGATTATATCGTATTTGCAGCAGGAACGACGACTAATTATTTTGGTAATAAATCGATAGAGGAAGCTTCTATTCCCATGAAGAATATTTCTGAAGCGATGGGATTACGTAATGCTCTACTTTCAAACTTTGAGCGGGCTATGACTTGTGCTACTGAAGAGGAAAAACAAGAACTTCTAAATATCGTAATTGTTGGAGGTGGAGCTACAGGAGTTGAGGTTGCCGGAGCAATCTCTGAAATGAAACGTTTTATTATTCCTAAGGATTATCCTGAAATGGACCCAGAGGAGTTGCGTATTCATTTAGTTGAGGCTGGTCCTCGATTACTGGCCGGTATGAGTGAAGAAGCCTCAAAAAATGCATTAATATCTCTTCAAAAGATGGGTGTTAATGTACTATTGAATGAAATGGTTGTAGGGTACGAAGAGAACCAGGTTATATTGAAAAGTGGTAAAAGAAAAGCTACTCGCTCTTTTATTTGGGTGAGTGGTGTTACTGCTATTTCTATAGGTAATATGGATAAAAGTTTATTAGGAAGAGGTAATCGGATATGTGTTGATGAATATAATCGAGTTGTAGGCTATGATAATGTTTTTGCTATTGGAGATCAGTGTCTACAAACTACTGATAAAAAATACCCCAATGGTCATCCCCAAGTTGCTCAAGTAGCAATACAACAAGCAAAACAATTAGCTGAAAATCTTATCCGTTTAGCCGAAAATAAGCCTATGTCAGTATTTAAGTATAAAGATTTAGGATCAATGGCAACGGTGGGTAGAAATAAAGCTGTTGTCGATTTAGGAAAAATACGATTTAAAGGTTGGCCTGCTTGGATGATGTGGTTATTAGTCCATCTGCGTCCAATTTTGGGAGCTAGAAATAAGTTAGTTGTCTTATTAAATTGGATGTGGAATTACATAACGTATGATTATTCTTTACGTTTAATTATTTATGCTCGTAAGGCAAAAGAAATTCGAGATCGAGAGAAAAGGGAAGAAACAACACATTGGGGGGAAGATTTATTTAAGTAAATATTGCTCTATAATTACTTAAGAAATATTAGTACTTAAAGGATTGATTTTTGAGACTACTATTTTTTATTCTGTTTTTATAATTTGTCGTTTTATTAGTATACCATTTACTACAACAACTAGAATTAATAATGTTGAGGCTAATATTATAATAGAAGTAGGAAAATCACTTGATAAAGAGGGGATAAGAGGTCGTACTTCTTGTATGTAATATGCTCTTAAGCAATACATAACGACGATAGATATCACAAAAGAAATTGAGTTTGTGATAATCATAAGTAATTGGTAGGGAAGAGCTATTTGCCTAGAAGTATACCCCAACAATTGTAGATTACGTATTTTGTCAGTGCTTTTTTGTATTAGCAAGAAAATACTTAACAAGAGAATATATAAAGATAGTAGACTAATTAGTAAGCCTATAAATAAAACAAGACCTATAAGGACCTTAAGAAAATAAGTTGTTTTACTATCATCTAAAGCACCTGATTCTGCTTCATATCCTTTAGATTGAAAGTATTCTGTAATAGCTGGATTAGCAGGTTGATCTACTTCAATAATAATACGTGAAGGATTTTTTTGTTTTTCAGCACTAAATGTTTCATTAGCCCAATCCATAAACTGTTGAGGAACTAATATTGTATTTATTCGATTAGAAAAACCAATAACATTTCCTTTAAGTACCTCCTTTCTTCCATTACCTGTAAGGTGTACATCTAGCTGTACCATACCAACCATACCTTCCGATAATTTGGGCAGATTACGACTTTCTGCAAATCCAAAGTTGTATAGGTTTAAGTAGTTTCTAGGAAGTATAATGGGGATGATTTTATTGTTATCTAAGGAATTAAAACTCCAGTTCTCTAAAGATACATCAATAAACTCGTTGGGTACTGATTCAAAAAATAGATCTGTACCAAATCGAATCCCTTTACTTTCTATTGACAGTCCTGCATATACTTTAAATAAAGAGGGCGTGAATACACCAAGGTGATTGCAAAATTCTTGATTTTGTAGCTCCTGTATTTCACTTTTAGTGAATAGGTTACTTTTATTACTTATTGATCCTAAAGTACTTACCTTTTTTGTCGCTACTATATAATTTTGACTCATGAAAGAGTCATTGTTAGAAAAAATAGGTTTTATGTCTCTATAAAATTGAATACTAAGTAGTATTATTGTTACACCTATAATATTAGCTAAAATAAAACCAACCATTTGGCTTACGCTTATTGGTTTTTTTAGGAGTTTCCAGAGTAGTTTCATAAATTCATAATATAATCGTAGGGAAGTTCTAAGTCTCTACCTATTGAGGTTACAATGACTCCAAAAGAGTTTTTTTCAAACTCTTCTAATAATATATTAGACATCTCATTAGCGTTGTTTTTATCAAGATGACTAACGGGTTCATCTAATAATATGAAGTCAAAGGGCTGACATAAAGATCTAATAAAAGCTACTCGTTGTTGTTGTCCAAATGATAGCTTTCCTACAGGTCTTTTTATGTGTTCTGCTAAGCCTAGTCGTTCAAACCAGTTGACAATCTCTTTCCTTTTTCTTCTTCTAGTAAGGTTGTTTTTTATTTGAATGTTTTCTAGAGCTGTTAATTCAGGAAATAATCTTAAGTCTTGAAATATTTGGCTAATATTATTTCTTCTAATAGTAGTCCAATCCTTAGCGTTTAATGAGGATATATTTGAATTGTCAAATGTGATAATTCCCTGGTAGTCTTTCCTTTCTCCGTACAAGTAAGAGCAAAGAGAAGACTTTCCTGCTCCAGAAACAGCTTTAATCAAGTATATCTTGTTTTTTTGAAAACGAAATACTTGGTGCCATATATCCGATTGCATTATATTTTGTTGCTTGAAAGCTTCAGGAAGTGTGTTTTGTAATTCAATATATTCCATTATTGTGCAATCGGTAAAATGTTCTTTATACGATCTAAGAAGAGTTCCAACACAGTTTGTTTGGTATCGCTTTGATAGAGAATAATTTCAAAACTGTCACTCTTGTCCTCATTTAGAATATCTAAGTGTGTAAAATGAGAAGCATTTTCAATGTTGTTTTTTGTTTTATCGTTTCCAAGTAAAGTCATTAATTTAATAAAAGGCAGATCTAATATTTCCTCAAAGTTAAAAGTAGTAAAGAATCGTTTACCTTTTAAGTTTTTAGTAATCGGTTCGCCTTTCATAGTTTTATCTATTTTATTACCTAAGTCTTTATATATAAGTTCATTATTGGTAACATAGATAAATCCTTTCTTTATACCGACAAAAAGATCACTTGATAAATATTGAGAGAATGCTTTTCTAAATTTTATATTTCTCAATAGGTATTCATTTTCTTTTAGCTTTATTAAATCCTCATTTTTAATGGTATTAAGGGGCACTTCATTTGATAGTAGTGAATCTAAATTAACACCTTTTGTGTTAGCCTCAATTAATGCTAAAAAATTTGGTTTTGCTTTATCAACTCCCATAGTGAATGCACCAATACTTATATCTCCATTGATGCCTTCAATAAACTTTTTTACATTCTTGTCTTCTATCCAATTTCTAAGAAGTTCAGGATTTTTAAGAAACTCACTATAAGTTTTGTTACCATATATTGTTTCTATGATTGCTCTAGTTTCTTTTTGTTGTATAAAATCTTTAGTGTTCTCGGTGTTATTAAGAATGTCTTTATATAAATTCTTCCCATTAATTCCCAGGTTTATTAAGGCAATAGTATTTGAAGGGAAGAACTCGAGTAAGCTTCCTGAGAGCTTCTTTAAATAAATTTGTTTATTAGCAAATAAATCTTCTTTCTCCGATTGAAATTTTACCGATAAAGCAGTTTCTCCTTTATTCATGTTCAGTGAACCAAGTAATGTGATATCAGTATCAAGTTTGATATCGAAAGCTGACTCAATTTGTCGTTTATAGCTATTCTTGAGATGATTTAAAGAGTAGAAGAATATAAAGTCTCCTGTGTTTTTTCGAAACTCCTTAAATGTGTTTGCTTGTTTTTGAACTATTGACTCTTCCTTAGGAAGTGTAAAGAGACTGATAGCTTGTTTTTTAGCGGCTTCTATTTTATTAGAGGTTGCCTCTATTGCTATAACTGTGTTTTTATCAAATATAACAAACCAGTGATTTCCAATAACTGTATAGTTGTATTTATCTTCATTTATAAGAGGTTCACAAACTCCCTGGTTCTCAAGTACTTTAAAAAATCGCTTGAGCTGTTTTGAGCTTTTAAGATTAGCTGCGATTGTATTATAAGGTATTGATGGAGCATTGAAAAAATAAACTGGTGTTTTAGTATCAATACCTGACTTGGATGGGTTATTTATTATCTTTTCTATTTGTTTATAGTCATCACTATTTATGTCTTTCTTTAATACTTCAAGAATTTGATTCTTAATGTCCTTATTCTTCTTTTTATGTATTCCTGATTTCTCGGATATATTATTTATGTTTATAGCATAAATTTGGTCTGTATCTGCAGGAATCGAATACATAAACTTCTTAGTATCCGAACAGGATGTTATTACTATTGATAAAAGAACTAAAAGAGTATATTGTGCTAATTTATTAATAAATACTTTCATAAAAGAGTTTTTTCTATTGGTTAATAATAGCAAAAGAATGCACAGCAACTAAAGCTGCAGTTTCTGTTCTTAATCTTGCTTCTCCCATAGTTATTGGTGTAAAACCATTTTCTACAGCTAATTCTACTTCTTCTTCTGAAAAATCACCTTCAGGTCCAATAAGTATGAGTGTGTCTTTTTTTGGTAATAATATATTTTTAAGAAGTTTTTTTGGAGTTGAATAACAATGAGCTATAAATTTTTGTCCCTCAAAACTTAAGTTTATAAAATCATTAAAATCCATTATTGGGTTTACCAGTGGAATATGCGCTTTAAGAGATTGTTTGGTTGCTGAGATTACTTTTTTATCTATTCTATCTAAGTTAATTGCTCTGCGTTCTGAATACTGAGTATTTAAAAAAGATATAGTGTCTATACCTATTTCAGTAGCTTTTTCTGCCCACCATTCTATTCTTTCCATACGCTTGGTCGGGGCCATAGCAATGTGCAAATTATTACGGTAAAGTTTTTGAACCTCACTAGTTTTATTTATTTGAACCCTACATTTTTTTCGAGTAGCCATAGTAATGGTTGCTTCATAAAAATACCCCTTTCCGTCTGTTATTGTTATAGAATCACCTTCTTTTAGACGTAAAACTTGAGTACAATGTCTAGCTTCTGTTTCCGGAAGCTCTAACTGTGAGGTTATATCAGGGGCATAAAAAATCTGCATACTACTTATTGTTGTGATTTTATTTTGTCTATTTTATCTTTAAGAATAGAAGCTAACTCATAATTTTCTTCAGCTACAGCTTTATTTAATGATTCCTTTAATGATTCTAATGTGTTTTGTTTTTTAGGCATACTCTCAGGAGTATACTCTTTAGTCATTTTAATCTTTTCTTTTTCAAGAATTGAGTCATAAATATAGATAGGTACATTGCAACGTAACGCTAAAGCAATAGCATCAGATGTTCTAGAGTCAATACATAACATTTCATTATTGCTATTTTCTAAGTATATATTGGAACAAAAAATGCCTTTCTCCGCTTTGTATATTAACACTTTTTGCACTGTAGCTTTTAATTCATCAATAACTGTTTTAAGTAAATCGTGAGTTAAAGGTCTTTGAGATTGTATACCTGCAACTTTTAAGGTTATTGATTGTGCTTCAGCCGCACCAATAATTACAACCAAATTGCGTTCTCCGTCTCTTTCTTTTAAAATAAGAGCGTAAGCACCTGTTTCAATTTGACTGTCTGCTATTTGCTGTACTACAATTTCTATTTCTTTATCCATAATTATAATTATATTATTTTGTCAGGAAGCTCCTCAGGGTCATGTTTGTGTTTAAATATGATAGCAAATAAGAGGGTAACTACTAGTGCATAACCTGCAAAAATATACCATGAATTTGGCCAACCAATATGATCAACTACATATCCAGCAGCATACGACCCAATAAGAGCTCCAAAACCATTCGTCATTATCATAAATACACCTTGTGCACTAGATCGGATAGATGGACTGGTTTCTTGGTCAACATAAAGTGATCCAGAAATATTGAAAAAGTCGAATGCCACACCATAAACAAGCATTGATAGAATAAGCATCCATACACCACTACCAGGGTTTCCTGCTCCAAGTAATCCAAAACGAAGTACCCATGCTACCATACTAATTAGCATAACAATTTTAATGCCAAACCTTCTAAGGAAGAAGGGTATTAATAAGATACAAAGAGTTTCTGATAGCTGTGATAGAGATATTAATATATTAGCATGTTCAACTCCAAATGTACCTTGGTAGATATCCATGGCTCCAAAGTGATTAGTCAAATAATCATTAGCAAAGGCATTGGTAATTTGTAATGAGACCCCTAAAAGCATACAGAAAATAAAAAACACAGCCATTTTTTTCTCTTTAAATAGAGTAAAGGCTCTTAGTCCCATAGCATCTACCCATGATTGGTTTTTCTCTGCTTTTGCTGTTTCACATTGGGGTAGTGTAAAAGCATAAATACCTAAAATAAAAGATAGCGTTGCAGAAAAATAAAGTTGATTAGGTGTTTTTGTAAAGCCTAATAAATCAACTAATATCATGGCACAAATGAAACCAACTGTTCCCCATACTCTAATGGGAGGGAAATGTTTTACTGTATCTAATCTAGCTTTTGTTAAAGAACTATAGGCTACTGAGTTTGATAGCGAAATAGTGGGCATATAGAACAGTACACTACAAAGTATCATTGCATATAATAAAGTGTATGTTGTTTGTGGAGCTGCTATAACCATGAAAGCTCCAGCAACAAGGTGGCATATACCTAAAAGCTTTTGAGCTTGAATCCATCGATCAGCTATTATACCCATTAAAGCTGGCATAAATAAGGAGGCTATTCCCATAGTTGCAAAGAAGCTACCTATTTGTTTTCCTGAAAAATTTAATTCTCCACCTAAGTAGGCTCCTAGTGAAATAAGCCATGAACCCCAAATTGCATATTGCAAAAAGTTCATAACAATTAAGCGAGTTTTTATGCTTTTCATATTCTATAAATTTTAGTACTATTCTTGTAATACAAATATACATGAATATTTGCAAATATGCATGGGAATAGAATATTTTGAGTTTTGTACATGTGTTATTAATTAATCTTTAGTGGGAAGTAGTGAGAAAATAGGTTTGTATTCAAAAAGCTGTAGATTTTTATTTTTGTACACTTCATAAATAATGAAAGCAGCCACCTAATCTATTTAAGAATTGCGATGGCTGCTTTTTATTTGTATAAGTACAATTTAATTTCTCTGTAAAATTAAGGTACTACTATTATAGTATTACAAAAAATTAATCATGAAAATTGTAGTACTTTAAAAATTGTGTTCTTTCGTACATATCTAAGCCTTGCATATCTTTAGCATTTAGCTTTCCTTTAAATTGAACTATTTTATCATATCCTTTTTTGTCCATCCACTTAGATAAGAAATCTGCCATTTCCTTTATGACTTTATTTTTATTTCTATAAACGGTACTGCATATTTCAACAGCTGAAGCACCAGCTAATAAAGTTTTAATAACCGCTTCTGGTGTATGTACTCCTCCCGAGGCTGCAAAATCAATCCGAGGAATTCTAGCAGATCCAATACCAATCCAGCGTAATGAATTAGCAATTTCCGAAGAATCACTTAAAACCGATCCCACACGATGACTCTCTGTTTCAATATTTATATCTGGTTGATAAAAACGATTGAAAAGAACCACTGCATTGGCTCCATTAGCGTATAGTTGATTAATTAAAGTAATGGGGTTTGTTAAATTATGACCTAACTTCATAATTACAGGGATGTTTATGGTTTGTTTAATATGTTTAAGAATATCGATGTGACGTTGCTCAAACGAACCAAACTCATAAGTGATTTCGGATTGAATAGCCAATATATTGACCTCTAATGCATCTGCACCTGCTTTCTCTATTTCTGCAGCAAAATCAACCCATTCATTGTTAGTGAAGCAATTAATACTTGCAATTACAGGGATAGAACAAGCTTTTTTACTTTCGGAAATAAGTTTTAAATATTCTGAAAGTTGATGATTACGCAAATAATGCTCAACATCTCTAGCCATATGGGAATAGTATCCCTCTTGTTGCATTTGAGCAGATTCAAGCATTATTTGTTCTTCAAAGAGAGATTTTAAGACTAAAGCACCAGCTCCAGCTTCATCTAACTTTTTATTTTTTTCTACACTATCTGTTAATCCTGAACTTCCAATAATAATTGGATTCTTAAGAAGCAGTCCAGCAAAACTAGTATTCAAATCAGCCATGATATTTAATTATAAGGTTAAATTGTAATGTGAAATCAATATTCTCTTTCTCCAAAAACAGCAGTTCCTATTCTAATCATTGTGCTACCTTCTTCAATAGCTAAAGTATAATCTTGAGACATCCCCATAGACACTTCACAGAAAAAACGATCGTTAGTAAAGTATTGTTCTTTTATTTCATGAAAAAAGCGATATAGCGATTTAAATTCACTCTTTACTTGCTTTTCGTTATCTGTAAAGGTGGCCATTCCCATTACACCACAGATTTTAACATGTTGAAACTTACTCCATTCATTACTAGCTAATAGCTCCCTGCATTCATCAAAGCTAAATCCAAATTTAGAACTTTCATCAGCAATGTGTAATTGAATTAAACAAGGTATTGTTTTATTAATTTGTTTCGCTCTTTTATTAATTTCACGGAGTAAGCGCAATGAATCTACTCCATGTATCATGGATACAAAAGGAACAATATCTCTTACTTTATTTCTTTGTAGATGACCAATAAAATGCCATTCTATGTCATCAGGTAACAACTCTTTTTTTTCCACCAACTCTTGAACTCTACTTTCTCCAAATAATCGATGACCTTCATTATAAGCCTCCATAATTGTATCAGCTGAATGATACTTTGAGACAGCAATGAGTTTGACTGAGTCTGGAATATTAGCTTTTAATTCATTTAGTTGGGTTGCTATAGTCATTGAAAAAATAGTTTTTAATTGGTTATTCTTTAGTTTCTAGAGTTGACGCATTTGTTTTGTCTGCTTCGAATGGAAAAATATCAACAATAGCAGTTTCTGCTACCGAAGCAATTTCATAATCAGCTAAAGTACCTTTCATACCTTCTTCTAGATTATCTATTGCCTTTTTTAAGTCGCCAGCTTGAACTAATATTTGTGTTGAAGACTTTTTTTCTTTTCCACTTTTATCATCTAAAGTTATAAAATTCAATTTACATTTATACCATTTGTCATCGCTTTCTAATGGACTAGTAAAAATTTCACTATATCTAGCTCTTTTTATATCAGAAACCGTAAACTCGCCCGATATGTAAGGTTGCATTTCTTCAATTATTCTAGCTTCAGCCTCAGTGAAACTTAAAGCATCTACTAAGTAAGGTTCGTTCGCTTTTCTTGTCACTCCATTTTCCATAAGCTTTTCATAACGAACTTTACATTCAAACCAATTATGCATCATTGTATTTCTTGTTTTTTGTTATTAAAGGCACAAAGTTACTGGTTTCTTTTTGTTTTAAAGAGAATTATTCAATAAATCACGAAGAAGAACAGGTTCATCTGTTGTAATGAAGTCTACATTCAAATCTATAACCTTTTGCATGTCTTCTTTTTTATTCACGGTCCAAGTATTTACTTTTAATCCTAAATCGTGTGCTTCTTTTACCCATTCTGGATTTTTATTAAATACATTAAAATGATAGTCTAATCCTACATTTCCTATTTCCTTTAACTCTTTAGGAGATAAGTTTCCTGATAAGTAATAAATAGGAGTAGAGGGTGATTTTTTCACTATATCTTTAACCGCATGAAGTGAGAAACTAATAAACTCAAAACGATCTTCGTAGCCATACTCTTTTACAAGTTTAAGAATTTCATCAATCGCATAAGACTCCATTTCGGGAGACTCTAATGATTTTAATTCTAAAATAAGTTTTGTTTTAAGAGGTTTAGCTGCATTGAAATAATCAATAAGTGTTGGCATTGCTTCTCTATTGGCTAAACCTAATGAAGTTAGAGTTTCTGCGGAAGTTTTGGCTATGTGATATCCCCACAAATGTGGATCATGATTAATAACTAATACACTGTCTTTACTAATTTGAACATCAAACTCCGATCCATAGGCATTAATAGAGTCCGCCTTAACCAGAGCAGCAATACTGTTTTGTGCTGATCCTTTAGTGTTCCAGAAGCCTCTATGTGCTATTACTTTAGGTTGTGCTAATAAGAATACAGGAAAAAATAAAATGAATAAATTAAATAAAATGTTTTTTTTCATAGTATGTTGTTTTTTCTTGTTTGGCATGTAATTTACAAAGAATAATACTGAATACTCCTTCATTTTACATAAAAAGTGTTTCTAGTCGTAAGTCAATATAGCTGTTTAATAAAATATATTTTATTTGTTTTTATTTGATAGTAGGTTTAATTAGGCCTCTTTTTTGATAGCTTTGAATGCTATAGTCTGACTATATTTATAGCCGATTATTTAGTGACAGAAAGTAAAATATAGCTTTAAAAACTAATAGAAGAGTGTGTAGTTTGG
>Ga0172377_10004533_pt1 | contig 14261 bp, 16 predicted proteins | sample Pumphouse3metaG_FD_119749 | JGI IMG/M metagenome (GOLD analysis project Ga0172377, IMG submission 119749) | Leachate microbial communities from a municipal landfill in Southern Ontario, Canada - Pumphouse #3 metaG | ecosystem: Engineered > Solid waste > Landfill > Unclassified | place: Canada... | reverse complement strand
TGTATCGGAGATATTCTACTTTTTTTCTTTTTATTTATTGGAGTCCCTTCTGGTGGCGAAATTTTTGCAAAAAATTTCGCCTGTTTTTCTTTTATTTCCTTATCATCAAGGGAGTTGAACCACCTCTTATCTTCTACAGACATCTCCTTAAGTTCTTCATCAAATTCCATCACATCATCGCGAACTTTGAGAGCCGTTTCATTTAGCCCAAGAATCCTAAGTCCTTCTAAAGTTCTTACACGAGAAAGTGCAACATATCCCATACCTCTCTCAAAAGATTTTGAAAGGTCAACTTCAACAGCATCCAAGCTCATACCCTGACTTTTATGAACGGTGATAGCCCATGCCAAACGCAAAGGATACTGAGTTAATTGTGCTTTTAATTTTCCTTCCTCTTCTACCATCCAAGTAACTTTTTCTACATTAATTATTTTCCCAGAAAGAAGCATGACTTTTGGACCAAAAACAGAACACTCAACAACTTTACCAAGAGTTCCATTTGCATAACCTTGTTCAAAATTGTTTTTTACGAACATTACTTTTGTTCCAATTTTTAATCTAAGTATTTCTGGAGCTAGACAACTTTTTTTCAATGCTTCAACCAAGGGTTTTCTTCCTTTGCTTTCCATAGTATAAGTAACCATTTCTCCTTTTAATTTGTTCAACTCACAATCATTTATCGTATCCACATTTATATTATGAGTATGAAGCTTTGTAGGTTCTATCGCACAATCTAAAACTTTATTATGTCTAGATTTTAAACATTCACGAGTTTCATCACTTATACAATTTCTACGAATATCATTTAAAATTTTTAAAAAGTTTGCATCTTTTTGCCTATATTGTTCTTCTAAATAGCAAATCTTTAAATCTAGCTTTTTCCAAGTTTCTGATTTATATGAGAAATGAGACTCCTTTTCTCCCATTCTAGAAACCGGAGGAAGCTGAAAAAAATCTCCACAAAGGATAATCTGCATACCACCAAAAGGAAGTTGATTTCTTTTTAAATGTCGTGCAATTCTTTCTATAAGGTCAAGGCGAAAGTGATGGAGCATTGATATTTCATCTATTATAAGAACTGTTGTATTTTTAAATCTTTCGTAAATATATTTTTTACTTTCTAGATCTTCAAGGTCATATTCTGTAAGCTCATCACGAATACCGAGCCCAGACCAAGAATGTATGGTCGTGCCACCCATGTGAGTTGCAGCAATACCTGTAGATGCAGTAATACCGACATCTACACCTTTTTGTTTAAGAAACTTAACATACTCATTTAAAAGATGCGTCTTACCACTACCAGCGGCACCAGTTATATAGCAGTTGTATCCCATTTTTAATATTTCTAATGCTTCCTTCTGTAACATGTTTCATATTGTATCATAGAAAAACCGCCAAGCCGAAACTTAACGGTTTTATGTAGTCTTATACTACTACACTCTTAATCAACTGAAAAAGACGTTCTGGATCACCTTGAACATTGAAGTCAACCCCGACATCACGGTGATGAAAAGACTCCTCAATTGTGCAAGTATTTTCAGCCAACGTAATGTTAGGAAAATACTCTTGCATAACCAAGGCAACATCCACACCCGAATATAAGTTGCTACCAACATTATAACTCACGACAACAAGGTCGGGCTGAATCTCAGGGATTTTACCCAACAAATCATCGATTGAGGTAATGACCAGATGTTCAAAAGTATGACCGAGATGACTCCCAGAAGCATACCACAATTGAACAGCATCATCTTTTGAATGACAAACAAACAAGACTTTCATAAAAAACTCCCTACTGTTTAAACAAAACACTTTCCATTAATAAAGTTACAACAAACTTATTTTATAGTCAAACTTTCATTTAATGAAGTCTTTTTAAACTTTTTTCTAATTTAATTTTATCTTTATTTATTCTGCTCGCAGGATGAGGGAGATATAAACATTCAATTTTTACTTTATAGACTTTAAACTTTTTACTTTTAACTTGCATTTTGTGCCCTCCATTCATCAATTTTTTTATGATTTCCCGAAAGCAACACTTCTGGAACTTTATAATTTTTATTTTTATATTTAAATATTTCTGGTCTTGTATAAACTTCATTACTAGAAACACGTTCTTCTTCTCTTGAAGAAAAGTTTCCAAGCACACCTTCTATTTGTCTTGCCATACAATCTATCATAATCATAGCAGGTAGTTCACCTCCAGTAAGTACAAAAGGACCAACAGTTACTTTTTCTGTTTTAAATATTTTATTTATTCTTTCGTCAATCCCTTCATACCTTCCACAAATAACGATAATGTCTGTATATTTATTTACAGAATCTTTTGCATATTGTGTATCAAACTGTTTACCATCTGGAGAAAGAAAAATTATTTTGATTTTCTTTCCACTTTTAACTTTTGACTTTACACTCACTAAAGCTTTCTCAACAGCTTTCACTATAGGCTCTACCTGCATTACCATACCGGGACCACCACCATAAGGAATATCATCAATTCTTTTATAAGGTTTGTCTTTATTTTTTTGACTTTTAGGAACTTTCACAAAATCACGTGGATTAAAAAAACTAACTTTTATTTTTTTATTTTTAATTGCGCGTGCCAAAATTGACTCATTTAAATATGAGCCAAAAGAGTCTGGAAATAATGTGATTATATGAAAATTCATTTTTATACAATACAACAAAAAGCTTTTTTAAACAATAAAAAAAGGGGTTGGTTTTTTACAACCCTCCCCTTAAAATTAATCATTTATACCACCAACTTCAGATACTTCAACAAAATCCAAGTCTGTATCAAGTCCTTGATCACGATTTTGTTCACCAGGATCGACAATTTCTTTAAGCATAAAACCTCTTCTCGAAAGAACTCATCTAGGAATAGCTGGTCGAAAGCGAGTATGACAACCTTTCAATCTCATAACTTTCTTTCTAGGAATTTCTAAAAACGAAGAACACCCCACAGTGACCTCGCTCTTTTTTTCTGTCAACAAAATACTCATACCATTTTGAACGATTTGTCTCCAATATGGCAATAAGACAAAAAATCGAATTACTCATAACAATTAATCCCCTTTCTAAATACAATACTAAAACTACTTAAAATAAAAGTCAAACAATACAGGCGCGACCCGAAGGGTCGCGCCTGTATTTAATTCTTTTTCTTTAAACTATAACTTAAGATCCGCCATAGCTTCATCAACTGTCTTTGAAGCCTTCATTTCTGGTGCAGCAGCCATTCTTGGTTCTGCTCCTTCTGGTTCGTTAATCTTCAAATTTACTCTTGAGTTGTTTTTCATTCCAACTACTCTAAGAAGAGTTCTGATGGCTTTCGCTGTATTACCTGATCTTCCTATAACTTTGCCCATATCGACATTGTCTACAGTAAGAGTAAGCAATACACCCATTTCGTCAACAGTTCTAACAATTTTTACTTTGTCAGGAACATCAACTAGTGCTTTAACAACGAGTTCCAAAAATTTTGTATCGTTTTCTTGCATTGTTTTTATCTATCCCGCTAAATCTTTTCTTATTTAACTAGGGATTTCTTAATTCTGATTATTGCAGTAATTCGACCGGTAACTTATAAAAATACTGCCTATTTAAATTCTATCACAACAAAAAAAAGTGAGCAAATTAAATTATATAAAATAATATGTTAAATACTGGATTCTCTTTTTCAAGGGAATGACAATACAAAAAAATATCCACAGTTAGTGGATATTTTTTGTTTGTATTTTATACTGCGAGAGTTTCTGTTGTTGGTTCAGGAGTTACGGCTTCTACTGGAGCTTCTACTACTGGTGCTGGCTTAGGAGCTTTCTTAGCCTCCTCATCAGCCTTTGCTTTTGCGGTAGCTTCATTTGCTTTAATTATTTTATTCTTTGGAAGTACATTTATTTTCTTTCCTGTAAGGACTTTTTGATCTATAAGGAAATTGTGAACTGTTTCAGAAAGTTTTGCACCCTTCGAAATCCAATATTTAACCTTTTCACCATCTACATGATTATTACCCTTGCCTTTTCTTGCATCATAAGAACCAAGAACCTCAACGGATTTACCGCTTTTAGGACCAAATTTTGAATCCGTAAGAACTATACGGAAAGTTGGCTCATGTACTCTACCTACTCTTTGTAATCTGATTATTAACATATATGACGGTTATACTACCAAAAATAATATTAAAGTCAACAGACAAAGGGCTTCTATTTATAATAATAGAGTTAAAACACAAGAAACTATACAAATCAACTTTTTTCTGCTATAGTAAGCAACTAATGAAAAATGAAAAGAATCACAAACTAGAAAACAGAAAAAATAAAATTTTAAAGGGTACTATAAAATCTATTAGAGGCAATACCGCATGTTTTATATCTGATGAAGAATGCATTGAAGCTGAAATATCAACAAGACAACTCAATACAGCTATGTCTGGAGATAAAGTTGAAGCTATCATTTCAAGTAATCCTAAAAAAGCTAAGTATGAAAATAAGGTATTAAAAGTTACTTCAAGACAAAAAAAATCTTTTGTTGGAACAATAAAAATATCTGGTAATGACACAGAAATACTTCCAGACGATAGAAAGATAAAAGTTATAATAAAGATATTAGGAGAAAGACCACAAAATATAAAAAATAATGGAAAAGTTCTAGCAAAGATAACAAAGTGGAAAGTTCCACCAGAAGTTTCCGAAGGTGAAATAATAAAATATTTAGGTGAAAAAGGAGACAATTCTACTGAAATGCATTCTATTGCTATAGATAAAGGTTTTGATATTGATTTTCCAGAAAAAGTTGTAGAAGAATCAAAAAATGTTTTTAATAAAAATAAACAAATACCAAAAGAAGAATTTTCAAAAAGAAAAGATATTAGAGATACACTCACTTTTACAATAGACCCTAAAACAGCAAAGGATTTTGATGATGCAATATCTTTCAAAAAACTATCAAACGGTAACTTTGAGATGGGTGTACATATTGCTGACGTGTCACATTATGTAACAGAAAAAAGTGAATTAGATAAAGAAGCTTATAAAAGAGGTTGCTCAGTCTACTTACCAGATAGAACCATACCCATGCTTCCTTTTGAGCTTTCAGATAACCTTTGTAGTTTAAATGAAGGAGAAGAAAAACTTACTTTCTCTGCTGTTTTTGAGTTAGATAGTAAGGCAAAAATACATTCAAAATGGTTCGGTAAAACAATCATAAAATCTACAAAGAGATTCTCATATGAAAGTGCTCAAGAATTACTAAATGCAAAAAAGGGTCAATATTTTGAAGAACTTGATACACTAAATAAACTTTCAAAGATATTAAGAAAAGAAAAATGGCAAAAAGGAGCTATAGATTTTGAACAGGAAGAAATTGCTTTTGAACTTGATGAGAAAGGTAAACCGATCAAAATTTATAAAAAAGAGAGACTAGATACGCACAAACTTGTAGAAGAATATATGCTACTAGCAAACAAAGAGGTTGCAGAGTTTGTATATAAAACAGAAAAAAAGACAGGAAAACTATTTCCACTTCTATACAGGATTCATGATCTTCCAAATAAAGAAAAAATAGCTGAGCTTTCTATCTTTATAAAAGCTCTCGGCCATGAACTCACAATAGGTAAAAATGGAAGTGTCACTGGTAAGGACATGCAAGCTCTTTTTGCTCAAGTGGAAGGAAAAGCAGAAGAAGCACTTGTAAAAACAGCAGCGATACGTTCAATGGCAAAAGCTATTTACTCTGTAAAAAATATTGGACACTTTGGACTTGCTTTTGAATACTACGCGCACTTCACATCACCCATCAGAAGATATCCCGACCTATTAGTTCATAGAATATTAGACAAAATACTTTCCCATGGAAAAGTTGAAGATAAAAATTATGCCTTTTATGAAAATGCATCTAAACATAGTACAGAACAAGAAATAAAAGCTTCTGAAGCAGAACGTGAAGGTAGAAAATATAAACAAATAGAATTTATGATGGATAAAGTTGGCAAGACTTTTGACGGACTTATTACTGGAGTTACTGAATGGGGTATATATGCGGAGGATACAGAAACAAAAGCAGAAGGTATGATAAAACTTAGTTCCCTATCTGATGATTTCTATGTACTTGATCCTAAGAAATATGCGATCGTTGGACAAAAAAATAAAAAAGTTTATTCACTAGGACAAAAAATAAAGATTAAACTTATTAATGCAGATTTGGATAGAAAGACGATGGATTATGAGGTAGTTGCGGAATAAACGCAAAAAGTTGTAGATGTTATAGATGTTCTACTTGTTCTAAATGTAAAAAAATACAAAATATGGAAATTATCTATTTTATTTACGTCCCTCAAAAAAGGACCCGCCAATTTGAATACAAATTTTCGGGCAAGCAGTTGAGTGACGTGATCTTGCAAGATCAAAAAAAAACCGCCCAACACTTTATGTGTGGGCGGGTTTTATCTAGCCTAAAGTTTCTTTTTCTTTAGCTAGACCTTACTTTTACATTTAAAATACTTTTGGGGAGTTTATCAATAAAATCATGGAACTTACGAAAACCAATAAGATGTATAATTCTCCCCAAAATACTCATGTTCTTTGAAGCATGTATACTCGTCTTCTCTGTGTCATGTTCTACCGCAATGGCCAAGAGAAAAAGAAGATTCTCATAACCTCTTTCCTTAAACTGAAGATACCCGGACTCACAAATAATGTTAAACATAATCGCACTAGCAGACACAACGTGGCTACCAAAAATGATTATATTTTTATCATGAGAATGGACAACCTCATCTTTGACATTACCAATGATTACCGAAGGTCTAATATTCGATACTGGTATTCCTAACTCACCAACAAAGTCGATAAAGATACTCTGACCCTCACCACGAAATTTTGAGATCGGCTTCATCCTTTTATAAGGAAGATGAAAATGTTTACAAATATTTGATATCAAGGGATCATTCATATCACCCTGATAGAAAATATCAATATAGCGAACATTACCCGGAATACAATGAATATAATATTTAATTGCAAATGCTGCCACAAGACTATCTAAGTCCAAGTGACAAATTACAATATTAATAGGACCCTTAAAAGAAAGGATCATATCTCTTAATCTTTCAACAATCTCTCTGAAATGTGCCATTTAAGGCCTCCTTTGTGTTAGAACTATTTTTTAGGCTAGATACCTAAACCCATATTATATTAACACGTTTATTTAAAATTAGCAAATTAATTTTAAATTAATAAAAACAAGGAGACACCTTTTAAAAAATTAAGGAAGTTTTCTATTAGTTTGTGTCACGTTTCAATGGACCCACCAATTTGAATACAAATGTTTCGGGCAAACATTACGCGACATAATCTTGCAAGATCATCATTTTGTTTTTTTAAATTAATACAAACCTGGATCCCGTTCTTCAACGGGATGACAGAAAATATAGTCATTATCATTCCTTATTTTTTGTCATTTCGCCACTTGTACCGCTTCTTCAAACTGTATTGAAAGTAATCGTGACACTCCATCTGCTCCCATAGTCACACCATAAATAATTCCTGCACGAGCCATAGTTTCTCTGTTGTGAGTAATAAGTATAAGTTGAGAATATTTTGAAAGTTCTGTTATCATATCTCCATATTTCTTTGAATTTGCTTCATCAAGGGCGGCGTCTGTCTCATCAAGAATAATAAATGGTGGTGGATTTACCTGAGATATAGCAAAAAGCAAAGCAATAGAAGTGAGAGCCCTTTCCCCACCAGAAAGCATCATAAGCCCTTTTATTTTTTTCTTTGGAAGATTTACTTCAATATCAAGACCTTCCTCTTGGTCTTCTTCCTCAGGAGCTAGCTCTTCCCCACCTTCTAAAATAGTAGATAAGTCCGTGTCAGACTTTTTTCTTTTTTTCTCCTTAACTATAGATAAAGATGCTGACCCACCACCAAACATTGCAGAGAAAAATTGTTGAAACTGAACGTTAATTTTTGTAACACCATTTCTAAATTCAGTTGTAAGCTTCTCATCAAGCTCTTTTATTAAAACCTTCAAAGACTCAGAAGATTTTATAAGATCTTCGAGCTCTCGTGCTAAGAATTCATCTCTTTCTGTAGTTTCTTTAAATTCTTTTACGACTTCATCACCACCAGCAACACCAGCATCTTCAAGGCGAATTTTAATCTTCTCCATTATACGTCTTTTTTCTTCTTGAACTGATCTAGGATCATTTACAACTTGCTCATATGTAAGAATTTGCCCTTCCGTATCTACTGGCCAATAATCTCTATATCGAAGTGCAAGAACACCCACAAGGATAGAAGCTTCTTGAAGCTCTCTATTGAACTCTTCCTCATCATGTCTTACCCTCGATTCCCTACTTTCAAGCATAGAAAGTTTACCCCTAATATCATTCTGCTCGGCAACAATTCTAAACATAGATTTTTCTGCATCTCTATTTGAATCCCTCTCTTTCTCTATTTCATTCTTTAAAAATGTATACTGCTCGAAAAGCTCTGTCTCTAGTTTTTGTGCCTCAGAAATTTTTATTTCATAGCTTTTCTTTTCAACTTCAAGATTTTTAATTTCATTCTCGAGGTCATTTATTGCTTGCCTATCTTCAGTCTCTTTGTTTGTATCAATAAAATTTTTAAGAATCTTTCTTATATTTTCGAAAATATTTTTTATATTTGAAACATCGATATTATTCCACACAGAATCTATTTCTAGGTCTATTTGTTTAGAAATATTTTCAACCTGATTTAATTCAACAGTTTTCTTTGATGATGCAGAATTAGCCTCTTCTTGTTTTTTAATCATTCTAAACATTGAAGAAACCTCTCCTTCAATGCGCCCTATACTTCGAGCTAAGGTATCTTTAGTGATTCTTACTTCTTTTAGCTGTCCTTCCACCTTCATAACTTCTTCACTTTTTTGATCTTTAGAAGTAGATTTTGCGATAACTTCTCTTGCTTGCGTAAGTTCTTTTTCTAATCTCTGAGATTCATCTATTAATGGCTGTTTTTCTGAATTTATATTTTTCTTTTCATAATTAATATATTCTTCTTCACGTTTAAAATAATCATGATACATCTTTGTTAGATCTTCTTTCATCTCCGCCATCTTCTCTATCTTTTCTACCTGTTTTTTAAGAAAACGAATATGTGGAGCGATCTCTCTTCTTAGGGACTCTACTTGTTGAATATTTTCTTCTGTTTTATCTAGTTTACGAGTACTTTCTTCTTTCTTATATTGATAAACTTTTAATCCAAGAGCATCCTCTACCATTTCCCTTCTCTCTCTTATATTTGAGTTTAATACTTTATCAGCTTCACCTTGAGAGATTATTTGATGTCCTGAAGAACCAATATGTGCAGATGACAAAAGTTCAATAATATCCTTGAGACGAACAGGACTATTATTTATAAGATACTCACTTGAAGAATCTCGGTTTACTACACGCTCAATGGAAACTTCATCAAAATCAATATTGAGTATTCTTTGAACATTATTAAAAATAAGATCCTCAGCTCTTTTACCTCTCAAAGACTTTATGGACTGTTCACCAAGAACAAAACGAAAGGCTTCAGCAACATTGGACTTACCAGAACCATTTGGACCAACAATAGAAGAAATCGGTGTATTAAAATCAAGTTGGGCTTTTTTACCAAATGATTTAAAACCTGAGATTTCTATACTCTTGAGATACATTAATAGTATTCTAACAAAATTTTAGAAGATTAAAAGTAAAATACTGGATTACTTCACTCCGTTCGCAAAGATAGAAGGGAAATTTGCTTAGCAAATTCTCCCTTTTGTATTTAGTATTTTTATAAACAATTACAACAATTTCAACACCTATAACAAATATAACTTTTTTTATGCTGCCTCTTGTAGCCTTTCTGGTTTTTTATAAATTCTTATAAAATTTTCTATTTGTTCATCTGGAGTATCAAACTCTTGATTTGCTTCCGGATTATCTAAGTTACCCTCCGTAAGTAATGTCCATAATAAATATTTTCCTGGTTCAAAATTTTGAGCTTCTAAAGATCTCTTTAATCTTTCTATTCCTTCAGATAATTCAAAAGCTTCATTAGAATCTAACGAAAAATGTAAAGGTTGAATTATTTCCATTAATTCACCCAATTTTTTATTTTGCTCTTCCGAGAAAAATCTTTCTTTTTGTTGTCCAAAATTTTCCATATTATTTTACTTGTCCGACCAAAATCATTTTATAAATAATTTTTGGTTAGGATAATTAATTATTTAACCAGTCCTTAACTTTTAAAGCATTAGTTGCAGCAATTTGTTCAGCGTCTTGTTTTGATTTACCCTCGCCTTCTGCTACCTTTTCATCATTTAAGTATACACCAACAGTGAATTTTTTGTCATGGTCTGGCCCCTCTTCTTTTATTGTCTTATATTGTGGTGTAACACCTTCATTTTCTTGAGCTTCTTCTTGAAATTTACTCTTTGAATCTATCCAACTTTTATCTTCAACTATTTTATCTATAAGTGTAAAAACATTATTTGATATAAAATATTTTGCACCATCATATCCTTGATCTAAATATATTGCACCGATAAGTGCTTCTATTGTATTTGCAAGAATTATTTGTCTTGCTCTACCAGTATCTTTTGACTCACCTTTAGAAAGTAAAAGAAAATCGTTCATCTGAACTTTTGAAGCCGCATCAGAAAGTGTTATCGCATTTACAAGAGCTGACCTAAATGAAGTAAGCTCCCCTTCTGTACTTGTTGGGTATTTATTATATAAATATTCTGTAACAATAAGCTCAAGGACAGCATCACCTAAAAATTCTAGCCTTTCATTATGAACGAGCTCTATATCTCTGTGCTCATTCAAATATGATCTATGAGTAAAAGCCTGCCTTAAAAGATTTTTATCTTTAAAAATTATTCCTATTATTTCTTCAAATTTTGCAAAATCTGGTTTCATTTTTTACTACTTATTATTGTGATTGCTTTTGTTATTATTGGTAAAATATCATTATAAAAATTAAGAGACTCTATATCTTGAAGTTTAAACCATTTTACATCATCAAGACCTCCGCTTTCTCCCAACTTCAAATCCTCATTAAGCGCTTTTGCAAGAAAATAAGTAACTTGTTTTCTAATTTTTCCTTCTTCTGGGTGATTTGCAACATATTCGTTATTTTGAAGTTCATCTTCTATAGAAATATCTAAACCAATTTCTTCTTTTATTTTTCTTATGACTCCAACTTTTGTATCTTCACCTTCTTCTAATTTACCTTTTGATAAAGTCCATCTTCCAAAAACATCATGTACAAATGCAAAATATATTCCATCTTCTCTATTAGAATAGACAACAGCACCAACTAAATGTTTAATAGGCATTTTCTCAAACAAAATATCTTTGTGATTTTTCTTTGAAGTTTCTTCTTTTCCAGGCTCACCAAGCTCTTTGTAGATAGTACCTAAAACTCCATTTACAAAACCACTGCTCTTTTCCCCGCCATAAGTTTTTGCAAGCTCTATGGATTCATTTATAGCAACTTTGGCTGGAACTTCTTTTCTATCAGAAAACAAAAGCTCGAAAAGACCTATACGTAAAATATTTCTATCAATTATAGATATTTTCTCTATAGGCCAATCAGGAGCAGCCTTAACTATAATATTATCTAAATCGTCTTTTTTATCAATAATACCTTTTGTAAGTAACTCGATAAAACTTTTTTCTGAATCACCTTCACCAAATTCTTTATTATTTCTAGAAAGAGATTCTAAAGACCCCTCCCTACTTAAATTTCTAAAATCCCACTCAAAGATGGTTTGAAGAACTATTGATCTTGCAATGTGCCTACTAGACATTTTTTTTATTTATTTGTTAAATTTACCTGATAATAGTTTATCAGAATAATATATAAAAGAAAAGTTGAAACTTATTTAGTTTCAACTTTCTTTACAGACTTTCCTTTAGCTTTAACTGACTTAGCTTCCAAATTTATAACAACTCTACCTTTATATTTTCCACAATTTGAACAAGCCTGATGTCTTATAACAGCTGAATTACAATCTGGGCACTTTGTAAGTGCGAGTCCTTTGAGGGCATGATGTGATCTCGTGTTTCCTCTTTGGGACCTAGTGTGTCTCATTCGATTTACCATGAGAAGGAGTATAACCTATTTTTTAAAAAAAGAAAAGACCTGCGAGAGATTGGAAAAACCATTCTCTCACAGGTCCTCAAGTTTTCTCCACAAAAAGAGCTTCAACGAGTGTACGATACTTATCTAAAAACATTCCGTTTTTCGAAAGAATCTTGATAAGTTGTTTAAATGTACCTCTTTGGTTTTTAAATAAACGACAAGAAAAATCGGCTATATTCATCCAATAGACTTTTAATATCTCACGCCCATTATTACTAAAACGGATCTGATCAAAACCAAGGTCTATAATTCCGTCAATAACAAAAAAGTTTCTGCTGTGTTTGCCGTACATCTCTTTGCGAAAGAGTACAGCTTTTTGAACAGAACAAAATGCCTCATCAAGCATCTCTCTCACTAAAGTGTCATAAGGATTTTCATCGTTTTCACTTGAACCACCGGGTATTTTACAATCATCTCGGTAGTCATTGTTGGTGACAGTAAGAATATAAACATCACCATCAAACTGATCTGAAATAAGTTCACCTTGTGAATTCAAAACAAAAACCCTTCCATCAAATGTGTGACCATTTTTCATGTTGCCTTCTATATATAGACTTCCAACACGTTCTCTTCCTTTAAAGATTGCTGGTAAAAAACCAGCACTATAATATAAAGACTCATTAAAATGTCTTTTCATTTTTCACCTTCTTTCACTTCTTTTTTAAAACAAAAATCAAAGAACAACTCTTTTGTTAGAATATAACACACGATATTAAATGTCAATATTTTTAGCCCTTGTAATTATCCCTTATTTTTAAGAGATATTTTAGAACTTTTTTTAAATGTCTTTTTTTTGTATCATTACTCATACTAAACCTAAGTGTTGATTTTGCACGCTTTTGTATATTTTCTATATTGTCTTCTTTTTTTTCTGAAATCTTTTTAACAATAACAGATTCACCAGCTCCAGAAGCACAAGCGCTCGAAGAAGAACAAATAATTCCTACTTCATCTAATCTTAAAACCAACATTTCTCCATCAAAGCCAATCATGGAAATATTTATATTATTAGGCAATCTTTTTTTTATACTTCCGTTTATAACTATTTCTGGAATTTCTTTTTTGATTTCATTAAAAAACCAATCTCTTAATTTTAAAAGTCTTTCTAATTTTTTATCTTTATTTTTATTAACAATTTCAAGAGCTTTAGTAAAACCAACTATAAGTGGTAGATTCTCTGTTCCACCTCTTAATCCTCTTTCTTGTCCACCACCAAATATTATAGAATCTAATTTAATACCATCTCTTACAAAAAGAGCTCCGATACCTTTTGGACCATATATTTTTTGGGCATCTAAAGTTACTAAATCAACACCCAATTCTTCAACATTCATATTCAAGTATTGAGTAGCTTGTGAGGCATCTATATGTAAATAAGGATATCCAACCTTACCTCGATTAAATTCTTTTCTTTTATACCTTATTTCTTTAATAATATCTTTGACTGGTTGAATAACACCAATCTCACTGTTTGCATAACCTATGGAAATCAAGACTGTCTCATCTTTTATTAAATTCCTAACATCTTTAGCGTTAACTAAACCATCTTCATCAACTTTTAAATAATCAACATCAAAACCATCATCTGATAATTCCTTAAAACATTCTAATATAGAACTATGTTCTATTTCTGTAGTAATTAAGTGTGGTCTTGGAAAAAATTCTTTTGCTTTTTTAGCAACTCCTAAAATAGCTAAGTTGTTTGATTCTGTACCACTTGAAGTAAAATATATTTCTCTGGAATGAGCATTTAAAAAACGAGAAACTTTTTCTCTTGAAGAATCAAGTGTTTTCTTTGCTTTTACCCCCATTGAATGAATAGAACTGGGATTAGCAAAATCATCTCTCCAATATTTTTTCATCGAAGAAATAACTTTTTTGTCTATTGGTGTAGTAGCTGCATTATCTAAATATATTTTTTTCATTTCTCCTATAATTTATCACTTTTTGCAAAAGAAGCTAGTCAGAGTTATAATTAGTAAATTAAAGTCTTAAATTATTAACAAATTCTTAAACAAAAATGGATTTTACATTATATACAATAGCAGGGATAGCAATAATAATATTGCTCTTATTATTTTGGATTGTAAGATT
>Ga0172377_10004530_pt1 | contig 14263 bp, 10 predicted proteins | sample Pumphouse3metaG_FD_119749 | JGI IMG/M metagenome (GOLD analysis project Ga0172377, IMG submission 119749) | Leachate microbial communities from a municipal landfill in Southern Ontario, Canada - Pumphouse #3 metaG | ecosystem: Engineered > Solid waste > Landfill > Unclassified | place: Canada... | reverse complement strand
CGTTCGACTTGCATGCCTAATCCACGCCGCCAGCGTTCGTCCTGAGCCAGGATCAAACTCTCCATCATTAACTAAAATGATTGAACTGACAAGAGCTTCTTATTCACATTCCCACTCTATATACTGTTTAAAGATCAACTCGCTGTGAGCATGAGCTCAGCAGCAAGGTTTAGCCAAACTCTCTGGGTGCTCTTTTTTGTCAATAGAATTTTTTCGTCTATTGTGAAAATGAAGACACTCGATATCCTTATCTCTCATATTCCCACATCAATACAACTGCGAATATTTTTGTGATATTTCCTACATATTACAAACCCAGCACCATGCTTCACGCCATATTAAAAGAAATATACATTGTAGAATTGAGCAATATGATGGCTTCTACTCTCCGCCTTTGCTTCCCTCATCATTTGCTCTATTTTCCCTCGTCATCTCCTCGTGTCATGAGGACATCATGAGGGGAAAGCGAGCACGGCATGAGAGATAGGACTGGGAACAATATCACCAATGGATCGTTGAAAAATATGACGTAAGGATTCCTGATTTTTGGGTAGTACTTTGGGATCTTATCCACTCTTTGTATATGTAGCTATACAATGCTCCTATTCCATGCAAATCATAAAGCTTTTTAGATATGGTGCGGATAGTACACTCGTTTGGGAGGGCAATAAAAACTCGGTGCGATTTTTATTAGATAGATTATCTTGTAACAAACTCAACAAATACATTGTAATCGGAGTTATTAATGAGGTTTTACCTAATAAGTACAATAATCATACTATGCTTGCTTATGCCTTTGGGAGCAGAACTTACCTTTACGGCATATCCATACTTGGCATATTCTTCAGAAACCAGAGCAATGATTGGAGCATTTACTTTCATCCGCTACGATTTTGCACGAAGCTCTGAAACTGAGAGCTTGCATCAGGTTGCATTACTAGGCAATACGATATACTCTCAGAATAAGCAATTTATGCTGGCGTTGATTCCCAACTATACGTACGGCAAAATGAGCATGGAATCTTCTTTGCTGTTTAGCTCGTGGCCCAGTACATTCTACGGCACCGGAAACTTTACCGAAGCAGATGTGTCCGAATCCTTTACCTCCACAACTTATAGTACAGAAAGTTCGGTAAGATACTACTTGGCAAAAAACATTCTTGCTTCGATGCAATTCGATTATGGGAAACATCAAATAAAAGAAATGAAGGAATCCGGATTCTTGAATAGTTATCAGATGCCCGGTAAAGATAATGAGCAGTTTGCCGGAATTGGAGGAGCAATAATATTCGATACCACTAGCGGAGGTTACTATCCCGAAAAAGGTATTAAGCTGGAGCTTAAGCAAATATGGTATGAATCTGCATTGGGTAGTGACCGCACCTGGCAAAAGAAGACTTTCGATACCAGGATATATGTGCCTTGGGGACAGCAGAATGTGTTTGCCGTTCAAAGTGATTTGGAGATAAATAGTGGTGATGTGCCATTTTATATGTATTCAGAATTGGGCAAAAGACTAAGAGCATACGATACAAAACGTTTCATTGATGAGTTACGCCTCAGCCAGCGGATAGAGCAACGGAGCTTTCCTTTTAGCGAAGGCATGTTAAGCAGATTAGGTTTTGTAGTGTTTGCAGAAACGGGGCAAGTGGCACAAGCATTGGAAGATGTTAAACTCAAACACTGGCATCTATCTTTGGGGACAGGTATTCGCTTTTCAATCTTACCAGCAGAAAGGCTTAATTTGAGAGCGGATATAGGATTTGGAAAGGATTCGATAAACTTTATTATCAATGCCAGAGAAGTTTTTTAGCCAAACCTTGACAAAAAAAAGCTTTAGGCTATCATGAGTTTAGCCTGAGAATTTATATAAATATGGGAGCAAAAATGCAAAATGATTATGGTATAAGCAACAAGGAATTACGTTGGATTCGCATTCTGCTAACCGTAATTGCGATTCCGGTAATTGTTCTAATTCTTAGAACCTTAAAGTCCATCTTTATCCCGCTTGTATTTGCCGTGTTTCTAAGTTTTGTGTTTGCTCCGTTCAATAGATTTCTGCGCAAAAAAAGAGTACATACCGGCATCATTATGGCATTGATGCTAATAATTATTATCCTTCTAATGCTTGGCTCTGCTATGCTGTTATCTTCTGCAGCAAATTCCTTGGTTACCGGTTTTCCCAAGTATCAAACAAATCTAACTATTCGCTTACAGGGGTTTGTATCAAGTTTTCAGGAGCTATCTTCACGCTTCGATCTGGCTGTGGGTAACTACTTGCAGTTTGATGTGGCACAGCTGCTATCTCCAGGCAGATTTTCCATTTCTAAAGCCATTTCCAACGTGATGTCAACCACAGTGGATATAAGCTGGAATTTCATTCTGATTGTAATTTTTTTAATGTTTATTGTAGCGCAGGATGGCAGCTTAAACCGCAGATTGAATAAAGTTCTAAGTGAAGATGATCGCATGCGTACAAGCAACACACTGGGCAATATTCAGTTGCAGATCCAACGTTATTTGCTAACAAAAACGATTATTAGCCTATGTACTGCCATTCTAGGCATGGTTTTGATGATGTTGTTTAAAGTGGATTTTGTTTTAGTGTGCGGAATTCTTCTATTTGTAATGAATTTTATTCCCAACATAGGCAGCATAATAGCCAGCGGAATTCCCATTCTTATAAGCTTTCTGCAAACTGGTTTAGATTTTAGAACAATCACTTTTGGCCTATTGATAATTGCTACCCAAATGTTGTTTGGGAATGTTATAGAACCCAAGATTCATGGAGAACGGCTAAATCTTAGTCCAATAATGGTGTTGGTTTCGTTAATCTTTTGGGGATGGGTATGGGGTATAGTTGGCATGGTGTTAGCGGTACCAATCACTTCAGCAATCAATATAATCTTAATTCAGTTAGATGAAAAGAATGTGATTTCGGCGATAATAAGCGGATAGAGTTTATTCGAATCCAAGCTCTTTAAGAGCCCTGGTATTCTTGCGCCAGTTTTCGTTTATTTTTACAAAAAGATGCACTTCTACTGGAATTTGGAGAAATTCGCTAAGTCTAGCTTCCGCATATTCCCGGATATTCTTTAAGTTAACCCCTTTTTTCCCTATCAAAATTGGTTTTTGACTGCTGCGTTCAATCCAGATTACCGCATCAACAACAACCTTATCTGGCTGCTCGGTATATCTTTCTACCAATACTGCAGTTGCGTAAGGAATCTCCTCACTAAACTGGTGAAATATGGCTTCGCGGATCATCTCTTTGGCAAAAAACCTTAAGGGCAAATCCGATAGTTGTTCGTCGTCATAATAAGGCGCATGATATGGCATAAAGTGATAGATGCTATCCTTCAGTTCTTCTATGCCATCTCCCGTAAGTGCCGACACAAAGAGGCTACGTGCAATTGAAGTAGGAACTTGTGAAAGTAAACTTTCTTTATCTATGCGTTCTAGTAAATCACATTTGTTAAACACAGCTAAAACAGGACTCTTAACGCCTGTTAGTAAGCCTAAAACTTGTAGATCATAATCTGTAGGAAAGCTTTGGATCTGCGTCATAAAGATTACCAAATCTACATCTTTAAAGCTGTTGCTGATAATTCGAGACATTTTTTCTTGCATCTCATAACGGGGTTTTAGAAATCCAGGCGTATCAATAAAGATAATCTGGTGGTTATCGGTGTTCCAAATACCCTTGATAGCGTAGCGTGTGGTTTGTGGTTTGGGAGAAGTAATAGATAGCTTTTCGCCCAAGATACGGTTCATCAGTGTTGATTTTCCAGTATTCGGTCTGCCAATAATGGCAACAAATCCACTTTTGAAATGGGGAGGATAGTTTTTCATAAACTGGGGGCGGGATTTAAGTCCCGCCCATGTTATTATAGATACTTAAATTGTATCAAATACATCTTTTATAATTTGCAGGCATTCATCAAGTTGTTCTTTGGTGATTACCAATGGGGGAGCAAGGCGAATAATATGGCGATGTGTGGGTTTACAGAGAAGACCTTTTTCTTTTAGTTTAAGACACACATCCCAAGCTTCCATGCCATCTTGTGGCTCTACAACGATGGCGTTTAACAATCCGCGACCACGAACAAGCTTGAGCATAGGATGTTGTATCTTGCGCAATTCGGAGCGGAAATACTCTCCAAGTTCATAAGCACGTTCGGCAAGTTTTTCTTCTTTTACTACTTCCAGAGCCGCTTTTGCCACAGTACAGGCCAAAGGAAATCCACCAAACGTTGAGCCGTGCTGACCTGGTTTAATTTGCAACATGATATCTTTATCTGCCAAAACTGCCGATACAGGTAACACGCCGCCAGAAATAGCCTTACCCAAAATTAACACGTCGGGACGCACATTTTCGTAATCACATGCTAAGAGCTTCCCTGTGCGGGCAATTCCAGATTGAATTTCGTCGGCGATAAAAAGCACATTGTGCTCTTTGCATGTATCAAAGCAAGCTTTTAGGTAACCATCGTCCGGAACGAAGACGCCGGCTTCACCTTGAATAGGTTCCACAATAAAGGCAGCAACATTTTTTCCATGTTCATTAAGATAATCTTTGAGGGCGTTAGCATTATTATAAGGAACCCTTACAATGCCAGGAGTAAAGGGTCCAAACCCTTCATAACAATCTGGATCGGAAGATGCGGAAACGATAGCAAGAGTACGTCCGTGGAAATTATTTTCAGCAAAGATGATGATGGCATTCCCATTCTCTACGCCCTTTACATTATAAGCCCACTTTCTGGCAAGCTTCATGGCTGTTTCAACGCCCTCAGCACCACTGTTCATAGGTAGCACCATATCATAACCAAAGTACTCGGTAATAAACTTTTCAAACTCTCCCAACTTATTATTGTAAAAAGCACGGGAAGTAAGAGTAAGTATTTGAGCTTGATCACATAAAGCTTTAATAATCTTGGGATGACAATGTCCCTGATTAACGGCTGAATACGCCGAAAGGAAATCATAATAACGGTTTCCTTCCGGATCCCACATAAATACACCTTCACCTTTGGCGAGTACCACTGGCAGAGGATGATAGTTATGGGCTCCATAATCTTCTTCCAGCTCAATTGATTGCTTGGAGCTGATAGTTCCATATTTAAGTTGTTCAGACATGATTCCTCCATGTTCTTTTATTATTTCTCTTCTATAAGCCCCTATCTTAAATGCAGTTTAAATGTCAAGGCAAATCCTAAAATTCCTTCAATAACGAAGTATGATATTTAGATATCTGGGGTAAAGGAAAGCGTTTCATGCAATACGGGCGCTTGGCATGGGTAGGATTAATTACCCAAAAACTGCCTTGCTTCCTCATTTTTTAGTATTATCAGCCTCGCACATCTGTCTATAAATCTAAAGACGAGATTGATATCATAAGAGAATTAGGATTCTATTACAGGAACCGCATCAATGGATTGAACAGTGGGCTCTATATGTTTTAGGCGCTTTAAGATAAACAACAACATTGTAGAGCTTAGTATGGTTGTAAGTAAATCTGCCAAGGGCATGGCAAACACCAAGCCATTAAAGGCAAATAGCTTATTTAAGATAATGATTGAGGGTATATACATAATTCCCTGGCGGGAAAGTGATACAATTAGTGCGGGAAATGCCTTCCCCATGGCTTGAAGGCTGGTCATCATAATCATACTAATTGCCGCAATAGGGATTGCAAATACATAAGCTTCCAAAACTAGAGTTCCAATATTTACAATATCTTGATCTTTGATAAAGATCATGATCAATTCTCGTGGGAACAACGCAAACAATAGCGTCATTAGCGCACTAATAGATAAAGAAATCAAAACCGATGTTCGAATTGTTTCTTTCATGCGCTTATAGTTTTTGGCACCATACGTATAACCAACAAGTGCTTGTATGCCTATAGATATTCCTATAAAAACGAAAATGGGAATAGTAAAAACTCTAGAGGCAACACCCAATGAAGCAACATGATGATCTGAATATCCGGCAGCAAGTCTGTAACTAATAGTGTTTCCTACACTAAGCATAACCTGAGAGAGTGATGCCGGAATACCGATCATCAAAATCTCCTTGTAACAGCTCCACTGAAGCTTGATATGTTTGAAAGATAGAGGCACTAAGCTTTTTTTGCGAATATAAAACGCCAAATAATATAGCAATCCACACCCGTTTCCCAATACTGTGGCTACTGCTGCTCCGGTAACTTCCATCCTGAAACCAAAAATGAACAGGGGATCCAAAAGAATATTCATGCCCGTGCCGATAAAAAGTCCAATCATTGCTTCTTTGGCTGCTCCCTCAGAACGTAGTAGTTGCACTAAGGTGAATTTCATAATAATTATAGGGCTACCTATAAGAATATATAACATATAGTTTTGGGCGTGTGCGAGAGTTGCTCCTGTTGCTCCAATCAAACTTGTAAATGTGGGGATTAAGATAATCCCGAATCCAGCCAAAACAATAGACATGGCAGCCGATGTAAATACTGATGTGGCTAAAGTGTTTCTTGCAGCAAGATAATCTTTTTTCCCTAATAATCGCGAAAGATAACTTCCTCCACCAATACCAAAAACCCCCGCCATTGCCATTTGCAACATAAATAAAGGTAGCGATACCGAAACTGCGGCAACTTGGAAAGGATCGTTCAATTTACCAATAAAAAAAGTATCCGTAAGATTATATAATATATTCACCAGCATGCTAAGCACGCTAGGGATAGCTAAATTCATTATTGCCCGTGGCACGGGCATGCTTTCCAATACGTAGATTTTGTTTGCTTTCATTACTTGTTCTTTTTGTTTAGTTTAACCGACATCTTCATTCCACCCCAAGGATATGCTTTTCTTATTTCGCCGCCGCTCAAAGGAGCCTCAACACCTCCTTCAAACATAAGGGTAAAGCCTTTAAAGCTTCGGGAAACAATTAAACGCATGCCTGCATGATAAAACTCTTTAACATTCGTCTCCAAACCGGGTTTTTTTGAATAATACCAATGTGTATTTGCTTTGCCCGCCAGAGTAACAAAGATGTCTCTTATTAACCCTCTGGTTGCTAGAAGTTGTAGCTCAGTGGAATAAAGACGATGTTTAACGTCTTCAACAACATCAAAGCCGTCGTTCCAATAGTTCTGGTTGCCAATAATTAGTCCTCCCCCGAAAGCTACGGCTGTGGATATTTTATCTTGCTTGGAGAGTTGTTTTTTAATCATTACTTTAGAGCTGATTCCATTGGGAGATGGGCTAAATCGGATGCTTCCGTCTATATCTTCTTCTAAACCGTATCTCAGTTCCCAAAATTGCATCGCTCCAGATGTAGTATCCTCGTCCATATATTCGGAATCCATCCTGCTCCACTCTGGCACATCTAGTCCGGGGCTACTAGCGTAGCTAATCTCGAATTGATGTTTCCCCAAAGTCTGCGCTGTATCTAATATGGAGGGGTTAAAGCCAGCACAACCGCCAAGACCTGTAAAGACTGCAATCATAATAAATATCCAGAAATAGCATACTGAAGTACCGATTCGACTTTGGCATGATACTATTAATCGATAATGACCATTTTCACTCTTATTTGAGCTTGAATCTTGGTCAGATCCTTTTATGTATTCTGGCTTTTGCATTTATCTCCTAAACTTTGCTTATATAGATTTGTGGCAGCAGGAAGCTGTCAGTCTGGGGAAACACCCTTCATATTTGAAACATCATTTATTGGTAGAAGGGCTAATATGTCAAGTTTTTTATGAGCGAATGAGCTTTCTACGCCGCTGCATAAGAAAATTACTACGAGGGAATTGATGGAGTTAGCGATTGCTCCGAATACATCTGTATAGCTTGATAATTCATGCATTTTTTGCTCAATTCCTCACAATCGAAATGAGAAGCGTCCACGAAAATCCTCACAATTTTACTGCAGCGAACTCTGATGTGGCAAAATTCCCTTGACAATAGAGGCTTTAATTAGTTTGCATGACGCACAACTATTGGGAGGTTATAATGAGAACTGTCCTTATATATTTACTGCTTGTTTTCCCACTGTTACTCGTGGCTCAGGGCTTGCAGCCCAATATACCAGGAGATGCTGTGCCGGATGAAGTGTTTGAAGAAAGCGAGGAACTTAGTTACGGAATGGGTGGGAGCATGGGAGCTCTAACTATGAATGGCGTCACCTATTCTCAAGTACGGTTACGCCCAGAAATCGGTTTTGCAAAATTCGGGTTTGGCTTGGATATTGACCTTTTATTCGATAGCGAAGGCAACATTCGAGAAGAGGATTGGAACGATTGGCAAGACTATGTAAATAAAGTGTTTTTTATTCGCTACGCACAAAGGGGTGATCCTATATACTTTAAGGCAGGCTGCATTCCTTCTTATACTTTGGGGCATGGGCTTATCTTCGATCACTATTCAAATATGCTACGCTACCCAGAAGTTAAGAATGTGGGAGGATATGTTGGCTTAAATATTCCATTTTCTGAAATTGGTTTTGAGGTGTTTACTCACAATATCCATAAAAATGAGATTCTGGCAGCCAGAGCACAGGGCAATCCTTTCCACTATACCCAAATTCCAATATTGCAGAAGTTTAAGCTTGGCTTTAATATCGGGATAGATCGCAATCAACACGGAAAATATCCAGATGATGATAACGACAAAATTCCCGATGTGTACGACAGATTTCCCAATAATCCCAACGCCTGGCTAGACACAGATGGAGATGGCATACCGGATAATACTGATCTGGATATTAACGGCACCGGGCTCATTGATCATCCCGATATAAATCCCTATGTAGCATCAACTTATCCAAACGTTACCGAAGGAGCAGATCCTGCAGACTTTAATAATACAATTATGCCCGATGTTGCTACAGCTTATGGATCTTGGAAAAAGCTTATGGTATACAGCTTAGATTATTGCTTGCCATTAATTGAAACTCCACAGTTTAGCCTGGATCATTACGGCGAATTTGCAAGCATCGATAAATATGGCAGTGGCGTGGCTTTCCCCGGCTTTGGCAGCAAATTCCTCATCTTTGATGCCAAAATTGAAATGCGCAATTTTAGAGATGAATTTCTACCAGGATATTTTGATAGATTGTACGATGAACAGCGGGCATTTGTGAACATCAATGAAGTAGTAACAGAATCTCTTAGCCATTCTTACTACTCGCTAGGTACTAAGGAAGATTTTTTGCGCAGCGCCAAATCCTCGGTTGGATGGTTTGGGTATCTGCGAGCAAACGTTATGGATATTGGCTTTATCAAACTTGCGTATCAGGATATGTACGGAGAAAATCTCAGCACTGGGAAATCTTTGTGGGTAAATGTAGCGGCTAATCCGCACAATATCATGAGGCTAAAAGAGGCAAGTATATATTACAGCCAAACCCACGCTCGTTATATAGACTTTATTGAACCTCGAAATGCCAATGCAGCGATAATGGGCAGAGTTGTTTACAGTATTTCTGAAGGCGCTGATCTGGTTGCCCGCTATAGCGAAATCTATGTTGATTCAAATTCTGACGGCAAGATCAAAGGTAACAATGAAGTGATTTCTTCCTTTGCTTTCGGAGTGGAGTTTAGTTTTTGATTGTTATTAACGCTTAATAAGGAAACCCGTGTGTTTTACGGGTTTCCCTTTTTTGAGATCCTAGCCCATACAGATATCAAAGAAAAAGTTCTTTTAGGCAAAACCATGTTGAGCTTTTTGTGTCCGATTTATACATGCTCGCCACTCTATTCTGGGATTTTACCTATACATCATATTTTCAACGATCCATTGAGGATATTGTGCCCAGTTCTTTCTCTCGTACCGTGCTCGTTTTCCCCTCATGATGTCCTCATGACACGAGGAGATAACGAGGGAAAATAGAACAAATGATGAGGGAAGCGAAGGCGGAGAGTACTAGCCAATTGTTGAAAGGAATTCTTAGCATTAATATTGAGCATTAATTATGAATGCAGTTGTTGGGTGCTTGCTAGGGTTGGTTTTGGTAGCTTTTTTTCTTTACAAAAATACTGATTCTCCCAAATTGGCTCCACTTATGAAAGAAATTTTGCTTGGTTTCGAATCTTTGTAAGCATATAATGTAGTTGAGACTTGATAATTGGAAAGTTCAGTAGTGTTTTCTATTTTTACTTAGGAATTCTTTATGTACAGGAGATTAAAATGAAATTTTCGAAGTATCTATTATTACTGCTGATGGTTATCAGCCTAAGTAGTTGCGCACATGCACGAACCAGCATGGTTGGCGCTGATGGACAAAGCCCGGTGGTTAAAGTTGTACGGGATGTGCGAGAAGCAGTTGTCCAAATAAAAGTGGAAGCTCAGGTAAGTACTCGCCAGAATACTAATCCTTTCTTCAACGATGATCCTTTCTTTAGGTTCTTTTTCCCCAGTCCCCAACGTCAACGTCAGGTTACATCAATGGGCAGCGGATTCATCTTTGAGTATAATGAAGGAACCCGAGAAGCATTTATCATGACTAATAATCACGTTGCAGAGCGAGGCAGAGATGGTAAAATCACTGTTACGCTGGCGGACAAAAAAACCTATTCTGCCTCTGTGGTTGGGTTGGATTCTAATACAGACGTCGCCGTAATCAAGATAAAACTGGATGAAGATGAAGAGGTAACGATTGCCCCTTTGGGAGATTCATCTAAATTGGAGATTGGCGAATGGGCTATCGCCATTGGAAATCCCTTTGCCGAAGGTTTGGAGCGCACTGTTACATTGGGCGTGATTTCAGCCCTAGGGCGTTATGATATCATCAATGGAGAAAACTCTCCTCTGTATCAAGATTTTATTCAAACAGATGCCGCAATAAACCCGGGGAACAGTGGCGGGCCCCTACTAAACATTAATGGTGAAGTAATTGGCATCAATACTGCTATCACTAGCACCAGTGGCGGAAACATCGGAATTGGTTTTGCAATTCCCATCAATTTGGCAAAACGTGTGGTAGAAGATCTTATTGCCAGCGGAAGAGTACAACGAGCTTATATTGGCATTCTACCTCAAGAAATTACTGCGGATTTGGTGGAAGCCTTTAGCCTCGATGAGGTTTCCGGAGTATTAATTGCCAAAGTTGAAAAGGATAGTCCTGCAGAAGATGCCGGTCTTAAAGCTGGAGACGTGATATTGGAGATCTCCGGAGAGAAAGTGAGTAATGTTGCACGTTTCCGCATTGCGGTAGCGACCGCTAAGATAGGCTCTAAGCTCCCCATCGATATCTTGAGAGACAAAAAGCTAAAAACGGTATATGTTACTCTGGAAGCATTTCCCGAAGATAGTGTAGCAATGGGCGAAACCGACGGCGTAAAAACAGCTATTTCTACCGGTATCGGAGTTGAGAGTACGGACGGAGCGCTTGCCAAACGCATGAACTTAAACACAGATAAAGGCGTAGTAGTAAGCTCTGTAGACCCAAACTCTCCCGCCTCTCAAGCAGGTTTACAGGTAGGAATGGTAATTCTGATGATCGATGATACTGAGGTAAATAGTGTAAGCGAGTTTAATTCTACACTTTCTGCCGCTAAAGAAAGCATGGAAGCAGATGGACGTAAAACAATCCGCCTGTATGTAACCGATCGCAATCAGGTACCCAGATTTATGGTATTACGCTTCGAATAACAATAGCTCTATAGCTCTTTTATACAGTCGGATCCAACCTAATGGGTCCGACTTCTTTTTGGTATCTTGCAGAGCTTAAACCCAATTGAGGCATTGGAGTTTAAAGCGCATAAACTAACTATCACTTATTTAATATCTTATGGGCGGTTTGGACTTCAAGGCCGTGCATAATTACACGCCTGCTTTTGAAGTCCATGAGGCTTATTAAGTTCAATATCAGCAGGAACTTAATTGGCCTCATGAACTCCATAGCATTGTTCAGGTTAAAAACATATATCTACCTTGAAATTTACTGTGCTTCCGCCCCACTCCTGTATCCTTTTTGCTCCCGTACTTTGAGAGTGGGAACCAAAAATGGATTCTTTGATGTGAATCCAATTTATGGGAGCAAGTTGATTAAGATCCAGACTAAGACATACGCCCCCAAAGCGATATGAGCAACCAATATTCACTTCGATATATGCATCAAGTTCATCTAGCAAATCAACCTCGAAATCTTCGTAGGCAAATATAAAGGGATACAATACAACTCGGCGGTTTTTGAGCAGGATGTCATCTTTACCGATGTATTGGTTGTATGTACAATCTGCTTTGTAGTTTAAGCCTCTCTCGTGGGCAGAATCGTAGGCAACGCCAATATATGGCAATAAACTATTCACATTCAGGCTCTTGATACGAGTTCTATGGGCAAGGAAAGCATCCCAAGCAGTAAAAGGCCAGATATCGAAATATGAATCTTCATTAATCCAGGAATTATACGAATTTACTCCTGCTCGACACATTGCCTTGGCTTTATAAATCTGGATTTCTCCGCCTGCCGTGAGCACGTTAAAATTATCAAGTTTGCCATATTGTTCACCTCTGTACCGCAATTCAGCAGAAGAATGTAGATAAGTGCTTGCTAGCTTCATCCGCAAGAGATTGGATATTGGAAAAGTATACAATGCCTCAGCCCCAAAAAGCTTGAGTGAGTTTTGAAAGAGACTATCATCTGAGCTGGGCATATATGCCATCAGCTGTAGTGAGCTTGCATGATTGTTGCGGCAGAATTCTGAGTTTAACTGTGTTTTCACCCACGCAAAAGGAATTGTTCCGTATCTGCCTTTAATACAGTGTTCTATCTCTGCTTGTTGTCGATTTGCATTAAGAGATATTACCCATTCTCCCCAATCTGAATTATGCCCGAAGCCTATACCTGCACCATAGTCCCTGCCAAGATCCAGATTACCAAATAGCTGATTGTTTCTAAGCTGCCTTTGATGTGATATGCGCAAATAACGGTTAGGCACACTCAAGTTTATCTCATCGCCTTGTTCTGCAACATTATACATCTTGCCGATCATGGATTGATCGGTATAAGAAAAAGTGTATTCTCTGGTATTATGGCTTAGTTCCCATGAGTTCTTTGTGGCGTAAAATATTAAATAGCCGCTAATTTCATCCTTGCAATGCCTACGATACAGATCTGAATATAGCCAATCGCTATCTATGTGATTGCTTGAAGTAATTACTTCTGAAAAAGCTAAATGGGGATACATCATAAGACATATCCCCATAAAGATCGTTTGTTTGATATACCGGTTTAAATGCACTTATTTAATTATGTAGCGGCTTAGATTACTCAAACAACTCAATAAATTTTGCTCGAGTCATATCTGGAAAGAGGCCATTGAAGGTGTAATCCGGAAAATAAGGTAACTCATCTTCCGCTATAGGATTTCCTGCCTCATCCGTAAACTCACCAATAGAGAGTTCAGAATATTTATACACACGTTCCAGGTAGTTAACGTTTTCAAACGTAAAAGGAACTCCATTTATTGTAGTAGAATAAGATCCAGAGTAGCTATATCCCCACCCATCTTCAGTATCGTAAATCCAGTCCCCCTCATTCAGAGAATAAAAGGGGATATTATCTCTTACATCGGAGATTGTACCGGAAAATAATACGCTGAGATTTACATGGAAATCTACATCATTTGCGGTAAACTGGTAATTTTCTGTAAGAATTGTTTGCAACCAATTTGCTACATCTGCAATGCAAGTCCAATCCTGCATGAAAAGGGGATCACCCTCATCGATGTTACTAAACTCTTCATTTATGGAATTGATGTTTTCTTTCTTGATAATATCATTGGCTTGGTAATCATCTTCATCCAAAATGTACGCTGCACCGTCTCGTACGTCGTTGGCCGCATTAATTATGGCATTTCTGGCAGTGTTTAGATGGCTTGAATTCCGCAGTGTTCCAAAACTGGTATGGTTCTCGATATTGTATTGTAGAACTCTGGCAATCAACTCTACCTTTTGATTGTTTGCTAAGCGTTCGCCATAGCCGTCCTCGTAATAGTAAAGAGTTAGATGACCATCCACAAAAGAATGATCATGGGGCGATGTATCATCATAGTATTCTGTTTCAATATCGTATAAATCTGTAATCCACTGGTAGCTGTTATTCTCATCTTTTAAATCCATATCGTAGGCAACGACCATATTGAATGCGGCATAAATCATATTTACGGCAGCTCTGAAAGCGTAGATTTCTCCACAATCCACTTCCATTGTTTCTTCACCCGTATCAATATAGATCACATTAGAATCTGCCAGCGCTACAGCATGGGTCAAGT
>Ga0172377_10004529_pt1 | contig 14266 bp, 12 predicted proteins | sample Pumphouse3metaG_FD_119749 | JGI IMG/M metagenome (GOLD analysis project Ga0172377, IMG submission 119749) | Leachate microbial communities from a municipal landfill in Southern Ontario, Canada - Pumphouse #3 metaG | ecosystem: Engineered > Solid waste > Landfill > Unclassified | place: Canada... | reverse complement strand
AAGATCTCCACTCCGGAAGGCGTCATTGTCCACACCGGCGACTTCAAATTTGATTTCTCACCGACTTCCACCGATTCCAACTACGCCAAGATGGCAAGAATCGGCGAAGAAGGTGTGTTGTGTCTTTTATCCGATTCCACCAACGCCGAATTGGAAGGCTTTTTTTGATCGGATGAAGTTGTCTCAGAAAATATCCACGAGTTGCTCGCAACGATTTCTGGACGCATCATTATCTCCACCTTTGCCTCGAACGTCCACCGCATCCAACAAATCGTTGAAGCCTCGGTCGCAACCAATCGCAAAATTGCCGTTTTCGGACGATCCATGGAAAAGAACATCGATGTGGGAATGCGCTTAGGCTATGTCAAGGCACCACACGGATCCTTCCTTTATAGCCGCAATACGAATTATCTCAAACAAAAGGAACTCACGATTCTTTGTACCGGCTCTCAAGGAGAACCCCTGGCCGCACTCACGCGAATCGCGAATGGGACCCACCGGCAAATCTCCTTGATTCCCGGCGATACGGTTATCTTATCTTCTTCTCCGATTCCCGGAAACCAAGAAAGCATTAATAAAACTGTCAACATGCTCTATAAAAACGGTGCGACAGTCATTACCCAGTCTCCGTTCGCGGATGTGCATTCCTCCGGTCACGGCGGTCAAAACGAACTCAAATTGATGTTAAAACTGATGAAGCCAAAATACTTCATGCCCATCCATGGCGAATACCGGATGCAACTCATGCATGCACGACTCGCTGAAGAAACCGGTGTTATCAAGGCGAACATCTTCATCATGGAAAACGGTGATCTCTTGGCAGTGTCCAAGATTGGCGCTCGGATTGCCGGGAAAGTCCCGGTATCCGATGTCTACGTCGATGGATCAGCGATTGGTGAAATCGGCTCCCAAGTGATCAAAGACCGGCGCGAACTCGCCGAAGATGGCTTGTTATCGATCATCTTGTCACTGGCACTCGAGCGTCGGGAAGTGGTTTGTCACCCATCGATAGTCTCTCAAGGATTTCTCTTCATGAAAGACGAATCGCAAATGATCAAAGAGCTTCAAAGTTTAGCGCTCGATGTGACCGATAAATATTTGGCACCCGGTAAAAAAATCAATATCAACGTCTTGAAAACCGACCTCTCCAGAACGTTGTCCCGTTATATCCAACAAAAAACGGATCGGGAGCCGATGATCATGCCGGTCATCATGATCACCTAAAATATAGGGACTCTAGTGAAAAAAGCACCAAAAATAAGACAAAGAAAAACCCGCACAAAAGGTCATATATAAGTAAGAAGAATTGTAGACACAAAAATACATTTTCGTAAAAACCCATTTCAGCAGGATACTGAATTGGGTTTTTAATTGCAATTGAGAGGCTGGTCTTGAATGAATAAAAGTATGCTATGTCGCTTTATATAGCTTGTCGGATATCGCTTAGAAGCGCCTCAATAAAATCGCTCAAAATATAATTGGGAAAGGAAAGATTGACACATCATCGGCTCTTTTCGCCGTCGAATACTTCATGATATGAAATTCGATTTATTTCTTGCGCTTAAAAAGCACATTTTCAGCTTTCCACAACAAATCAAGGGATCCAACAAAAAAGGGACTAGTTTCGTCTTTGAAGATACGCCAATCTTCATTTTCTTACAGTCCCTTTTATTCTTATTTGTCTATTCGTTTACTTTGTCAGTTCTTCTCTCTTCTCGGTCGTTGATCAAGGCATCAATATGATATCCTCGGACCGACACCATGGCCAGAATCAACCAGACAACGGGCAGCACACAAAACATGATTTTGATGGCGAGCGGACTCTCCAAGTGCGGTTGGATATATAGCCAGGTCTTATCAATTTCCAACCCAGCAAGATCCAGTTCCCTGAACCACTCAGCACCTGGCTTTGCGGCATATAAAGACAAATCCAGAATTGGACCAATGATCAAGGTCGCAACCCCAATCCCCATTTTTTGTAAGAAGGATGCCGCTCCAAAATACGCGCCTTCTTTTTCCGGGTGTTCTTTGGTCAAGACACTGATGGCATCGGGATACATCCCATAGGCGGTGAGATGGATGTTCCCCATCCCGAGGCCTAAAATAAACACCGCGATCCATCCCCACCAAGGGAAAGAGGCCATTGCTTCTAAAATGCCAAAAGGAACGATATATACTTCTCCTTGGAAAGCCAAAGCCACTTCTTGAAAGGGCAACTGTGGCAAAAAGGCAAAAAGCAGAAAAGCCACAATCCAGCAAAAGACGCCAGCGATGAGCGTCAGCTTCTTGCCAATTTTATTCGATATCGCAATCCATAGCGGCACTGACAAAAACCCGAGCACCAACACACTTCCCGCAAGTGGCAAAAAGAGTTCTGGGGACAAGAGCCAATAATTGACATAATATTGGATCGTATCCTGGAGGACAAAGATCGCGGCTAACGAAAACATGAATGCCAAAGCGGCTTTGCGGAACTGGGGTTCCCGATAACAGCCGATGAAATCTTGATACCATTTGAACTTTTTGTTCTCTTGGGCATGAGCAGGCGCTTTTTCCTTGGTGAAAAGAACGCAAAACACCAGAATCAGAACCATGAGTACCCCGAATATGGCAGAAATCAGGATAAACTGTGATCCGGAATGCGTCAAGGTCACATCGCCCATCAAGAGATCCGGAACGGCGACCGCAATGATTGTCGCAAGAATCGTCGCAATCATTCTTGCTCCAGTCAGTTTGGTCCGCTCCCGGTAAGAATCGGTCATATCATTGATCAATGCGATATAAGGAATATAGGCCAGCGTATAGCATAGATAAAAAAGCAAATAGATGATCAGTACGAGAAAGCCCTTGAGGTACATGATGGCCGTGAGCGCTTGAGCTTGGAGACCGAGGGTTTCGGGAGACAGTGTCGCAATCAGGGTTGAAATCCCGAAGATTCCAAAAAAAGACAAGGCGAGCGGAATCGCCGAGAATAAAATGAGAATTCGTCTTCTGCCAAACTTGGAACGGATTCGATCGGCATAATGGCCAACGATGGGATCGGTCACAGCGTCCCAAATAAAGCCAATAAACACGATCGCTGAGGCAATCGTCCCGGTGAGTCCCACCACATTCGTCAAAAATATCAATAAATAAAATCCGGTGATTGCCGTTCCAAAGGTAAACGCCATATCGCCGGAGCCATAGGCTGTTTTCGCAATCAATGGGATGTGGCCGTTATTGAGATGTTTTTTCGACATGTCCGTTTCCTTCCTCGGGAGTGGTTGAGTTCGGCAAAACAACCTGCTTCTTACCGTTTGCCACGTCCTTGAAACCGAAAAAGATGGCTTTCGTCACTTCCGCATCTTGAAAGGCGTCATGACGTTGGTTATCGAGGGGCTCTTCAAAATACATGTTATAGGCATTGAAGAGACCCAAATCGTTCTTAAGTCCAAAATAGGTTTTGTGGAGTTTCAGTAAATCAAAGAATTGCATCCGGTGGAGAAAGTCTGCGCCGCCGACGCGTTCATTCATGCGAAATAGCTCCAGTTGATCGTTTTGACCCCAGACGAATATCATCGGTCGATGCTGATCTTCGATTTTCTTTAACAAGTCGATGAAGGCCTCAATGGAGATCCCGCTATCGATTTCTTCTTGTCTCAAATGCAAGAAGCGCACCGTCCGATCGCTGATTTTCGGATAAATCATGGGACGAATGAACATCGAGTGGGTCAATAATACATTTCCTTCCGAATCCGTTAGCACCAGCCCCGCTTGGATGATCTCCGATACAAAGTGTTCATAATTGCGATAAGGTGGCATCGACATCTCCAAATCCAAAAACAACTTGGGGCGCTTTCGGTTGAGAATGGTGCGAATCCCGGATTTTATCTTCGATACATCATAAAACAGCTGGGGTTGTTGGCGGTTGGGCAACATCAGTTTATCGATATGTACTACGGAAAAAACCAAGGAACCATGATACCGCTTGGGGTCTACTTGACATGTGAGAAAGATATATATCCCTGGTTTTAAATAGGCACTAAAAGCCGCAAAAAGCCCTCGTGCCAGATAAAAGCGGCGTATCCGCCGCTTATCCCGAAGGGCAATCAGTCGTTTTTTGTCGTCAACTTCAATAATCTTGCCATACACAAATTGCGTCATACAAGTCCTCTAATTTCCAAACTATTCTCATTGTATCATGAATTTTCGCAAAATGAATTGCTTATTTTTATCTCATTCTCACTTTTGCATACCGATCCGCAAGTTTTCGATCTGATCTTTTTTGAGTCCGGACGCTTTCAATTCCTCGTCGGTCGCCTGACGAATGTTCTCGAGCGTTTTATAGTCTCTTAATAGCTTCATCTTGGTCTTTGAGCCAATTTTGGGGATGGCATCGAGCAAAGAAGCGTAGATTTCCTTGCTTTTTCGCTTTCGGAAAAATTCAATGGCGAAGCGGTGAGCCTCCTCTTGGATCTTGTTTAAGAATACATAGAGAGAGTCGTGTCGGTCGAGTGGATAACCTTCTTCCTTGAGCCCGATCAACACATCGGTTTGATGGCGCGGGTCTTTTTGGAGTCCCGCAACCGGAATATCCAAGTAGAGGCCAGCCAAAACTTCTTTAGCGGCTCTCACTTGCAAAAGCCCACCATCCATGATGATGAGATCCGGACGTGGCCCTCCTTCCATCAACAATCGTTGATAACGACGATAGATGATTTCCTTCATCGTTTGGATATCGTCGGGTCCCTTTACGGTTTTCACCCGGTATTTCCGATATTCTTTTTTGGCCGGAAGGCCGTTTATAAACATCACCATGCTGGATACTGCGAAAGTTCCCTGAAGATTGGAATTGTCAAAAGCTTCGATTCTTAAGGGTGGTTCCATCCCGAGTAGTTCGCCCAATTTGTCCACGGCACCGATCGTTTTTTCATGTTTCTTCAAAAAACGTTCCAGATTCGTCTCAAAATGGATCCGGGCATTCTCCGTCGCCATTTGTACCAACTCTGCTTTTTTGCCTTTTTTCGGCACCTTGGCCTTGTTTTCCACAACGGCCGCAAGGAGTGATAGATCCGTCATTCTCGGCAACAGGATCTCCTCTGGGATCAGCGAGGTCTCGTAAAACTGCGCCATGAAGCTAAGAAACGCCTCTTCGGGATCACCGACGATGTCCATTATCCGATTCTCGGAAAAGATGATGCGCCCTTGTCGCATGAATAAGATGGCCACCGCCAAATAGTGATCATAGGTCACAAAACTCGCAATATCGCGGTTTCCCTTATCGGCGAATATGATTTTTTGTTTCTCGGTCGTCTTTTCAAGCGCTTGAAGCAAATCCCGGGTCACCTTTGCTTTTTCAAATTCCAGTCGTTGGGCTTGGTCGGCCATCTTTGCTTTCAGTTCCTGACACAATTCACTGCTGGATCCATCCAAAAAACGGCGAATCTTCTCCGCCATCTCAAGATAGACCTTCGGCTCTACCTTTGTTTCACAAGGGCCAAGGCATTGCCCGATATGGTAATAAAGACAGACTTTATCCGGCAACACCGGGCATTTGCGAAACGGAAATATCCGGTTCAGGAGTTCGAGCGTTTCCCGTGCTGATCCCTGATCGGGATAGGGACCGAATCGATATTTGTTCGTACCTTTCGGTTTTCTCGTGATCACCAGCTTGGGATGAGTTTCTTGGGTGATCTCAATATATGGGTAGGTCTTGTCATCCATCAACAGAATGTTATAACGTGGCATGTGTTCCTTGATGAGGGAGAGTTCCAATAAAAACGCCTCTACTTCGCTCTGGGTGACAATATAGTCAAAATCATGAATATTGGCCACAAGCGCCTCGGTTTTCTGATCGTGGCACCCCGAAAAATACGAACGAACCCGATTTCTCAGGTTCTTCGCCTTGCCGACGTAGATGATGGTGCCCTCACTACTTAACATGCGGTAGCTGCCCGGACTTTCGGGCAAGCTTGCCAATTTGGCTTTTATCAGTTCGTTCATCGCTTTATTCACCTCCGTCATTATACCAAATCCTGTGACTCCATGCAATCCAAGGCAAAACAAAACCCCGGAAAAACCGGGGTGTATTCGGTTAATGAATGTCGCGGATGAGCCGATCGATCTTTTCGCCTTTGTCGAGCGAGGTATCGTATTTGAAGAGCAGCTCCGGCACTTTACGCATTTTCACGCGTTTGGCGATTTGGTTTTTGATAAAACCTTTTGCCCGTTCCAATGTCTCAACCGTCTTCTGTTTCGCTTTCTCATCGCCCAGAACTGTATAAAAAATCGTCATATAGGAGAGCTCATTCGTGATCTTGACATCGGTCACGGTCATAAATCCCAGCGCATCCTTGATTTCGTTTTGGACGATATCCCCAAACGCTCGTTGGACGAGCGTTTCCAACCGATCGGATTTAGGCATTGGAACTCACTTCTTTCATTTCGGAGGCTTCAATCACGTCATCGGTTTTGATATCATTGTAATTTTCGATCATGATGCCGCAATCAAACCCTTGACGGACTTCCTTGGCATCGTCTTTAAAGCGTTTGAGTGACGAGATTTTTCCTTCAAAGATGATCTTGCCATCGCGGATCAACTTGACGACGGAATCGCGGCGGATGATGCCATTGGTGACCATACAACCGGCCACGGTACCCATTTTTGAAATCGTGAAGGTTTCCCGAACCACGGCTTCGCCGATGATCCGCTTTTCAAAGACGGGTTCCAACATTCCTTTCATTGCGGCTTCGATGTCGTTAATCGCTTCATAAATCACGCGGTAATCGCGGATTTCGATGCCTTTCGACGCAGCTGTTTCCCGGATGTTGGCTGGTGCTTGAACCCCAAACCCGATGATAATGGCATCGGATGCTTCTGCGAGTGTCACATCGGTCTCCGTCACCGCACCGACACCAGTTCGGACGATGTCGATCGAAATGCCTTCTACATCCAATTTTTCAATCGAACCGCGAAATGCCTCGATCGACCCTTGGACATCGGCTTTGATGATGAGTCTCAGTTCCTTGGCCGTGCCTTCCGCTTTTTGGAAATACTCTTCCAACGTCGCTGGTCTTTTGGCGGCGTGGTCTTCTTTGAATTGGCGGTCACTCCGTTTGGAAGCGATGTCTTTGGTGACTCGTTCGTCATTGAAGACCATCAACGGATCTCCGGCTAAGGGCACATCGTTCAAACCAGTGATTTCCACAGCGGCACCGGGTTTGGCTTTGTGCAGACTTCTTCCGAGGTCATCATACATTCCCCGAATCTTTCCGTAGGTGTTGCCAGCCACGAAAAAGTCACCAATTTTCAAGGTGCCGTTGGCTACCAGAATGGTGGCCACCGGACCTCTTCCACGGTCGAGTTTCGCTTCGATCACAGTACCGATCGCATTGCGTTTAGGATTCGCTTTGAGTTCCCGCATCTCAGCCACGAGTTGGATCGTGTCCAAGAGTTCATCTACACCCGTGCCTTTTAGGGCTGAAATATAACAAAACGGCGTATCCCCGCCCCAGTCATCCGGCATCAAACCCAGATCGGCCAATTCTTGTTTGACCCGGTCAGGGTTGATGTTGGGTTTGTCCATTTTATTGACAGCGATGATAATGGCGGTCTTGGACGCTTTGGCATGGTCAATGGCTTCCTTGGTTTGTGGCATAACGCCATCATCCGCCGCCACCACCAACACCACGATGTCCGTGATTTTCGCTCCGCGAGCGCGCATTTCCGTAAACGCCGCATGTCCCGGAGTATCGATAAATGTGATTGCTTTATCGTTTCTCTCGACTTGATAAGCACCGATGTGCTGGGTGATTCCCCCCGCTTCGGATTGGACCACGCGTGAATGACGAATGTGGTCCAGCAAAGTTGTTTTCCCATGATCGACATGCCCCATGATCGTGACCACTGCTGGGCGTTCGATCAGATCTTTGGGATCATCGACGATGTCTAATTCTTCATATCTTGTCAAATCGCTCATTACTTCTTCTTGGAAATCATAGCCGTAATCGAGCGTCAAAATCTCCGCCGTATCCCGATCGACCGATTGAGTCTGCGATGCCAAAATGCGCATAAACATCAATTTCTTGATGACTTCTGAAACGGGACGATGAAGTTGATCCGCCAGTTCCAACACCGTCATGCCATTTTTATACGTCACGATCTTGACAAGTGCTTCGGGACGTTTGGGAGGGGTCAGCGGCCGTTTGGGTTGCGGCCGTTGTGTTGGTTTGTTCGTGGGTTTGTTACTAGGGGATTTGTAATTGGATTTTTTTCGGGTCATTGGCCGTTTATTTGCCATTTGAACCACCTCTTTCTTGTTATTCGTCGATTGCTTGAATCAATAATTGTGCGAACTGAGCGTCCGCCAGGGCGATCACTTTGATGTTGGCAAGTCCCACCGCCTGCTCTAGTTCCACTGCGGTGAAATCGCGGATGAGCCGGACCTGGTACGTGGTGCTTTTGTCAACCAGCCTTTTCGACGTATTCTTGCCGGCGTCGCTCGCAAGAAACGCAAGGATCGCCTTGCCCTTTTTCATCAGTTCCCAGGCGGCGATTTCACCTAAGATGAGCTTGTTAGCTCGACGTGCTAAGCCCAGATCGCCCAATACTTTATTTCGGTTCATGGTCGATCGCATCCTTCAATACGAGATAAATCTCGTCCGGAATGGCGATTTCCAGTTGTTTTCCTAACACGTTGGTTTTCTTGGCTTTGTCAATCACGGTTTTATTTTTAGCAAGATACGCACCGCGGCCGTTCATTTTCCCACTCGGATCATATTGTACGTCGCCCTCGGGAGTTCTCACTACGCGCATCAACGCCTTTTTTTCAAGCCTTTCGCCGGTGACACAGCATTTACGCAAGGGGATTTTTTTGACTCTGGTCATGGGGGTGTCTCCCTTCTATTTTTAAGAGACTAATAATGGATGTCTTGAACTAATGCGTCGGTTTCCGACTTGATGTCGATCTTCCACCCGCTCGATTGGACTGCCAGACGGGCATTTTGCCCTTTCTTTCCGATCGCAAGCGATAACTGATCATCCGGAACGATCGCGATTGCGGTTTTGTCTTTGGGATCGACGATCACTGCAATCGATTTGGCCGGTTGAATAGCATTCGAAACGAGTTCCTTCGGATCGTCACTCCATTTGTAGATGTCTATCTTTTCACCATTCAACAAATCAATGACTTCTTTGATCCGAACGCCATTACGACCCAAGCACGCTCCGAGCGGATCCACTTTGGGATTGTTGGATGCCACGCAGACTTTACAGCGGTCTCCGGGATCCCGAGCTAAGCCCATGATTTCGACTATGCCTTCCTGAAGTTCGGGAATCGCGTTTTCCATCAAGCGTTTTACGAGATTGCGGTCTGTTCTTGAGACATAAACTTTCGGACCTTTGGTCGTCTGTTCGACTTTGGTGATGTAGACACGGACATGATTGCCGATCACGAGATCCGATTCCAACAAATCCTTCGCGGGAATCGATGTTTCGGTCTCATAGCCCAAAAACAAAGTGACAAATTCGTTGTTCATGGCCACGACTTCGGCAATGACCATTTCCCCGACTTTTTCGGAAAAAATCTCGAAGTTGCGTTCACGCTCCAATTGTTTCAATCCTTGCGTCAAGATTTGCTTGGCGCTCGAAGCAGCGATTCGTCCGAAGTCTTTTGGGGTTACTTTGACTTCAATGATGTCGCCGATGCGCGCGTTCTTTTTCAGTTCCTGCGCTTCTTCCACGGTGATTTGCGTGCCTTTTTCCGCTTCCGGATCAATGGTGTCGACGACAAGGTAGGTCGCCACAATCAGGATTTCGGCTTTTTCTTCATTGAATACCACTTTGGCATTTTGTTGGCCGTTAAAATCCTTTTTGTAGGCATTCAACAAGCCTTTGCCAAAGATGTCCAAGATCTTGTCTTTGGAGACGCCCCGGTCTTCGGCGACTTGTTCGAGCGCTTTAAAAAATTCTTTACTGATCATCGTTATCTATTCTCCTAAATTTTGATCGCCAAGCGAATTTTCTTCACATCGCTGGCGGAAAAGACATGGGGTTTGTTTTTGGTATCGAGTATCGTGATTTGATTTCCATCAAACGTATCCAAGATTCCTTCGATCGATTCTTGAAGGGTTTGAAGTTGCACGTATTTGTGGATGGCTTTTTGGATCGCTTCCGGTGTCTTCAGTTCTCTTTCCGCTCCGGGAGACGTGACTTCCAACTGATACTCTTCCGGAATTGGATCCAGCAGATCGAGTTTTGGACTGATTGTCTCCGATACCTTGACACAATCATCGATCGTGATGCCATCGGGTCTATCGATCGTCACTCGGAGAATTCGTTGTTTTCGTTCTTTCACGTATTCGAGGTCATCGAGCTTGATCCCCAGCGGTTCGATCCACTCCCGCAGGGTTTCTTTCAATTTGATCAAATCCATAGCATCCTCCCTAAGTCATGAAAATGAGAGAGGGTCGGACCCTCTCTCATCTACCTTATGTCGATGGTATTATATCATAAATCTTGGGCGGTTTCAAGGATTATTTCTCAGCGACTTTTGTTGTGGAAGTTTTCACATTGATCACGATATCTTGATACTCGGGATGCTTCTTGAACCAATCGATTGCATAAGGACACTTGGCAACGATCAAGCGGTTTCTGTCTTTCAAATGGTGATAAGCAAGCGCCATCAACTCTGAGGCGATGCCTTGACCCCTTAGCGACGGATCCACATAGACGTGGTTGATATCGGTCCGGGTCTTGTCTCGTTTGGGGAAAGTGATTTCCGCAAGAATTGTGCCATCTTTGGCTTTGGCGAAGATTATGTCTTTTCTAGTGATATATTTCATAAGCGGTTTTCCTTTCTGCTTAAATGATACATCAAGATTCCTCCAGCAACACCCACATTGATGGATTCCATTCGTGGTTCCATTTCAATTGTGACGTTGAGAGAGGCGTGATCTAATAGTTCCTGCCTTACCCCTTGTCCTTCATTTCCAAGGAGAAGGGCAAGGGGGCCGGAGGGCACCACCAAGGACCATAGCGGTGTTCCTTGGTCAACGGCGGTGCCAATCAATAAATATTCCGGGTGTGTCTTGTGAAACTCCTTCAACGATCCTTCTTGGTAATTCAAGCCAAACAGGGCTCCTTGGGTCGCTCGAATCACTTTGGAATTATAAAGATCGACGGTGTCTTCCGCAATCACCGTATCAAACCCAAAGGCTTTGGCGGAGCGGATCAAGGTGCCGAGATTTCCGGGATCCTGGATCCCATCCAAAAGCAACACGCGAGAACCGATTGCTTTTGGCCTGATCATTCGGCAGACCGCCAAAACGTGAGTGAAAGACTCGGTATCCGCGAGTTTCTTCATTAACGTACTCGATAAAAGTACTTGAGGACCGGAAAAATCCGAAAAATTCGTGATTCCAACCGTTTGGACGCAAAGGCCCTCTTGAATCGCCTCCAAGACCAAATGCTCGCCCTCGACCAGAAAACACCCGGTTTCTTTTCGGCCTTTCTTGGTTTTAAGACGCATCAATTCTTTAAAGATCGGATTATGTTGCGATTCGATTATCATCATACTCACCTAAGTTTATTATAACACAAAGAAAAATCCGGAGCCAAAAATGTGATCATTGGCTCCGGATATGAAGGTTATTAGTTGTTAGTCGAGCAAATAAGAAAACATTTCCAAGAAGTTCGGGTAGGTTTCAGTGATAAATTCCATCACCACGAGCATTTCCGCTTCCGTCATATTTTCGCAATCGGCAATCGCATCGATATCGACACACTGATCGATGAACCCATAAAGCACTCCTTCGACTGAGAGTACCCACTCTTCCAGCAAACCATCGTCTGGCAATGACAACTCCGCGATGATTTCAACATACTGGTCTAAGACCAAGTTGATATCGGATCCATCCAGCGCATAATCGACTAGTACTGGGGAAGCAAGCATCATGATATTGTTGATCTTCATGGCGACATCGACGGGATCGATATATTCGATATCATAATAATCATAAAGATAAATCATATTCCGAATATCATTGTCGATTTCCCAAAGGATATCATAGCGATCATCTTCCGGAAGATTATTGACAAATGTCCAGACCCGATCATCCACCGTCATGAAGGCGGATTCAAGTTTTGCTAAGGCGACAGGATCTCGATACATTTCCAGCGCAGCCATTGGCCCCACCATTTCGCGTTCAAGCGCAGCAATATACATTTCGGTCTCTTCGATATAGCGGACCACATTGTTGATACTTTGCTGGGTGTTCCCCCAGGCTTCCAAAGTATAATATAAATCTTCCGCATGAGAGAATTCAGAAAGTCCCTCTTCATATAGCGCATTCCAAATCCGCTCATATTCGGGTTGGAAGCTATTATATGCCGCGACATACTGGGCTTCAAGGTCCAAAATCGGATCATATAGCGCGTGCGACTGTGGATCGAGGAATCCGTAGAATAAGTTAAAATCTTCTTCATTCGGAGCTTCCACAGGAAATGCATCATAACTACCAAACCTTAGGAACGACAACAATTCATATTCGTCGAAGATTTCATACTCCTTAAATTGATCATTGATAACAAAGAAGTCGGAATATTCCTCGGGGTACTCTATCGGATATCTTGCGTTTTCGAAAGCTATCCTGGCTTCAATCATCGTTTTCCCCGGTTCAATCAAAGCAAGCAGATCGGCTCGAAGTACGGGATTAGTCAGGTTTGTCGGAATTTCTGACAAGATTTGATTGAATTCAGCCAAGTCGATTTCATAACCCGCGATATCATTTTCGTATCCGCTAATCCAATCTTGATAATAACTAATTTGATCCCATTGCCAGAGATCGGCAACTTCGCCAGCTTGAAGCATCCCGAGATAGCCAAATAGATAATGGACCATATCGGCTTTTAGAAGGCCGAAAGAGGATAGCGATTCGGACCACTCCAAATATTCGCTGATATTGTAGATGTCTTTCCCCCAACCGAAGGTATCGCTTGTCATAATGAAGAGGAAGAACGTATTCTCTTCGGTCGTTTCATAGACTTGGGTTAATTCTAGGATCAAATCCTCCACTTGATCATCTGTAATCAGATACCGATATCGATCCCAAAGAATTTCGACAAAGTCTTCGTGTTGATAGCCAAACTCCATCGGAACGCCTTCGTCCATAAAGGGATACGGAATATTTACGGGACCAACGGCACCGAGTTGATTCATGAAGTATTCCCCGTACTTTTGCAGTTCATAGATTTTCGCCATACCGTCTTCCGGTAAAGCGGACGGATCGTAAGCAGCGATGGCAAAGGCTTTTGCGAGAATATCCTCGACGTGCGAAACGATATTCGTTTGTGCCTGGGTGAGAACCAGAGGATCTGCCAGAGGTTCAAAGTCATTTTGGACATCGATCATCAGCTCGACTGCCAAATTGATCAAATACGGGTAATCGAGTGTTCCTGCTGCTTCGGCTGTTTCGAAAGTCCCCTTATCCGTCAGGATGCGAATGATGTCACTCAAATAGATCATCATGACATTTTGATTCGGGTTGTATTCAGACATTTCCGGTAGGTAATTGAGAATCGTGGTGATCTCGGTTAGATCCACCCCAGCCACAGCATCGGAGAAAAGATCCAGGATCGTTTCGATTTCCGGATAATAACGATCGATTGCATTGCCATATTTCGTAAGCATTGTCGCAAGATCCGGGTCGGTAACGCCTTCTGAGATCAATTCAATTTCCAAGAAATCCTTGAGCAGAGTCGTGACATTGAGATCATCCGTCTCATCCATGGTTTCAAAGAGCGAACCCAAGGCTGTCGATAACTGGCCAAGAATGCTTTGAGCCATCTCAGGAGTGATCTCGAAATCGGGCTCGTCAACCATCATTATGGTTGGCAAACCGTAATAGCGGTTAAACACCAATCCTGCCAATTCGTCCATCACAAGCGGATCAAGACTTACAAGCAGATGATTCACTTCATCAAGCGCAACCAAGATGACCGATTCAATGAGTGTCGCCTTGATGGGCGTGTTGACATAGACTAGCCACTGTTCTGCTTTGGCTTCCTCTTTGGCAATCCGAGTCAAGTAGTCCTCTTCTTCACTGATATACTGATCATATGCTTCAATGGAATGACGCAAGTATTGATACTGCTCTTCCCACTCATCAATGTCCCAATAGATTGGATTTAATTCCGGAATCGAGTCGATTTGATCATCCAAATCATCATATGCGATTTCCTGTTCGAGGTACAATTGATAGGCCGTGATTATTGGATTGAACAAGGTTT
>Ga0172377_10004525_pt1 | contig 14271 bp, 13 predicted proteins | sample Pumphouse3metaG_FD_119749 | JGI IMG/M metagenome (GOLD analysis project Ga0172377, IMG submission 119749) | Leachate microbial communities from a municipal landfill in Southern Ontario, Canada - Pumphouse #3 metaG | ecosystem: Engineered > Solid waste > Landfill > Unclassified | place: Canada... | reverse complement strand
CTAAAGACCTTGCAATTGCAATTCTCTGCTTCTCACCACCAGAAAGTTGATCAACTCTCTGTTTTGCTCTATCTCCAAGTCCTACAAGATTAAGAAGTTCTTCTGCCTTCTGATTTGCTTTTGATTTTGAGACACCATCAATTAAAAGAGGCATCATAATATTTTCTATGGCATTGAAATCATCAAGGAGTAAACTGTTTTGGAATATGAATCCCATCTTTTTGTTTCTTAATGAGCACAGTTCTTTCTCACTCATTTTGGAGATTTCTTTTCCATCTATTTTGATGCTTCCAGAAGTTGGCTTCAAAAGAGATGCTGCTATCTGAAGTAAAGTAGATTTACCACAGCCACTCTTACCAACAATTGATACACTATCACCACTCTCTACTGAAAAGCTAAGGTCACTGAGTATCTCAAGTTTTTTCTTTGATGGTAAGGGAAAGCTCTTTGATAAATCCTCAATTTCTAATATTTTACTCATTGTTTAAAATCTCCATTCCATCATTTTTCAATATTCTTCTAGATTCAAAATAACTCATTATATAAGTCAAAACCAAAATAGGAGCTGCTATTGTTATGCAGCTGACAAGCGAGAAATCAAGTTTCAGAGGAACACTAAAAATGGCAAACTGTCCATCAGTAATTCTATATAACAGACGTATCATAGAAGCAGCATTTTTCAAAAAAAGAATAGATAAAATGGATCCACTCAGAACTCCCGCTGTTGATATTATCAAAGCTTGAATTGTAAATATGTCAACAATATCTCTTTTCTTCAATCCCATTACAGATAGCATTGCTATTTCATTGCGTTTTAGATTGAGAAGATTTTTTGATGACGAGTGTAAATTTACAAGAACAATTATACTCATCACTGATAGAGTCAGATACATCAAGAATTGTTCCAACTTCATAGCAGCATAGAGACTTTGATTCTGCTCTATCCAGGTATGCACAACACCACTGTCTCCTACGATTTTTTCTATTTTTTCAACATCTCCATAAACTGCAAGTTGGGTCTCTGTATACGGAGCCATTTTTAACAGTGTTGATCTATCCATCAAGAAATATGCTGAGTTAAAAGATGAGAGAGGTGTGGAATAAATTCCACTTATATAGCTGTATGTTTTCATAGCAACCACAGGTATGGTCCCTCCTTTTTTAAGGATTGTTAATGGTACATCATCTTTAAGTTTTAAATTATTCAGCAGCGCAGTTGAATATGATATGCTGAGTCCATTTTCAGATATGGAGCCTGCATACATCTCATATGGTAGATCTTCAGCTTGATCTGAATCAAAGGCTCTTATTGTAGCAAATACAGATTCAGAGCCACTTCCTTTGAGAATTGCTGGAAGCTCACTGAATTTATAAACTCTGTAATCTTCTTGCTGCAGCTTTGAATAAAGAGTATCTAAATTTTCATCATCAACATCAATTATTGCATCATAACTTTGATACTGGCGTATGCTGCTGAATCTTTGGTCCTGGAGACCTATCATAAATGATATAACAACATTTAAAGCAAAGGTACAAAAAAGAAGACCTATCGCGATTCTGATGCTTGACCTTCTGTGCCTATTTTGTGAAGAAAAAGCATAACGAGATGCAATTTTTAATTTCATTTGTTACCTCTTCTCATATTTAACATCAAGAATTGTTTTACCATCAAAACTATAAATAATTGTGCAGTACTTTTTTCCGTCTTTATATAAAATTTCATTTTTTCTATCAGAATCGTCAAAAAAGGTTCTACTCTGGAGAGCACCATCATAAGTCATCTCAATAGAGTCTTCTTTGTTATTTTTATAAAATGTGGTGATTGCAATATCTGTTTTCTTATTATTGATTATTTCACTCTTAGTTTCAACTTGTTTTAGAACGTTATTGTCATTATCTAATTCAAAATCTACAGTTGAAATGATATTGCCAGCATCATCACTCTCCTCTGTTCTATAAAGTGAACCAGATGTATTGTAAAATTCTTTATAATTGTAACCATCTTTGAAAGTTTCTATAACCAGTGAACCATCATCATTTATATTTGCATCGTTGAATGATAGAGTTACATCCCCTTCATATTTTGTTAAAGTAAGTAGTGTGTGATAAGCACTGATTCTGGTGTAAGTTTCATCGTTTGAAATGAGCAATTCTTTGTTTTCTTCATTGTCTTTGAATACATAGTATTCAAACTCACCATCAGCTTCTTGAAATATTGAAATCATAGAATTACCAGAATAGTAATAGCGGGAGAAAGAGATGATCTCACCATTTTGTTTTTCAACTTTGGTGATCAACCGATTGCCATCATAAGTATAGACTGTCTGCTTACTGCCTGATGTTCTTCTTACCAATAGAAGGTTATTATAAACCTCTTCCGTTTTAATATTCCCTTCTTCTACCAGTATCTTTTTTAAAGATCCCATTTCACTTGTGATGGTTTTTTTTATCAATCTATCATTAAAATAGAGAAAAGTAGTAACTTCATTATTATCAGTTACTACTTCAAGTTTGTATTCTGTACTACCATCTGCTGGTCCCAATTTTTGGGAGATTGCATTTGAATTATAAACAGCACTTTCTGCAAAAAGAGAAAGTGAAATTATAAATAACATTGTTGCAAGCAGAATTTTTTTCATAAAGAAATATTACCACTAATTAGATGATAAACCAACTAGAGAATCAAGAAATTCTTCCTTATCAAAAGGTTTTATATCTCCATAATGCTCACCAATACCTACATATGCAATTGGAATGTTCAGTTTGTCCCCAATCTGAATCAAAGCTCCACCTTTAGCAAGGCTGTCATATTTAGATAGAATCAAGCCATCTATTCCTATTGCTTCATTGAAAAGTTCTGCTTGGGAAAAACCATTTTGACCTGTTGTGCTGTCTATTACGAGTAATTTTTTATAATGTGCATCATCAATACCTTTAGCTTTGATTACTTTATCTATTTTCTGAAGTTCTCGAAGAAGGTTGTTTTTGTTGTGCATTCTACCAGCTGTATCAGCCAAAATTATGTTATCGCCTTTAGCTCTAGCACTTGAGATGGCATCAAAAATTACTGCACCTGGATCTGAGCCATTATTCTGTTTGACAATTCTAACTCCAATTCTATCAGCGTGCAACTGAAGTTGGTCAATTGCTGCGGCTCTGAATGTATCAGCTGCAGCTAGCAAGACACTGTGTCCATCTGCTTTTAAATCGTATGCTAGTTTTGCTATTGATGTAGTTTTTCCAACACCATTGACACCCAATACTAAAAAAATAGTCAAATCATCTTTTTCAATCTCAGGTTTGTATTCTTTTATTTTTGGTTCCAATAATCTTTTAACAATCTGCTGTAATTCTTCTTCCGTTTTTGGTTTTTCTTTTTTTGCAATTTCTCGTAACTGATCTGATATATCCATTGCGATGCTTGCGCCAAGGTCACCTTCAACTAAGAGGTCTTCTAAGTCCTCATAGAATGATTCATCCAGTTTTCTTGAAGATGAAAATAAGTTCTTCAACTTGGCCCCAAATTTTTTAAACATAATGTCTCCTAAATCTCTAATTTGTCGCTAATCTAATATAAGAAACCAACTGGTATACTATATCAACTTGCATAAGTACCAAAACTCCATCATTGATATTGTTGATGAATGTTTTTGCACTGTCTATACCATATAAGTTATTGAGGGTTTCTACACTTAAGAATGTTGCACATCCTAAAATATAATTCAATAGACCTTGATAAAAATCAGTTTGTTTTTTTTCAATAATCATACCCTCTCCCATCCAAGAAGGATTCAAAGAGAAGTTTAAGTAATCATCACTTTCGTTAAGCTCAAATATTTTATCAGTAAAATTCTCTTTTGTTGCCAGAATTGTCGATGGTAGAATTTGGTTATCAAGGTAGAGGCTATTGGAAAAACCAAAATTTTTTCCATCTATTATCCAATTGACCTTTCCAACATCACTGTTGAGCATAATTGGACCATTTTCTTTGGGATTACCACCAACTGTTATGGTGTTGATTTCGTCTAAAGAAGATACAGCTTTGAGAACATATGGCTTTATGTCGGTACCTTTTATCAGAAGATAATGTTCTCCACTTGGCAACAGGATGTAATTTGATGTGTTTATTAAATCTTCTGTATCTGAAGATTTTATCTTGCTTGTATCAATGTAGATCACACTGTCATTTCCTTCTTCATCCAAAGACTGCTCTTCAATACCCTCGATCTCTTTAAGGATAGCTTTCCCTGTTATTTCCTTTATTGTGATATTAACATCTGGTAGTTCATTTTTTATAATTGATTGATCAGGAAAAAATGACTTCAAAAGAGATTGAATGATATAAGAGTCAAGTGCAGTTAGTTGATTATTTGGTATGATCTTATCAAAGATAACATTGAGTGAACTGTAATAATTATCATTGCTTTCTATGCCTGATAATTTTGATAGATCCTCAGTATATATCTTGAGATTATTGAAGCTTGATAATTTGTCAACTTCTACATAAATCAATTCATCTACATCGTTCTCTCTTAAAAAGATATCACGATATCTATACGCATAATTCGATAGCAAATATGCACTTACATAATCATCAACACTCACAACTTCTATATCAGGAAGCTCTGATTTTTCTTTCTTTATGTTGGTTGAAATATCAATATTTAACGTATTTACAAATAATTCCGATGATGCATTTTCTTTTATGAATGTAGCCAATTTGGTATTTTCTGTTTCGATTTGACTTTGTAGTTCAGTTATTTTATCTTCATAGCTCGATAGGTCATCAGATGAATAATTTGTATTTGAAATTTTTACATAATATGATGATAGCTTGCTCTCCAACTCTTCAATTGAAGCTTTCTGCAGTCTTGTACAATAATAAACTTTCTGATTTTTATTCAATTCAAGGTTTGGTATCAAATAGCTCTTGAATAAGAAAAGACATTCGTCTCTTACTTTTACTTGAATATCTGAAAATTCTTTTTCAGATATTCTTTGAGTCAATTCTGCTGTTTCAACAGAATTTAAAGATTCTAAGTTTTGTGCAGATTTTACATACGGAACAATCGCTATTGTATAATTTTCAGATGCAAAAGTATTCATGCATATGAAAATTAATAATAATGTACTCAGAATCTTTTTCATAAAACCTCACAATTTTATTATTCTTCTTGAAGCCACTGTAAGTATGCCTGAATGAAACCACCAATATCCCCATCCATTACTGCATTTACATTACCAACCTGATAGTTGGTTCTATGATCTTTTACCATTGTATATGGTTGGAATACATAAGACCTTATTTGAGAGCCCCAAGTAATCTCTTTTTTAGCAATAGCAGTTGATTGATGTTCTTTCTCTCTTTCTTTCTCATAATATTCATATAACTTTGAACGTAACATCTTAAATGCAACATCCTTATTCATATGTTGAGATCTCTCATTCTGACATTGAACCACAATTCCTGTAGCATAGTGAGTGATTCTTACAGCACTGTCTGTTTTATTGACATGCTGACCTCCTGCACCACCAGCTCTATATGTATCAAGTCTATAATCTTCAGGTTTTATTTCAATTTCTATATCATCGTCCATAACAGGAGATGCATAAACACTGGCAAACGAAGTATGACGTCGTTTTTGCGAGTCAAAAGGACTTATTCGTACCAAGCGATGGACACCAGCTTCACCTTTTAAATAACCAAAAGCATGAGGACCTGAAATCTGAACAGTGCAACTTTTTATGCCACCTACATCTTCTTGAATATCAACAATATCCTGTTTGTATCCATTTTTTTCACACCATCTGAGATACATTCTAAGTAGCATGTTGGCCCAATCACTTGCATCATCACCACCAGAACCTGAATGTATTGTTAAAAATAGGTCATTATCATCGAATTTACCATTCAACAGAGTGCTGATTTTTAATGGTTCAAAGTTTTTTTTAAGGATGTTTATTTGATCTACAATATCCTTTGCAGCTTCATCCCCTTCATCTTTGTAGAGCTCCATAAATTCTTTGATGTCACTGATTTGCCCCATAATTGATAACCATGGTTCATAACTTTCTTTTAACGAATTCAGTTTACTGAAAACTTTTTGAGTATCGGTATCAGAATCCCAAAAAGTTGGGGATGCAATTTCGTCTTCAAGTTTTTTGATCTGATTTTTTATATCAGAGTCTTCAAAGACGCCTCCAAACTTTAGCAGATTCTTCGCAGATGTTGTCAAATTCTTCTTTGTTTTCTATAAACATGTAAAACTCCTTGGTTATCTTCTTTCAATTCTAATTTTTAAGGACAAAGTTTTGATCTCATGAGGTTGCAATGTCAAATCCCAGGTTGTTGTAAAAAATGAGAATTGATAGAGTGTCTCATCTCCCATCAAAGTTTTTTTGTCCAATTCAACATTGCATGCCATTAGAGAGAAGTTATTTTTTGAGGATATGGTTATTCTCGCTTTATTCTCTTTATCTGTTATTTTAAACATTCCAACTTGATTGTAAACAGTTCTTTCTTGATTCAAGTTTTTTAGATCATCATTTACATTGAACAGAAGTGAGTTATTATAAGGAAAGAAAGAGAGCGGAATTTCAAATCCGGCTTTGAACTTCTTTACAAAATCTCCAGTATGTTCAATTGTTGATTCAAATTCTATCTCATTAGAGAAGAATTTATAATGTCTTGTGAACTTCAAGCAATTCTCAGCAGTTTCATAACCAATCAATCCAAATTCTGTATACTTCTTATCTAACGATTCAAGACAATAATTGATTTCAGGTGATAGATTGTCCTTCATGCGATATTTTGACATATCGTAATCTTCATCAAGAATTATGTTGTTCAGAACTTTAAGCTTTTTTGATGGTATGACCATATCCACTTTTTTTAGGAATGGACCTTTTGGAACTATTGCATCTGCAAAGTTACACTCTGCAGGGTAATACTTAAGTTCAAGTAAAGTACCACCTTTTGAATCGATTATAGCATTGATTGTCTTACCACAGCTCATTACTTCTTCAAAACCATCCCTATCGAAATCACTTACGTAAGGATAACAGAAGTTATCAGAGGAATTTAAAATTTTCTCTATTTTTATTAGATATTTCCAAAGACTTGCTCTGATCTCACCTCTCAAAAGAGATAAATTGGCATCACATAGATATGGAGCACCACAATATGTTTTTGGAATCAGTTTCAACAAACGTTTTTTGACATCTCTATCTTTTTTATAATGTCGAGCTATTTCATTGACCCCAAGAATTCTATTGTAAAGATAACTTAGACCCAGATCATTTGTTAGAACTTCTTGGATTGATTCATCACTTGTCAAAAGAGAATCAAAACCATACCATCCCTTGTCTAAATAATGAGTTGGAATTGGCTGTGTTTCAATCAAGTCATCTAAAGATTGTAAATTATCACTGAATAGCAGGTCTATCAATTTGATCATTTCTTCAGTTTTAATTCCACCTTGAAGAAGTTGATTCAAATTTATCATTGCAAGATGATTCTCACCATCCATATTTTCGTTTTTAATTATTTTATAAAGCTGATCAAAATCAATATTTTCTAATGAATAATCCATTATTGCTTTTGATATTACAGCATCAGGAGGAAGAATGGTTATTGTCTTCCCCATTTCAACCATTCTAAATGGTTTGTTACATTTTGATTCAATATTTATGGATTGAGAAGAAACAATCACATTATCTATCTTAGATAGCTTCAATGAGCTTATCAAAGATGGATCCCAGATCTCACCATAACACCAAAATGTTTTAGAAAGCATTTTGTACTTTTTGCTTATCATTGTAGTTGCTTTTTCAATTTGAGCAACTCGATCCGATTGAGGAACCAATGGTAATATCGCTTGATAATAACTTCCAGTAAGTACTTCTAGTTTATCTTGTCTAACTAGATCTCTTATGAGCATATTTACTTCTTTATGATTATTATCAAGCCATTCTATCATACTACCGGTCATATATAGTTGCAAAGAAGCCTTATCTCTTTTATACACCTCTGTTAAAAAAGGTTGTAGAGAATCTTCAAGTGCCCTTTCATAAACTTTCTTTGGGCTTCCATGAGGAATTTGACTGTAACATCCAACTATATATGACATGTATTTAGGTTAGCTCCTTAACGACGTTTCACAATACACTTCGAAGGACAAGCTTCTGCTGCCTCCGCAATCTGAGAATGAGGTTTATCATTATCAAAAGTGGATAGGAATTTGTCGACAGTACATCCGGATTCTGGGAATTTCTTCTCACAGATTTTACATCCAATACAGCCGACGCTACATTCTTTTCTTACTTTTGCGCCAGATTCGTGATTATTACATGCTACTACGTATTGGCTATCATCATCAACTAGTTTTATGACATTATGTGGACAAATGTCTACACATTTGCCACAAGATATGCATAATTCTCTGTCAACTACGATATCGCCCTTCGCATCTTTGCTGATAGCTTCAACTGGACATACATCTATACATGAGCCTAAATGAAGACATCCCTCTTTACATGTATTATCACCGTCAAATAAAAGAGCAGCTGCATTACAGTCTGTAACACCTTGGTAATCAAAATCTTTGTTTGTAACATCGCAGTTACCATTACAGAAGACATAAGCAACTTTTTTCTTGCTGCTCACCTCAACTTCTTGCCCCATTATAACACCTACAGCCTTAGCTACATCAGCACCACCAGGGGTACAGAGATTCAATGGAGTATTTTTGTCAGTAGAAATAGCTTCAGCATAAGCACTGCAACCAGCAAAGCCACAACTACCACAGTTTGCACCAGGTAAAGCTGCTTCAATTTTCTCCTGTACTTCGTTCTTTGCAACTGCAAGTTTTTTTGCTACAAAAGCCAATCCTAGACCAAGTAGCAAACCCATTGCAGTTATTATTATAAATGCTAATAAAATATTCATAAATTTATTGTCCTATTATACTAAGTGTAAATTTGTAAGAAGAGACTTATCAAAAGCCATGAAAGCAAGAGCCATCAAACAAGCAGAAATGAATGCAATAGGCACTCCTTTGAAACTTTTTCTAACTGGTGCTAAATCTAATTTCTCACGAATATTACTCATCAATACAATTGCCAAAGTGAAACCAAGTCCTGCAGCAAGTCCTGCAAAGAATGATTGAAGACAACCGTAATCTTGATCAATGTTGATAATTGCAATACCAAGTACTGCACAGTTTGTTGTAATTAGTGGAAGATATATACCAAGAGCTTTATAAAGGGGTGGAGATATCTTTCTGATTACAAGTTCAACTACTTGAACAAGAGCTGCGATTACAAGAATAAATGCAACTGTTCTTAAATATTCTAGGCCAAAAGGTGCAAGTAACAATGTGTATACTGCCCAAGTAACTACTGATGCTATGGATGTAACAAATGTTACAGCCATACCCATACCTAAAGCACTTTCACTGTTTTTTGATACACCAATAAATGGACACATTCCAAGGAATTGTACCAAAATGAAGTTACTTATGAATATATATGTTATTAATATTGCTATAATACTCATTATTTATTCTCCCTTTTAGCGTTTGAAGCCTTTTTATTATCTCTGTAATTATTAAATGCAATTATGCATCCCATTACAAGTAGAGCTCCAGGAGCTAAAGTGATAACTCTGATTGGATTAGCTTCAATCAGTGGAATATGTATAACACCACTCCACTCACCTAATGGGAATAAAGTAATTGTACCAGAGCCAAGAACTTCTCTTATTAAAGCGATGAGTAACAATGCAATTGTGAAACCTAATCCCATACCAATACCATCATATGCACTGTCGCCTACAGTATTTTTATTAGCAAATGCTTCTGCACGTCCTAAAATAATACAGTTAACAACAATCAATGGTAGGTATACACCAAGTGCTGTATACAAAGATGGAACAAATGCGTGTAAGAGCATTTCGATGATTGTTACAAATGAAGAGATGATAACAATATAAGATGGAATTCTGACATCATCTGGAATGACATTTCTCAATAATGAAATCATTATGTTTGAAAGAGTCAAAACAAATAAAACGCTGAAACCCATACCAATAGCATTTGATACCATAGTGGTGACACCCAATGTTGGGCAGAGGCCTAATAGTAGTACAAATGTAGGATTCTCTTTAAAAAGACCTTTAGTTAATTCTTTTTTATTTGCCATTATTTAGCCTCCAATGTTTTTGCGTACTCGCCGCCTTCAGAGAGAGCTTTAGCTATAGCGCCGAATGTGATAGATGCACCACTTACTGCTGCATTATCTTCTGCACTCAATTGGTTTTTAGAAGTAGGAATTGGATCTTTACCAATGAACTTTGTCATGTACCAAGAGTTCTCACTCTTCTTACCAAGTCCAGGTGTTTCACTGTTACTTACAACTTTAGCTTCAAGAACCAAACCAGCTTCATCAAAAGATGCTACAAGTTTGATCTCGCCACCATACCCATTACTTTTTAGCTCCAGAATATTACCTTTAACAGTACCATCTTCATCAATTAATGGAATGTAGTAAGGTGATACTTCAGAATCTGTTGTGACTTTATCGCCTAGTGTATATCCATGAGCTACTTCATTCAATGCATTGATTGTTTGTTGTTTATCATAAGCCACAATAACAGGTGCTGTTACACTGTTCAATGATGCAAGTATCAATGCAGCAACTGCACAGATTATTGCAAGTATAGAGGCTGTTTTAAAATATTGTTTCATTAATTTGCCTCCTTAACAGGTTTTATATAACCAAATTTCTTTGGAACAACATATCTATCAATAGTAGGAGTCAAAATATTCATCAAAATTATTGCAAGAGATACAGCTTCTGGAAGGGAGCCAAAATATCTAAATAAGAATGTCCAGAATCCACAACCAAGACCAAATATAACCTGACCTTTTTTAGTAATTGGACTTGTTACCATATCGGTTGCCATAAAGATAGCACCTAGGAACAAACCACCACTGAATACTTGGCCAAGAACTTCACCTGAAGCGAATCCAAATCCTGATCTGTAACCAGAGAACATCCAAGTCAACAATGCAAAGAAACCAATAAATGTAACAGGGATATGCCATGAAATTATTTTCTTTACACATAAGTAAATACCACCAACAAGTAGAAGGAAAGCACTTACCTCACCAATACATCCACCAATATTACCAAAGAATGCATCAACTGCATAAGGTGATATGTGAAGAGTCTGAGCTAAGTTCTGTGCAAAATCAGTTGTAGGATATCCACCATTTGTCATTATTGCTGATGGAGATTGATTCAATAGACCATTTGTAATGGAAGTTTTTACATAGCTTAATGGTGTTGCACTACCAATTGCATCAACACTTGCACCTGTTAAAGCAGGTAATGTTTTAGGCATCTGATAGTTACTCATCAAAGATGTGAAACTGAAGAATACAAATACACGACCGCCAAGAGCTGGATTCATCCAGTTTTGACCAAGACCACCAAAAATCCATTTAACAATACCAATAGCAAAAGCACTGGCAATTATAGGAATAAGAACAGGTACTAGAGGACTCATGTTCATTCCAACTAAAAGTCCTGTGAGGAAAGCAGATCCATCACTTAATGTACTTTGTTTGAGGCCTCTTTCACCATCAATCAAACCAAGTAGATATTCTGTAACCACACTTGCTGCAATAGATACAACAAGTATCAATAATGCTCTAAGTCCAAATACGTAAACGCCCCAAATTGCTGCAGGAGCAAGAGCCAAACTAACATTCCACATTATAGAAGAAGTTGAATTCTTACTATGGAAATGTGGAGATGAACTAATCTTTAATCTCATTACTTTTTCCTCCTAGCCATTTTTTTACCATATTTAAATGTATGTACCAAAGGTATATGTGCTGGGCAAACAAACGCACAACTACCACACTCTTTACAATCCATCAATGAGTATTTATTCAATGCTACATCATATCGACCATTAGAGATATTTTTATACATCATGGTTGGCATCAATCCAATTGGACAAGCAGAAACACATTTACCACATGAAATACATGAAGTTTGAGGTGCCTCATTTTCAACTTTAATTGAAATTACTCCACTTGTACCTTTTTGGATAGGAGTATCTAAATCATAGAAAGCAAATCCCATCATAGGACCACCACTTACAATTTTATCTGGTTCTTCTTTGAATCCACCACAGAAGTCTATCAACTCACCAATTTTAGTTCCAATTGGAGCTACAATATTTTTTGGTTCTTTGATACATTCACCTGTTACACAGACAACTCTTTCCATCAATGGTTTGTTTTTTGTACATGCTTCATATACAGCAAAACAAGTTCCAATGTTAGAAACTACAGCGCCAATATCAAGAGGTAATTTTCCGCTAGGAATCTCTCTTCCTGTTGTTGCTTTCAATAGTTGTTTTTCATCACCTTGAGGGTATTTCATTTTCAAAGGTTGAACAGTGATTGGATAGCCTTTAGCTTTGATGACATCTCTTAAATGTTTTACAGCATCCATTTTGTTCTTTTCAATACCAACGATGATTTTTTTTGCTTCAATGACCTTTGCAATGATCATCACACCTTCAATAGCACCTTCAGCTCTTTCAAGCATGGTTCTATGATCACTTGTTAGATAAGGTTCACATTCAACACCATTTATAACTAAGTATTCTGCGACCTTACCTTTAGTAATTGAGAACTTAACATGTGCTGGAAAAGTTGCTCCACCCATACCAACAATACCAAGATCTTTGATGGTATTAAGTAGCTCTTCCTTACTTTTTGTTCTCCAATCGATATCATCCCATTTGACCTCTTCAGCAGTTGGGTCAGTTTCGATGACGTAAGCATCACATTTAACACTATTTGCTAATGTTACTTTTTGTATTGCTTTGATTGTTCCTGTTACGGGCGAATGAACTTCGGCGCTGATAAAGCTCGACGCTGTTCCTATCTTTTCCCCTCTAACAACAGAGTCACCTTTAGCTTTTAAAGCTTTTGCAGGTGCTCCTAAATGTTGAGACAGACTTACGACTACTTCCTTGGGAACCGGCAGAAATTCTATAGCTTTCTTATTGCTTAAGAATTTTCGATCCTCTGGGTGTACGCCGCCTCTTTTAAACGTTAAAACGTCTTTTGGCATCGTACCTTTCTCCTTCTTACTATTTTCGCTAGTAATTTGTGAAATTAATTTAACAATATCTTCTTTTTTCTTTCAAAAAAATAAAACATTAGTTATAATAGCTCACATGAACCGTATTTTCAAGTATGCATTTTGGAAAATTAAAGGAACAAAAGTATATGCTCTGGTGGGCAAAAGTGGCACGGGTAAAAGTTTCAGATCCAAAATGGTAGCAGAAGAATATAACATAGATTTAATAATTGATGATGGTCTCCTAATTAAAGGAGATAAAATGCTTGCGGGCAAATCTGCTAAACAAGATTTAACATTTATAGCTGCAGTTCGAACAGCCGTTTTTGATGATGAAGAACACCAAAAAGCAGTCATGACTGCTCTTCAGAAAGAAAGATATCATCGAATACTTATAATTGGTACAAGTGAGAAGATGGTAAGAAAGATTGCAACACGACTTTCTCTCCCTCAACCTGAAAAAATATTCCACATTGAAGATATTGCAACTAAAGATGAAATTGATACTGCTATGCGTGTGAGATTTACTGAAGGAAAGCATGTAATTCCTGTTCCTTCTATTGAAATCACCAGGACATCTCCTAAAATCGTGCTTGATTCAATGAAGGTCCTTTTTAAAAGAAGAAAAGCATTTCCATGGAAAAGAACTCAAATCTTTGAGAAAACAATTGTGAGACCAGAATTTACCAAATTCAGCAAAGCTGTGATAAGTGATGCTGCATTGACACAGATGGTAATACACTGTCTTGATGAGTTCGATCCTTCAATAAAAGTTAAATCAGTCTCTGCAAAGGTCTACGATAACGGTTACTCTTTAACAGTGAAGCTTAGAATTCCTACAACTCATATGATGAAGACCTCAATGGCTGAGCTTCAAGAATATATTTCTGAATCACTTGAAAAGTATGGATCCATATTTATTGCCACAGTTTCAATAGATGTTGAAGAATGGGGATAAATCATGACCACCCTTCAAAAGGGTGGTTTGCTCTGCGGCTATAAGCCGCTTTTACCTACTGCGTCTAAAGGCGCTGGGTAACCACTCCGTTTTTTACCCAAGTGCAATTGACGCATGCTGCCACAAAAAGTGGCTATTTCTTTTTTTTT
>Ga0172377_10004522_pt1 | contig 14276 bp, 19 predicted proteins | sample Pumphouse3metaG_FD_119749 | JGI IMG/M metagenome (GOLD analysis project Ga0172377, IMG submission 119749) | Leachate microbial communities from a municipal landfill in Southern Ontario, Canada - Pumphouse #3 metaG | ecosystem: Engineered > Solid waste > Landfill > Unclassified | place: Canada... | reverse complement strand
GGTGGTTCAAATTCCTCGATATCTTCAATGTTAATTACAACTACATCGTCTTCATGAGACGCTTCCTTGGTTTCTTGTTTTTGTGTACACATATAAATAAACCTTTAATAGTAAGATACGTAGTAGGAAAAAAAGGTGCTGGGGAAACTACTCTAATATACGGCGGTAGGAGATGACCACACCGTATATTAGAATATCGCTGTCCCCCAGCACCAATGCACTATATAATATCTTACGTAAGCTTATTTGTTGTTTTCTTCGATGTCGCTAGACAACTGTTTAAATAGTCCGTTTTTATCACCAGGCTTAAATGGTGACTTATAATGTTCTTTTGTGCGGACAACACCAAATGTATCATAATACTCACCAGTTGTATGGTTCTTCCTGGTGACTTTATTTTCCAAAGTAATATCCATACGGCCGGAGCCAGTACCAACTCGAAGTGAACATGCTTCTTTTGACTTAATAACTTCAGGTTTAAGTAGCTTATCAACTGCAGCTACAACCAATTCACCTTTAGCTCGATCCAAGGTCTTAATGACTTCCTGGAAATCTGGAATACCATGTTCTTTATAGAACTCACTGGCAGCATCATTCGTCATACGAAACACTGAGTCATTCAGCTTAGTAACTTTACCAAGACCTTCGACATCAATAACTGTCTGCTCTTCTTTTTCGCTCATGATAAATCCTTTCATGTTCTTTTATATATGCGCCACACTTTATGGCACAGTATATCCTGCATCTATTATTTTTTAATAGATATAGACCCATTTGATCTTTGATAACCAACTTAAGTCTATTGTTGTAATATATATGCAATAGTAAGTTGATATTTTTAACTCAATTCAACCATAATCTAGAAAGGAGATACCTATGAAAATAGTTGAGTTTACTTTACGAGATTTTAAGCCTCTATTACATAATAACATACGCAATATTCATGTTGCTGATATTTCACAGATTACTATTCTGGTAGGACCCAATGGTTGGGGAAAGAGTTCTATTCTTAGAGAATTAACACCTTATGCCGCTACACGAAGTGATTATGGTAAACAAGGATTAAAGGTCCTTCATATATCACATGAGAATATGCTCTATACATTAACATCAGACTTTAGTAAAACTAATGCACATAGCTTTATACGACAAGATGTAGAACTTAATGTATCTGGTACTACCGATGTTCAAAACGATTTGGTTGCTACTTACTTTGGATATACAAAGCTATTAGACTCCTTGCTTCTTGGAACCTACAAGATAACAGCTATGGGTCGTCCTGCCAGAAAAGAACTATTTATGGCAACATACCCTGGCTCTCTAGCTTTTGTATTGAATCATTTTAATAGACTATCAACTATATTGAGATCTACGTCTAGCCAGCTTAAGTTAGTTAAAGAACGACAAGCTGTCATTACTGATAAACTTATTGCGTCAGATACATTAAAGATGTATTCAGATTTAAAGGCTGATCTAGACAAGATGATAGTACAGTTCGATCAGAATATATTCTTATGTAACAAGCTACAAAAGAATGTCTATGACTCTAAATCTAAACTGGATGCATACTCGTCATATACATTAGAGTATTTTACATCCAATATAGAACAACTCAGACAGAGATTAGTTAAGTTAAAGTCTAATCCAACACACACACTTACTTCTGGTGATACTATTCAGTTAGACATAGCAGAAATAACTAATGTTTTAAAATCACTCAATAGTGAATATAAGTCTCTTATGTCTAGGGCTACTGATATAAAAGATGATATTGATAAATACAATAACTATCTATCAACTAATATCAAAGACGATATTAAACGATGTGACGACATAATCGCCATGCAGGAGTCTATTCTAAAAGAGCGCGCAGTAGATCCTAACATTCCATTAATGACCGAAGATATCTTAAATCTTACACAGACACATCTCTCAGATATTGAAATGAATATACAGTGGCTTACTAGCTTTGGTGAACACTGGACAAAGGCAGAGCATACTGCTAAACAATTAGAGTTCGCTAAGGTTAAGATGGATCTAGATAGAACCGAATCTCATCTTACAGATATAATAAATAAAATTACAATGTTAGATATTCGTCTAAAAGACTCTAATAAGGATAGCTATCCAGATGACTGTAAGAGACCATGTGGTCTAAAGTCTCGTGTACAACATATAACCACCTCACTCATGCAAGAACGTGAGACATATATACAAGATCAGGATAAAACATATGCATCTATAACTGATTTAAGAAATCGTTATGACGAGCTTAAAAACAGTCTTGAGGGCAGAGCTACTGCAGAGGCAAAATTAGAGATTCTAGAGACCATAATGTGCCGTATTCCCTATGGTATTTTCGTATGTAATAACATGAGTTTCATTTCTGCCTTAAATTCCAATCCGCACGATATGTGGAATAAACTACTTCGTGTTATAAAGAATACATCTAATCACTTTGTATGTAAGCAAGCAAGAGAACTTATTGATATCACAAAGGCTAAACGTGATAATCTTAAGTCATCTGACATTCCTGCTCGTGCTATGATTACAGCTACTTTAGTTAAAAAAGAACTGGAATTAAAACAGATTCATACTACACTAGATACCATATCTTCTCGTGGTAAACTAATGCAGTCTAAACGAGATGGATATGTAACGCAAGCAAGTATATTAAAAGAGTTGACTGCTTTAAAAACAACCTTTTCAACATGGGTAGACTATAAGAAGCTAGAAGCCGATGAGCAACTACTTGAAGACACTATATTAGACCTGGCAACAAATAAGACCAGTGTATATGAGAAGCTAAGATCAATAGAAACTATACTGCTTGAGCAGCAAGGGTATATAACTATCCTGAATGATGAGTTGGTACCTACAATCAGCTCTCTGGAAGCTAAGATAAAGAAACTATCTATAATAACAGAACAGCTATCTCCAACAGCTGGTATTCCATATAAGTACACAGTCCAATACATTAACGATCTATTCAAGTTAGCTAATACCTTTATCAAACACATATGGGAACACGAGTTAGAGTTAGTTTACTTTAAAGATAAAGATGACTTAGATTTTATATTTAAACTTCTTATCAATAACTCTAGTGAACTAAAAGATATTAACATGTGTTCTAAGGGACAACGATCACTGATAGATCTTGTAATAAATCTATCTATATGTATCTATAGAGGGTATTCTCAAATATACCCAATTAAACTTGATGAGATAGATGATGGAATGACTCCTGCACATCAGGCTAGACTAACAGAGTTCTTAGGAGATCTGTTACAACAGAATACTATAAACCAAGTATTCCTTATGAACCATCATGTAGCTGTTAGTACAAGCTTTAGAGATGCTGGTGTAATATCCCTATGTTCGGATGATATTATTCCAACTAACTGTAAAGTTATATCAAAGATAAATTAACTGCTATATAGCTGGAACCTAGGTTCCAGCTATATAGAGTATATCTTTATTTATTCAACTTAGAAAACACGATTTCGTCACTACCTCTATTAATAGAAAAAGCATGACCAGATGAATCACTTATCTCAGTGAGATCACAATTACAGACACAATCATAGTGCCTACGTAGTATTGGTTTGTCATACGATCCCATGACATATTCTTCTATAGTACTAGTATGTTTACCAGTGATAGTATAGTGTATAATTATTTGATTAAAATCCGAGTTTATTAGTCGTATTGTATTGCCAGACTTGAACATACCTCTTGGTTGAGTAAGACATAGTATCCGCCTAGTACCAGACATGAAAGATACGATATTAACGTCATCGGTACCTATATATACAGGATTTCCACATATAACAGTATCATAATCAAGGGCTGCTGTTGCTGCGAACAACGTCTTAATGAATGTAGTATTTGGTTCCATGTCTTTTTGTATAGCTACTACATTATGATTAAGTTTAAATAGTGTCTTACTATGTGATCTACGAATCATTTCAACTGTAGCGATGTCTACAATCTTATTGTCAAGTATAGTTAGGTTTATGAAACACTTATCACAACACCTATAGAATTCATTATATTCACTATCAGATATACTGCATTTTGTTATATCTGTAGTACGATCAACTTTAAATATTGTAGACTGCGCAGTCTCAACATCAGTAATACAAAGAGTACCATAGATACATACATTGGTGTGAAATGAAAACTCCATCGTATATGATCTATCGTTTAACTTTACTTCATATCTATACATAGAGCTTTTAGCTTCAGACTTAACCACATTCAAGATAATATCTTTAGTATTATCTATGTGATTAGGTTTTAGCTTATTCAACAACAACGACGTTCCACACCACAGTAATTTAGAATACATAGTATCTCCTATCTCCTATTATGTAAAGGCAATCTAATGCGTGTTACATAAAATGTTCTACCTAAATAATATAAGACTATCATATAGACAAAGGAGGCCTTATGAACAATGCCCTTGATATTGTAAAGACTAGAATATTCTTTGAAATTCCATATGAGATTCTAGAATATGCGTTCCGTGCAAATGAAGCATGGGAGACTACATATCCACTAGAAGAACTTATTATGCAGAGAGTTATACGAACTCGTGTATATAAGGATACTAACATCTTTGGTGGTAAACTAAAACAGATTGTACTACTACCAGACTATAAAGAACGTATGGATTGGACACCTGCTGATACGTATACCAATACTGGACAATATTCTCTATATCGTATTCCACCAGAGGAACGAGAAGGTTGTGCTATAGTTGAAGTACATAACTTAACATTCCGTGGCAACTATGCTGGTTATGTCCCTAACGCTAACGGCTGGGCTGGTGGCGTTAATATGGCAACATTAGGACAAGCAGTATTGCAATCACATACGTTCGCTGATAGTCCCCCACGTCCCAACGTAACCCTACTGAGTGGTGATTTAGTACGGCTCTCACCATCACAACACTCCCTTATTACATGGGTTTTGACGTGCCGAATTGCGTATGATCAAGAATTCACAAATATAAATACTTCAGCTATGGATACATTTGCTAACCTATGTGTAGCAGCAACCAAGGCTTATATCTATAATAAGTGTATTATTCCTCTAGGTAAAGGCTTTGTACAAGGTGGTTATGAGATTGGTGAATTCAAGATGATAGTAGATAGTTATAGTGACGCTATAACAAGATATAATGAGTTGTTGAATGACTTCGCTGGTAGTGCTATGCTAGATCCAGATCGACTTGAACAACTATTGCCATATCTTATATAAAAAAAGATAACACTAAGGGGTATTTAGCCCCTTAGTGTTATGTACTGATTATTATTTACCAAGCGGCTGTCCTAGTGCACAGACCTTTGTAAAAACTTCCACCATCTTGTATATATTCACACGAAGATCGTTCATAGTGCCATCGTTGTTGATAACATAATCCGCAACACTTAGTGGTTGCTCAGATTCATGTGCCGATGATACAGTTCCTGGACGATCAATCCTCACAAGAAACCCGCTATTGCTGATGAAGTCTGCTTCATTAGGAAATCGTACATCATCAAAGATTGTTAGGATGTTGTTGTTCTTCGTATTCAGTTCCGCTAGCTTAACCCAAACATCCGGATGGAAGTTATTGCGAAGAGCCTCGGTGCCTAGCTTCTGGAGACACTCTCTATTTGTCATTCCCCAGGTTGGATTAAAGGCCGCCTTGCCATCTTGGGTATATAGTTGATCGTGTGTAAACCCAAATGATGAACACATCAATTCTTTTAGTGGATTAGCAAACCCAGTAATAGTTGATGCTATAAGCTGTTCCTGCAGAATCTCCTTTAGGTATGTGGCGCTAAGTGACTTACCAGAACCCATAGCACCAGAGAAACCGATATACTTGCAAGAGATAGTACTATTACCAAGGTACGGTTGACTGTGTTCGTATAATTCCTTACGGATATTATTCACAAAGCCACGCAGTTTCATATATGCCACGAACTCAGGAATCTTTACCTTATGTGTAGAGCTAAGTAGTTCTACAAATTGAGCTTTCCTACTTCTCATAACACCCAAAGCAAACTCCTTTGTAATCCCATATGCTGAAGTAAGACTCATAAACACATCTTCTGCAGCATCATCAAAATATTTACCGTAGTCTTTAGCGGCTATACGTCTTCCGAGCATACGAGTTCTCCTTTACTGCTTTTTCATACTGGGCTTTGCGAGTTCGGATTCTCTCCAATGTCTGATAGGCCAAATCTCTTTTATACCCAATGCACATACGGTCGTTTAACCAACAGATTGCTGACTGTTCCTCTGCCAAAATGTCTTGATAAGCTTTACTCTTAATAATCATGACATTCTCCTTTCTAACCAACATAGTAATGGCATTGTACAATAAAGATTATTTATACTATCAATTTAGTTATATATAAGAGTATATTCTATGAGGTTCTGGTATAGCGGTTTAGTTTATACATTATCTAGTGACACATATAGAAAGGAATAAAAATGAGATTAAGACTAGCGGCAGATGATATTCTGATTGGTATTCTTTATTTTGCTAAGGATAAACTACCTGAACATAAGTTTACAACCAGTCGTGAAAAGATCAATAAAACTTTCTATAGATTAAAAGAACTCTACCCTGATATAATGACCAAATTCACATTCAGACATAGAGAGCTATATCCGGATTGTCATGCATTGAATATGACTATATCCAATCTATGTTGTTCAGGTGTATTGTTCTTTGGGTGTAGTATGGATATGCGATATCAAATATGTGATAGTGAACACTTCAAAAGCAATATATCCGGAGTGTATAATACATATGTTAAGAAACTAATAGAGGACGCAGGGTTTACTGAAGAATATATTAAGACAGTTTCAGATACATTTGTTGAACTAATTATGCAATAAACAAAAAAACAGAACCTTGTGGGTTCTGCTCTAATGGTGAATTAACGTATCACCGATGTGGGATCAGTCTTGATATCCACATCACGTCCCATCTTACATCGACCTTCTCTTTGGCTGATTACCTTATTAGGGCAGATAGGAATTCGGTTTTTTATCGCTGATCTGTACGTGGGCATCACTCCACTACCGAAAACAGCTAGCCAAACGACAGATAGATTTTACTCTATCTTGGCTGTCCTGAGACCCATTTCATAGGCCTCAAGAGCAGTCACCGTCTTACCATGCAAGCCAGGTTCTGCCTGGACTTTGCTCGGCTGGACGGGGTCGCCGGGATGGAACGTGAAGATCACGTCTTCCCCCTGCTCCGCACCAATGATGCAGACAATGAAGTCCACAACTTGGCCACGGAGTCCTTTGACAACGCATGACACCTTGCCGGTGTTTTTGCGATCATCAAGGACGACCAGGTCGCTTGGCGGCAGCTGTACCAGCTCGATCACACCGAGGGCCCCAATGCCAGGAACCGACAGCTTGTAAGCTGTGGTACCTTCCATGAGGTTCGGGCAATCCGCGTACTCGACCCACTGCCCGATGAACTCTTCAAACAGGAGCTTACTCACATCGTGAGCAAGTTCGCCGTTCTGGAGAACAACCGAACCGCAGGGCTTTTCCGCACCTCGCGATGCGCACGTGGCTTCAAAGTAGCCAGGTACGAGTCGCTTAGTAGCTTCAACAGCCGCCTTAATGCGTGAGGCCACCAATGTCATGGCAGTCTCCCGGGCTTCTTAACGGTGCCCAGATCTCCTCTTATTCAAAGCTTTCATCCTGGTGACTAGCCAGAAGTTATAGCTTCTATTCGAGGATATCGCAAACCGAGTTATTTGGCATATTGCTAGGTAACTAACCCTCAGACACTATATTGTATAGAGTCATCAGTGTTGTTATATATGAGTGATAATTTACGAACTACAAAAAAGATACTAGTAAGGTAAACCTAACCACTCTACTACTATCTGACATAGTGTATTTACTCTTCTACTGATAAGTTGACAGTGTCTTATATACTTTTATATTCTATTAACACTCTTCCTTTTATTTAGTAATTCTTCTCGTATTCTCCACAGTTCAGCGGCTTGACACGCATGTCCGGGCTGTCCAAATATATCACTTAGTCCGGAGCTTTCTATTAATATTTGTTGTAGATCTGGGTTGTCTGATATGTATCGATCCCATAACTCAGAATAATAAACTCTACACTCCTCTATGTTAGTTGATACTCTACCTTTTGCTGCACGCCAGTCTAATCCAGTTGTACCATCATCAAACTTTTTATATCTTTGATATAAGGTTTCAATAGAAATTCCATCAACTTTAGCATAGAAAGCAGAAAACCTTTTATCACCTTTACTAGAACATTCTAAATATGGAGCTTGACCAATTTTAAACATGAACTATCCTTATGACGTTAATAATGCCAGATTGTTTTAAACGAGTAGTATATATGTGTGGACAGTGTTGAACTGTCCACACATATATACTATACTTACACAAAGTGTTCAATGCCTGAATGCAACATATCTGCTAGAGGACATTCGAGTGTATCAGAAGAACACTTCTGTTTACATCCCATACAGATAGCCTTAGTCTTTTCAGCACAGTCGACATGAAGGCCCCCATCCCAACTTTCACTGGCATTTTTATTAGGCTTATTGTCGGTAAAATTTGTTACTATTTGGCCTACCTCAATTGGCTCATGACACAAGCTACAAGTGGCTCCAGTTGATTTCCATATGTATGGATGTCCGTATTCAATTCGTTTATTTGTAGCAATAGGTAACTGTTTAAACAATACGGATATAATCTCATAGATATTAGCAATTATATATTTAGACACATGTATAGACTGGTTATCATTGACGTTTTTAATCGTATAGACATCACTGCGTCTCGTATGTTTACGCACTATATATCCAAATCCACATCCAGAAGCTTTTGATATGGTCGATAAGATAGTAAACTCTATATGACGGACACTTTGGGAATGTCCCAATTTGACAGAATAATCGCGTCGGGTCTTTAGCATATCAATAATCATATTTATACTAAGAACTGATGTCTTGCGAATGAATCGCCTGATAGCACTCTCAATGCTCATAATAGTGTAATCTTTTATATATAGAACTAGTTCGTTCTTTTTATACGGAGTTTCTCTTTCTCGCATATTAGGTCCCCTGTATCCTTAATTTGTTAATTCATTAGTAAAAAATAAGAGTTGGTGGATATCCACCAACTCTTATATCGTAGTCAGTTTGTACTATGCGGAATCGTTTCGTTGATCTTTGCTAGTATCCGAAGAACGTATGGGTTTTGCTCATCAGAAGCTTTAATTGCATCAACAACTCGATGCATATTATCAACTTCATTCTCATACTCTCCCTCAAAGATCTTTTCGATATCACTAATCGAAACGATCTTACTCTTTGCAAAAGTCATCTCATTTATGGACTCGACAAAGGGGTATCTTGCCTCACATACGGTTATATTGTCAGCACCACAAGAAACGGCTGTTACTCGGCATAGCTTAACCGATTCATTAATCAGCATGCTATTCAAAATAACGTAGTCCACACACTGATGATAAGCACGATCGGCACACTTACTGTGTTTTGAAGCTCTATCGTCTAGTAGATACAGTTTCCACAAGTTTTCTTTTTTGAGCAATGACTGACGTAGATTACTAATCACAGAAGCACAATCTCCACGCTCAGCCACAGCTACAATGTCACCGACATTCAAGTTATCACTCATAATAACATCGCTTTCTCTAAAGATTAACCACTAATCGATCATGGTAGATATTCGGTCTATGATATACGCTGGAATTGGTGAATTATACTTTTCGGATAAGGCAGCAAGATCCTTCTTTATGCGCTCCTTATATTCCGACATCTCTTTGTAGAACTTGACCGCAAACTCCGTTAAGTTGACTAGCTTAGTATGATCGACAGAGACAATCGGCAAATCTTCATTAGGAGACTTTACTTTAGCTGCTGCGTATACCACACCCCACATCGTAGCATCTTCTGATATATTTTCATCTGTATGAAGAAATGCCAATTTAGCGCCAGCCATTTTAGCAAGAATCATCATAGTTGTATACCTGAACTCCGCAATACTCGTACTGACACACTTTTCTTTGGATTTTTGTATGTAGAGCTTTAAATATGTATCAATGGTTGCAATCTTTGTGACATCAGCATCACATACCAATGAATTAATAAGAGCATCGATATTGTCATATTTCTTTCCAAGAACCATAACAATATCAAAGTTTACATAGGTAATATCGCCGTGCTTCATAGTCTTACACTTCCTTTACTGAATAACCACACCTACACCAATACGCTCAAAGATTTCCACCAGGGAACGGATACCAACCATCAGCTCATCCTCATTAGACTCTTCCAATCTTGTTATGTTCTTAATAAAGTTAGGAGATCCATCATCCCATTCGCATACAGCCACTATTCCGCCATCCATATCTTTTAGGAAATTGAGCTTTCCATTAAGACGAATACCACTGATGGATGTCGTTGAAACAGTCCCACTAAAGGTTTGTTTAATCTGACGTTTCAAAAACTCTACTTGTACTGGTATACTTAGTTTAGCATCGAACATGATATCTCCTTTCTAGTTACACAACCGTTCGATCTATGTATTTCTTGCGATTTACATATACTACGCAGAAGACACGGTTGCCCTAACACTTGAGTGTTAGGGCAACCGCCCATTCATTGGTTATTTCTCCAAGCCAACCAGGGTCGTCTGGAGTTCTTCAAAGATATTACTGAGGTTTTTCATTGTTGATTTTTCTTCCTTGTTCTTCGTTCTCAATGTTGAATTTGAGACGATAGTATACCAGAGCCACAATCTTGTCAGCTTCTGGAACAATATACGATATCGTATTATCATTAATGAACTTCTTTGCATCTTCCAATGTGCCAACGAATCTGAGGAGACTAACGCTGATGATATGTTCATCATCTTTATACGCTGTAAAAGTATATCCATTAACAACAATGGAACAGTAATCATTATTACTCTTGATATGAGCATTTCCACCAATGGTTATATTGCCATTTAGATTAGCAGTACCGCCGATACAAGCATTTCCTTTGACAAGAACCCGTCCGCCAACTACTGCTTGGCCGGAGATCACAGCATACTCAGTGATACATGCTTCATTTCTGACTATAGCATCATCTCGGACAACAGCATGTCCTAATACTGCTCCGTCGTCGGCAACTTCACCACAACCAGATATGACACATTGTCCACCAGCACGTGCATTGTCTTTAACAACAGCATGATCTCGAACATCAGCATTGTCAAAAATCACAGCCGTATGCATTATTCGACTAAAATCGCGTACAATAGCCTTGTCTTTTACCACAGCATGCTCACTGATAACAGCACGGTCAGATACCTTGCTGGTACCCATCACTATCGCGTCATCAGTTAGAATTACGTTACCGCTAACTACTGCTTCGTCCTTTATCTGGGCTTTATGAAATACATTAACCATGTTCGTCATTTGTCTGTTTCCTTATATTACTTTTTGTTGTCAAATTACTGGTTAAACTGTGAACAAATACCTTTCATTCAAGTCACATTTGTCACCATTCCTTTCTTTTCCTTTTTGAAATACTGGCACTTTCAAATAGGCAACTTTGACTGGTTCCTTTCAGTAGGAATCAATCCAGTTTACGGTCAATCCTTTTCTTCCTGTTGGAATATACTCCACAAAACGGACATCTTCCAGTCTCACCAATAATAGATCTATCACACCCCTTACACCACCATTTGCCCAACTTAGCCCTACGAGATTTCTCTCTGTTTGTAGGAGCATAGTCATTAGGTATTTTACACACATCCGTCATTAGAATCCTTTGTGTGTTTCGTCTCTTACCACAGCTTTAGTTTATCTAATGCTCTCACACATACCCTTTATGTGTAGCTTACATATATCCTTGTCATCATTCCAGTGTGCGCATTGGTTACAATTTATAGCACTATATCGACTATCCAATACAAATTTATATAGCGCTAACTCTTTGGCATCTGGGAATGCGTCTTCCTCTGCACGTAAGTCATACATCTCTGAAAGCTCGTGTATCCTGTGGTATAGCTTAGCGAATTGTTCAAAGGTTAGCTTGAGAACTCCATCATCAGTAATATCATCAAGAACAGCCTCTCGTTGTGCCTCTTCCTTTGCGAAATCAAGGCTACGCTTATCAGCATCTACTGATATTTGTTCTGCTATCTCTAAAGCTTCTTCTCTAGAGATTTCCTTTCCGATGTTCGATTGGCTCATAAAACCTCGCTTCCTTTCTACATAAGTTATTCTCTTCTCGCATAACAACACATGGCAAATATTTGGAATACGCGCACATTGGAATGGCGGTATATTTCTCATATTGTAATCGATGGTGTTCGCACCGAACGCATTTAACCTCACAAGCTGGGTAAGTCATATCCTTTGTATCGACAGTACCGCCAGCCTTTACATGTTTTACTGTAACAAGTTCTCCATTTCTAATAGCCAGATTATCAGTAATCCCGATCCCAGGAACATACGCTGGGTCCATCACCATCATTGTGTCTTTAAGAATATCGCCAGCTATTAGATACGTGGGATCATTGGCATTCTTCCACCACGCACTTAGAAGCCTACGTAGCAGCACATTCTCACGTCGTAGGTTGTCTATCTCACTAGGAGGTTCTACAGCAACTAACACATCAGATACTCGATTGTTGCCCATCGTTAACCTTTTCTGTACATACAAAATCCCAAGGTCGTTTAGAGACTATTGCATGTACTTCTGGTGGAGCTGATTTCATATTTGACGTTAGTTTGTTTATAAAACTATGTATTACACACCTCTCATTTGATACTGGTATTCGTGTAATATGTCGCATACGCATTTTTACTAAACGCGATCGTTTCGGTTTACGATTATGGTTGTGTGGTATCATGGTCTCTTTCTTGCATATTAGCTTTATCTAAAATAGGCACAGGGTATTTATAAGATACCTTAGTAGAGATAATCACTTTGTTATCTTTATCGATTTGACACTCAATATCGATAGTACCCTTAATATCGCTAATATCGGCAAGTTTCTTAACCTTATTATGAAAAACGTTAATACGATTAATAGTAGATTCCGCATCAACGCGCGCTTGTATATGCTCCAAAAGAAAAGCATGTTCACGTCGTCCCCAACTCCCCTTGTTATTAAGCAACTTTACAAAATAACAGCTCAGTTTACCATCATGCACACCGGGTTCAACTCTGACAACTTTTGCCAAACGTGGCTCAAATGTGACAACAATATCCCCAACGGAATATTTTGGTACATTCACATAGTACTCTTTACAAAATGGTTCGTGATTTTCAAAGTCTGCGGCGGTATGGAACTGCGCCCCGCATGATTTACACTGGCATATATAACAATTAAACCTAATCTCTGATGATTTTCCCATAGTTACTCCTTTACTTAGACTTCTTTTTTCATCTTCTTAAATTCAACCAACATCACGTCAATCAGTCGTTAATGTTCCATCAGGACTTCTGAAAAGGGCATCCACATTCCGAAATGATCCGTATCTGTTCGTTGATAGAATTCATTCCGGCTCCTTCAATATTCTGGTCTATTGTGTTCTGTATACTAGTGATTGGTTTATTTGCCATCGCCACTGACGCACGGAAAATGTTCAGAACCACTATACCTACACTTACCTGGTTGATAATGAATGCGTTGGTTGCTTGACAGATATAGTAATTAGCCAAACATTCCGGCGACGACCCGGTTGGAAAAGGAACAGCTGGTGGCATATTCGTATGCCACAATGCAGAATATTCAAGATACGGCATCGCTTCGTTAGCATACTGCTCAACTAACTCGAGGTACGCCCGATAAGCGTCATCTTGAAACAGATCCCATACTGTACGTCCATCCAATAACTTAGTTTCTCTAAATAAGCGACACACGAGTTTGACGAGCTGTCTATGTGTGAATACGTTCTTTCTAGTTATAACCCATATCAACCAACCCAATTTCTTCTCTTTGATAAGAGCATCCCATACATCACACATATCCCTACTTATAGACAAGGCCCACTCAACCCCTCCAACACAGGCGTAATGCGTGGCAATAAAATCTTTAGTTAACATGACGATATTCACCTCACATCCCAGTTTACATCAGTCTTCTACTCGGCTGATTATCTCGTTAAGTTCAGACAGCATAATGTTCGTTAGTCGTTCGGCTTCACCGATATCACCAGATTTAAAATTGCTCTTAATGGCTGAGAG
>Ga0172377_10004521_pt1 | contig 14276 bp, 15 predicted proteins | sample Pumphouse3metaG_FD_119749 | JGI IMG/M metagenome (GOLD analysis project Ga0172377, IMG submission 119749) | Leachate microbial communities from a municipal landfill in Southern Ontario, Canada - Pumphouse #3 metaG | ecosystem: Engineered > Solid waste > Landfill > Unclassified | place: Canada... | reverse complement strand
ATGCTACTTGGTAGATTTGATAAAGTAATTCTGAACAATAACTCAATCGCGGGAAGTGTTTTGATTTTATTAGCTAAAATCGTATATTGAGTATGACTCGATATCTTATTGAAACTTAAAAACGTTATGGATCGGGTCGGAGACCGCGCTCCCGCAAGAAATAGATATTCTCAGACATAATTGTTTGAACGGTTCCAAATTATACTTCAAAATCATTTGCTTTTGCACAACCTACGAATCGTTATAACTCAACACAACACCTTCAACTTCAAAGAGGCTCTACAAAGAATTCCAGGCGTCTCCCTAGTATAGAAATATTTACTTTAAGAAAACCGATTAATGTGATAAAATATCCTTAATTAAGAATAAATAAAAAAATATGTTCTCTATTACCCCAATCGACACTACTAAAATTGACGAAAAAGATTTAGAAAAGCAACTGCTCCGTATCGGGCTTATGGCTGAATTAGATGCTATTAATCTATACGAACAATTAGCCGCGCTCAGTAAAGACGAAATCATCAAACAGACTTTCAAAAATATCGCCGGAGAAGAAAAGGAACATATCGGAGAGTTGGAAACCCTATTACTTCGACACGATCCAGAACAAATCAAAGAATTGAAAGAAGGGACGACAGAAGTTGAAGAATTGGACAAATAGGACAGAAAAATACAAAAAACAAGAAAGACTCCAAGCTTTCTGTTTTTTTTATTGTGCACTAAAAAACGAGCACTTCTATTAAGCTAATCACAAAAACAATAACAAAGAAAGTTATTATCATAAGCAAAACTTCCGCTCCCTGTCCCATATAGAAAATAATTAATGATATATGTAATGATTCTATTATAGACTACAAAATCTTTTATATCAACAAAAAAACGGCAAGAACCGTTTCTACTTAGTGTCCCCGGCAGGAATCGAACCCGCGTTAAGAGCTTAGAAGGCTCCCGTTCTATCCACTGAACTACGAGGACTTAAACTTTTCACCTTGAGAGTATAACAGATAGAAAGAGTATAGTCAATCTAAATAGCAAAAAACCAAGGACCTCTTGATAACTTCTCAATATATAATCTTGCTAAATCATATAAAAAAACAAAGGATGCCCATCTTCCAAAACCAACGATAATTGCAGGAGACAATCCAGATAAGTAATAAAAACAAACATCCATCAGAAGATTATCCTGCATCGTCCCAATCATCCTGCTCCAAAAATTCCGTATTTTCTGCCTCCTCTTTTTTAAAATTAAAAGGATCAACATATTCCTCATCTTTAATGTGAGCAAGGTTCTCTTCGCGCTTTTCCATCTCCTGCATAATTTCCTCCAAGGCAGCACTTTCTTTTTGCATATTTACAGAATTAGTACTGGAAGGATATTGCATATAAACTATTCCAACATAAATTTTTCTATATAAAAAGTTAAAAGAAAAAAGCATGGCAACGCCAATCATAAACAGAAATAAAAATTTACGATTTTTTATAACTTTTATGGCAAATTTATTTATCTGTTGACGAGTTATCTTTAGATTTATCTTCTTCGTATTCATTCTTTTTTAAATATTCTTTTGATAAAGTTTCAATTTAAAACTCAAAAGCACCATATCCTCATTATATTGATCAAAATCTCCAAAACGCATATTTATTTCATACATACTCACATCGTATTTGAAATTTTCCAGATTATATAAAAACTTCATCACGCCCTCAAAAGTTCCACCAACAACAAAACTAAAATCACTGCTAGAAATAAAGGCATTTTCATCAATTGCTACTTTGCCCCCTTTTTCTCCTGAAGTTTGAATTCTAAGCTTAACTTTATTCTCTGTTGCTGCAGCTTCCACTTCTTCTATAAAATCCACCGTATGATTTTTATCAAGAATTGTCTTAAAGGCCCGATCGGTCATTTCCTCTATTTCTATGTATTTCTTCTTCGAATCCACCAATTGTTTATTTTTATCATTAAGCGCATAGATACTTTTTTTATTCTCGATAATCTTAGCACTAGAATCTTCAATACCTTTCATAAAATAGTTCAAACCTAAAGACGAAAAAGACACAACCGAAAAAATGGCAAATGTAGTATTGAGAAGAAACTTTTTTTTCGATGCGTTCATATTTTTATTAACAAAAACTTATCTTAATAATTTTTCTGATTTCATATAAAAAGCATAATTGAAATCTATATCCACCGATTCTACATAATTGGCATCATTATATTCTAGTCCATATAAAGATTCAGAATGTTCAAAATTACTCTCTAAATCGAGTAAATCTTCTCTAGTTTTAGCATTGCCAATAACTGTAATTTTCAAATCCCCTACTTCTGACATTTCCGTCACAGAATCTTCCTGCACCGAAATACTCTCCAGCCTAACTCCATTCGGAACCAATTCCGCTATGTTTTCAAAGAGAATAGTCCAGCTACGACGATTTTTTTGGATAGAAGCTATGCTATCAATTTTATTTTTGTAAGTCGCTAATGCGATTTCCATTTCGTCCATTTCCTTGGTCTCCGACTGATTCTGAATATCCTTTAGCTGCATATTTACAATACCCTCTTCAATTTTTATATATTGCAAAGAAAACAAAAACACTGCGGCAAAGATAGCTTGTGCAAAAAAAATCCAAAGCACGCTTCTAATAGCCAAATTATTCATTTTTTCCCATCGAAGATTTCTCTTGTCAAAAGGAGAAAGCAAATTTATCTTGATCATACGATATAAAAATTAAATAAGGAGACCTTCCTCCGTCCCACGAAGTGCCAAGCCTAAAACTGTAACAAATATTAAGGAATCATTACGAGAGATGAAGGGAACCTCGCCATCGCCTAATGACATAATATTAATCCAAGGATTTCCCTTTTCCACCTCTTTTTTAATCTTAAGGGAGAGGAAAGAGCTCAAACCTGCCATTCTCGACTCGCCTCCACAAATGATGACTTTAGAAATATCTGGCTCATCTTTATAATGTTCATGATAATAGCCAAGTAATCGTTCAATATAACCAGTCATTTCATTAAGATTATACTCCATGGCTCGATAAACTTTCTCACAATCTGCCTTAACACTCAACCCGCATTGATCACGGAGTTTTTCTGCTTCATCTTCACTTATATCAAATTTTCGCGCAATTGCTTTATTAAGCTCACGACCACAAACTGGAATACTGGCGGTGAATTGGACCGTAGGCGACTTAAAAATTATAAAACCTGTTCGATCCTTGCCAAGATCAATAATTAAAGTCGGTTTCTGTGAAATTTTTTCATTAACAAGACTCCTCGATATAGCAATAGATTCTATTTCAGCCGCAACGGGTTTAAGTCCCGCCATGTTAAGGACTTCCGAATAAGAATCCACAACAAGCTGTGGCACTGCCGCTACCAAAATTTCTAGACTGCCGTCCTCATTTTCATTCAAAACCTGCCAATCGACATAGGACTCTTCCAGACTAATTGGAAACGATTGTCCGATCTCAGAAAAAACCGCACTTTCCAAGCTCTCCTTACTTCCAGGAGAAATTTTGACAACCCGTATGAAACCTTTTGTCTCGGGAATCGAATAAATAACAAATTTGGATTTTATCGGAGAAGGTTTAGCACTGGCAAGAGCTTTTTTCACAAATACCGCCAGCTCCTCCGGCTTTTTCACTTCACCATCTTCAATAATACCCTCCGGAATTTCCTCCCTCTGATATCCATATAAACTTAATTTTCCCTTTTTTTCTACAAGCTGCGCCACTTTAATCGCGCGATCAGAAAAATCAAGACCAAATGCATTCAAGTTGTTGCTAAAAATAGACATAGAGAAAAAATAATATCATAACTTATAAATATTCTAGCATAAAATCTATTTTTATGCTATCTATCTTCAGCCCAAGAAATCACTTCAAAATTCTCTTCTGTCGGAAAAGAAGGTGGTGGAGAAAAAGTCAAATAACTATCATAAATCATCTCCGTATTTGTAAATCCATCAACGACATTACCGCCTGAAACATAGCTCCAGGTCCAAAACAAATCACTTATAATTCCCCCGTAAACTTGAATACTTCCATCTTTTTTAACTTTATAATTGCTATTGTAGTTTCTTACATATACATGAGATTTTTGAGAAAGTAGGACAGCATCTATAACCAAAGGAGCTGAAACATGTCTGGGCACCAGAACGTCTCCTTCTGCCATAAGCCCAAGAACATTATCGCCATTACGCTGCAAATAAGTTATGTCATCATTAATAATAATACGCGCATAACTGCTGGAATTATCGGAAAATTTCGAAACTGCCACAGTAACCCGTCCATTTACCACTCCTTCCACCCATATATCATCTTCAACAAAAACCAATCCGTTTATCGGCATATCATAATTACCCAAAAAAGTCTCTTTTTTAATTCCTTCGTTATCGGAAACCACTTCATTATCATCGTTAATATATTTAGTCGGTTTTCCGACAGAATCAACCCTATAAATGGCGATTTTACCAGTGCTCAAAAAAACTAAATGATACCCCTCTTCGCCGCTTGAATCCAAATAAATCCCCTCTATCTGTGAATCGCTTTTTATAGTCGCCATGTTCAAAGTAAAAAGATCAAAATCTATATTTGAAACCGGATAATCCCAATATTGTTGACAACTCGCATTCGCCGAACCCCATATACCAGGTTTTATTCCGGTAAAACCATGATAAGCGCTATCGCCATTATATGTTTCCACCGCACTGGTAACCTCCGCATCACAAGTCCCATCAAAACGTATTCCACCGTTGGAATGAAGCGGACCCGAAGTGCTCTCATCCGGACCGATCCATATCGGCGAATCGGAAAGCAAACTATATCTCGCCAAAGACGTCTTCCCGATTTTAGCAGTCACTCCTTTCTCAACGTTATTATCTTCATAGATTTTTCCAACCGAATTAATCTCCACAATAGTGGAGCCGACCGAAGGCGGAGTTATTAAAAGAACAAATTCCCCGATTTCATTACCATCATAATCTTTATAAATTTCTGTATAAGGACCGCAAACTCCTCCGCAATCAGCAACGCTTATACTTGTATTATTTTCACAACACCAATCTTCACCATCTTGAAAATCATCACTATTGTGAGCGAGATGCCATTTATAATAATCAATACCAGCTTCCGCAACTTGAAGAACCTTAGTATCGCGCATCTCCTGAATGACTCCTCGTCTTTCCTGAAAAGACCAGCCCATAATGGCCGTTGCTGAAACAAAAAATACAGCCAAAATAATTAAAATCACCGGAGTAATCACACCGCTCTGTTTTGAAAAATTTCTTTCTGACATATTTTTATTTTATTTTAAATTACGAAACCCTACCTTAGTTTCAATATGCAAAGGATAAGAAGAATTCCTATTTGTAGAATTAAGAGTAAGGGAAATACCGACAAGTTTAATTTTCAAGACATTGACAGGAGAAGACATCGGCCCCTCCAAGCCAGTATAGCTTTCATCATAATATGTAAAAATTGGCGAAGTTCCATTCTGAACTTCCTTGCAAACAACAGTATTAGTCCCTGTTCCCGTATAGCTAAGATCAGCCCCCGGTTCAATTACATTTTTATGAAGACTCCCTGCGTTCAAAAAATATGAAACCTTTTCCGCCAAATCATCATTGTCAATATCGGAAAAAAAAGTTAATTTGTTATTTTCAGCAATTGCCAAAGTAAAATTACCATTCTCTCCTCGTCTGGCTTCTCTCAATTCCCGACCCATCACTTCCACCAGTCTCCCTGCCTGCTGCGTTCTTTCAAGCATCGCCATATCGGCACCCTGTTGCCGATAAAGCGCAATAAAAAGAAAATTAATCGCCAACATAAGCACAGTAAAAATCCCGATTGAGACCACAACTTCAATAAGTGTAAAACCTTTTGTTTTTATATTCATATCTATAAGCTAGGGACCAACATTTATTACCGCATTAGATTCTTTATCAGGAGAAACCAGAATCGGAGAAGGCAAATCTATAGATATAATATCATAAGGACTGCCTGCATAAAAATTATATGTCCCCCACTCTAATCCGCCCTCTGCCAAACCTATAAAAATATCTCCGTTAAGATCACTGGTAAACGTCGTCGAATATTTCGGTATGGGAATAAAAGTCGTATTTTCTTCTGCCGGGTCCGGATAACTACCCTTAGTCTTATCACTTACGACAGTAATCGGAATATTAGCTCTTTGTACGTTCCCCATCTCATTATAATAAGCGGCAAATAAATCATTATCAATTTCATTGCGATTATCTTGCCAAACCGTCAATGCTTTGCCATAACTATCACAAAGCAAAACGGAATCAGTCTGCATACTGTTCAGAACATCTGAAAGAATCATATCATAAGTCCAAGTTCGCGCTGCGGTAGAATCAACCCTAGAAGCATAAATATTATAAACGGTATTCCCATTGCGATTGTCCTCCCAAGAAATATAGATAGCGCTATCAGAAGCATAAGCAACGGAAGGTTTTGTTCGTCGCGCCGTCGCAAAAGAATCATCGTTGATTTTGATATCGGAAGAAAATTGACTGTTTCCATCCTTATCAATTTTTTGAAAATATATATCGGGTTGGGAATTTCTTTCATCCGCCCAAACCAAATAAAAATGATCACTGCCGTCAAAAGCAACATCGGGAACGTATTGATCCAAAACCCCTCCGTCCGAGTTAATCTTTTTTTCCTCAATCAAAACCCCTCCGTCCCTATTAAATTTTTTCAATATAATATCGAAATTACCGAGATGATTACTCTGCCACACAACATACAAATCTGCATTTGCTTCCTGATCCAAAATGACCCGAGGATTAAGTTGTTCGGTCGCATCTGCGCTGTTAACTTTCAAATCCGAAACCCAAAATGATCCTGTAGACGTTATAAATTTCTGCGAATAGATATCCCAAGTTCCATCGCGATTATCCTCCCACACGAAAAAGATGTTACCGTCCTGATCAAGAACAAGATCGGGATTAGCCTGAGAAAATCCGGCAGTATCTTGATTTATTCTATATTCACTGCCGATTGCACTGCCGTCTGTAGCGCTCAATTTTTGAAAATAAATATCACTTTCGCCGTTACGTTTATCACTCCAAACCAAAACGGGCGAACCGTCAGATAAAGTTTCCAACTTAGGACTAACGGCCATCGGCTGATCAACAACCTTTACATCTGACGCCCACGATCTGGAATAGACACCAGTATTATAAACAAATTTCTGCATATAAATATGGCTAGTCCCTTCTCCATCTCTGTCATCGGACCAAGCTACAAAAAGCTGCCCGCTTGGAGAAATCGCCATTGTCGGAGCCGTCTGTTCGCCGGAACTATTGTTGTTTATCTGAAAATTACCAGGATTATTAAAATGAACAGTCTTAATATGCATACTTCCCAAAAAGTCAATCGAGAACCCCAATTTGGAAACACGCGCAGCTATAACCGAAGCATTAGCTTTTGATGGCACAGGATTATAATCCGGAGAAGTCGAGTCATTATTAATCGCATAAGTCTCAGCCGTGCTATAGCCGGCTTTAGTTACAGAAATATGATAACTATCCGAAGGCTCTAAATCTGGAATCCATATGTTGCCGTTAACATCAGTTTTCACACCAACAAGATTGTAGCCGATAGTATCATTATCAATTTCTATGTCTGCAGAAGAAATAGGAATGCCCACGGAGTCAAACACGCTTAAATAAAGTCCACCCTTATTATCAGCAAGCCCCTCAAGCCCGACAGGAACAACGTTAGTACTCATAGAAATCTCATTATTCCCGCCTCCGATAGGATTTGTCCAAGAAATCCGCATTCTGACCTTCTTATAATCGAAAGGAAAAGTATCTGTATCAACGACATCCGACTCAAGTCCATCGTAAGGATCGTCAAACCAACTAACGTCCGTTTGAATGAAAAAAATAATGCCCTCCCTGCTGATAGTCTTCTCGCTCGGAAGCGGTCCTGCCGGCACCCACCCCGTATCTGTCCTTACATTATTAAAATCCATCCCACGCACAATTTCCATTTGTTCCAAAACAATGCTATTAGCAGTGAGAATCGCCTTATTATTGCGCACGCTCTTTAAGATAGAATCAAAAATATTAAAAAGAGCCATTGAGATCATAGCAAAAATCGCGACACTAAGCACAGTCTCAATCAAAGTAAAACCTTTTTGATTTGAATGACAATTTATTTTCATTGCATTATTTAGAAATTCTTACATCACGATTGTATTTTTCCGCCACAAAAACATTCTTTTTAAATTACACCTAAAATAAAAGCTAAAAGATGGTTTAAACAAACAGCGTCTTCCTTGCATCAGATAGTTTCCATAATAGAATACATCGGCTGGATAAGCGCAATGGCAAAAACACCAACCGCTCCTCCCATCAAAAGCATCAAGAGCGGCTCGATGACCGAAGAAAGATTGGAGGTGAACTGATCAACCTCTTCCTCATAAAATTCCGCAACCTGCTGCAACGTCGTTTCCACGCTTCCAGTTTCTTCACCAACCTCAATCATATGCATCATCATACTCGGATATAATTTGTCATATTCGGCAATCACCTCGCTCAAATTAATCCCTTTCTGAACCCTCCGACAAGCATCCTTAGCTGATTCGCTATATTGATAATTTCCCAATGTGCCAGAAACGGTTTCCAATGCCTGCACGATAGAAACTCCACTCGCAACCATTGAACTTAGAGTGCGACAAAAACGAGCCACGTTAACTTTAGTAACAATACCACCAACCACAGGAAGTTTGAGTATAATACCATCAAAAATCTTTTTACCTTCAGCAGTCTTAATACTTCGCAAAAAAAATACAAGAAAAGCTATAAACCCCATGAGGATATAAAGCCCATAATTTTGCAACGAATTACTAACAAAAATCAGCGCCCGCGTCGCAAGCGGCAATTCTGCTCCAGACTCAGCAAACATACTTAAGAGCGAAGGAAAAACAAAAACCATCATCAAAATTCCAATCAAACTCATTGCCACGATAATTACGGAAGGATACATCATCGCCCCGCGAACCTTAGAAGTAATATCATGGTCTTTCTTGAGTTGCACGGAAAGCATACGCAGGACCTCTTCCAAATTCCCGCCTGTTTCACCTACACGCACCATACTCACGAACAATTGATTAAAGACTTTTGGATATTTTTCCATACTATCAGCAAGCGCGCTACCTTTTTGCACATCCTCGACAACTTCGTCCAGCACTTCACGGAAATAAACACTTTTTGTCTGCTCCGCCAGAATTGAAAGCGCTCGCGAAAAAGGCAACCCCGAGTGAAGCATCACTCCTAAGTTACGAGTAAAAAGCATTTTATCCACCAGTCCTACTTTTTTTATCTTCAAAAAGCCAGGTAATGCAATTTCACCTTTCTTTCTATCACCCTTCAGTTTTTGCGCTAAAATCAAAACCAGCCCTTTCTGCCTTAATATGCCAGAAAGTTCTGCTTGATCCTTAGCCTCCATCCTTCCGCTTTTTACATCCCCTTCAATCGTTTTCGCCTTATAGGAAAATTTTGTCATAGACAAGTTATAAATCTAAAAATTTTTACATTTTATTCTTTTGTTACTCTCATTACTTCCTCGATAGTAGTAACCCCTTCTACCGCCTTGAGAATTCCGTCTTCAAGCATAGTATTCATCCCTTCTGTTACCCCGCCCTTTTCAATTTCTTCTGCATTAGCGCCACTATTTATGAGCCTCTTGATTTCATCAGTAATTTGCAAAACTTCATAAATCCCCATCCGCCCTTTATATCCAGCACGACATTTCGGACATCCTTTTCCTTTTTTAAATTTTATATTCATCCATAAATCTTTCACATCCTTAAATTTCTTATCCGCTACCCCTTCTTTTTTCAAAGTTTCTGCCAGTTTTTCAACATCAAATTTTTGCGCCAAAGTTTCATAAGTTCCTTCGTCTAAAGTATATTCCACACTACATTCTTTGCAATTTCTGCGAACTAAACGCTGAGAAACTATCACGTTTGCCGTTGAAGCGACCAAAAAATTCTCAATCCCCATATCATTTATACGAGGCAACGTCCCAGCCGCACTATTCGTGTGAAGTGTCGATAGAACTAGATGCCCAGTCAAAGCCGCATGAACCGCCAGCTCCGCAGTTTCCCCATCTCGGATTTCCCCAACCATAATGATATCCGGATCCTGACGCAAAAGCGCTCGCAAACCCGAAGCGAAAGTGAAATTTATCTTAGCGTTAATTTGAGATTGATTAACGCGAGGCATTCGATATTCAATTGGATCCTCCAACGTGCTAATATTCACTCCTGGCTCATTAAGCATACCTAAAATAGTATAAAGCGTCGTCGTCTTTCCTGAACCAGTCGGACCTACTACCAAAATCATTCCATTCGGCTTATCAATTTCCATCTTAATTGCCTCATAATCTCTTTTTCTAAATCCCATTTGATCCAGAGAAAGAACGCTTCCTTGTGATTCGTTCAAAAGACGCATAACAATTTTCTCTCCATCAAAAACTGGAATAATTGAAACACGAAACGCAACCTTATAGTCCATCGACTCTACCTTAAAACGCCCATCTTGTGGCAGGCGATGTTCGTCAATCTTTAAATTTGCCAACACTTTAATTCTCGCCACAATTCCTGGCAATATTAATCGGGGCAATGTCATCGCATCATGAAGAACGCCATCAATACGAAAACGAGCAACAACATCTTTTTCTTCTGGCTCAATATGTATATCGCTCGCACCCTCCAAAATCGCGTGTTTAAGCAACGTATCGACGATTTTCACTACTGGCAAATCTTCCGCCGCCTTTTTTAAATCCTCCCCATCCTGATTATCCCTACTTTCGCCTTCATTTTTAATAATCAAACGTTCATCACTAGTTTCCAATCCACTATCTCCAACCAAATCTCCGAATTCCGCCTTCAAACTTTTTTGAAAAAGCCTAAAAGCCCGATGAATTCCATCAGCATCCGTCAAACAAGGAATAATCTGCATTCCTGTTTTCTTGCCAATAAAATCGATAAACTGCAAATCGTTCGGATCAAGCATTGCAACTTTCAATCCATCTTCACCCTTCTCAAAAGAAATAGCGTTATATTGACGCGCCATCTGCTCTGGAATAATCTTAAGCACTTTAGGATTGATTTCGCTTTCCTTAAGATCAACAAAAGGAATTCCATTTACATAGGCCCTAGCTTTATTAATTTCTTGATCAGATAGAATTTTTTGTTTAGCTAAAACAACTTCCAACGGTATCTTTTCTTTATCCGCCAGCTTTTTTGCCTCCGTTAACTTGTCTTTTGAAACAAGCCCAGATTCTGCCAAAAAATTTTCTAGATTTTTATCCTCCACTTGCATAAATATTACAAAAACCCGTTTAACTTAGTTCAGTTCAGTTCAGTAACGTATTTTCAATCTTTTCCATCACGTCATCAAGGTGAAAATCCGCCTTAACCAGATAAGTGTTAGCGCCTAACTCTAAAGCTTTTTGGATGTTTGAAATATCTCCCAAATTGGTCAGAACTATAATCGGAATCTGGCTCGTCTTATCATCAGCCTTGATATTTTTGAGAACTTCAAAACCGTCCATCTTCGGCAAAATGATATCCAATAAAATAAGATCAGGAATTTCCTGCTGAATAAGTTCCCAGCCTTTTTCACCATCCAAAGCGGAAAGTGCTTCATAACCAGATTGTTCCAAAACCTCTAACAGAGCCTTTTGCAAAGTAGCCTCGTCTTCAATAACCAAAATTTTCTTAGCCATACGTTTTTTTTAGATTTATTAGATTAAAATAAATTTACAAAATCACGAACATCAAAACCTATTCTTTTTCACACATCATTCATTGCCTTCTTCTATGCATCGTCATCCCTAGAATTCTGAGCTTATTTTAAAATCCATAATATTCTATTATAAAAATATTTTCTATCCGAAACAACCAAATCAAAAATCCGTTCTCACGCATTCTCTTTCACTACAGCCTTTTCCATTTGTGGCAAACGGAACCAAAATTCGCTACCTTTTCCCAATTCAGAATTAAAACCAATTTCTCCCTTGGAATTCTCAATCGCCGCCTTAGCAATATAAAGCCCCAACCCCGTTCCAACTGTTTGTTTACGCGCCACTTCTGTGCCTCGAAAAAACTTCTCAAAAATCTTTTTCTTATCCTCACTAGAAATCCCGATTCCATTATCCTGCACAGCGCAATAAATTCCCTTCTGTTCGTTTTTAATTATAATACCGACTCTCCCTCTTTTATCATCTCCTATATATTTTATCGCATTATCTATAAAATTTTCCAACACTAAACGCAAACGAATTGGATCCGTCAAAACCTTAGGAATGTTCGGCTCAGCACAAAGATATAATTCCACATTATTTGCCTTAGCAAAACTCCCCATTTCCTTAATAACATCTTCGCTGGCATCTATAAGGTCTACTTCCTGCATATTCATCACCATTTTTCCCGAATCAATCCGCGAAACGTCCAAAAGATCGTTGACCAAACGAACCATTCGAGTGATATTACTCTGCACGTCGTCAAGATATTCTTTTTGCTTATGATTAAGTTCACCCGTCTTTGCACTGGAAAGAATATCACACGACCATCTTAAACCTGAGAGTGGCGCCTTAAGTTGATGTGAAGCGATTGAGACAAACTCTCCGCGTATTTTATTGATAGTAACCATCTGCTGGATGCCGTGGATGATTGAAGTTCCTAAGGAAAAAATAAAAATACTGATTGCAGAAACACTAATCAGCACTAACTCTGGAGAATCATATTTTTGCACGATGAAATAAGTCGTCATTATGGAAGCGATGTTAATAGCCCCCATCACGATAAACAAAAAACTCGGACATTGCCACAGCCCAAGATTATATTCTTGACACTCCTTAAATCCAAGCTTCTCAACAAAATATCCCACCATTTTTTTGTTTTAATGTTTTATGTTTTTTTACAAGTTCATTATATCACAAATGTTTTTTAAAGACAAAAACGAATACAGAGAGGCTGGATGCGCAAAAAGTCAGAAATGCGAAAGAGGTCAAATACAGCAGAGGTCGGACCTTGAGCATTTAGAAGGTCCGTCCTCGGAACGTTGCAGAACGAAAGAGGTCGGACCTCCGCATTTTAGAGGTCCGTCCTCGGAACGTGGAAAGTGCAATAATTTCTTTTTTCAAGGTTTGCAAATGTTTTTTTCGAGGACTGACCTTTTTGAACATCTGAAAGGTCAGACCTCAAGGCGCAAGAGGTCGGTCCTCTGCATTTTAGAGGTCCGTCCTCGAAACGTTGCAAGCGCGCAAAAAAAACATTCAAAGAAACCGTCCTCGGAAACGATTACAAGCAATTCAAAAACAATCACAACATACCAAACCCGATTCAAACAATCTTTCTCGGATCCCAAGCCCTCATAAATTCCTCATATCTTTCGACGCCTCCTATGGTTTGCAACAATAAATCTCGATCAACAATCCCCGTCGAAACGTTATTATTCAAATATTCCGGCAAACTTGACCATTTGTATTCTTTCAAAAAATCAAAAGCTTTTTTAAAATCGCCAATCCCCTCATCTTTCCACCTGGGTTCAACCAAACTCAAAGGGTTAAGGTGAATATATCTAGAAAGCTGCAAAAGATAATCTTCATTTTCAATTTCTATAAATTTATAATTCGATTCAAAAAGAACGCCTTGCCTATCATATTTCTTATTGAAATACATCGTGTATCCCGTTGAAAGTCGTCGCATAAAATTAGTAATACCGTTCGGCTCTTTACAGCGAAGAAGAAGGTGAAAATGATTTGGCATCAAACAAAAGCATATAACATCAACAAATTTATCCGACATCCGCTCAGCTTTCTTGCTTGCATTAAAGCTTTCCATTCCACCAATGAAACGCAGACGATCTTTATCATTTTTGTAAATAATCTTCTTATCTACTCCACGATTATAGACATGATAAAAACTCCCCACCTCTTGTCTCATTTTTATACTATAAATAATTAGAACATCTTTATGGTTTGATTATATAATATTTATAACCATTGGCAAAGAGGCTAGATGCGAGAGAGGTCAAGAGGTCGGACCTTGAGCATTTAGAAGGTCCGTCCTCGGAACGTGAGAAACACAAGAGGTCGGACCTCCGCATTTTAGAGGTCCGTCCTCGGAAACGGTTGCAAGTGCTGTAGTTCTTTTTCAAGTTTTATTCTTTTCGAGGACTGACCTTAAAACATCTGAAAGGTCAGACCTCAAGGCGAAAGAGGTCGGACCT
>Ga0172377_10004517_pt1 | contig 14286 bp, 7 predicted proteins | sample Pumphouse3metaG_FD_119749 | JGI IMG/M metagenome (GOLD analysis project Ga0172377, IMG submission 119749) | Leachate microbial communities from a municipal landfill in Southern Ontario, Canada - Pumphouse #3 metaG | ecosystem: Engineered > Solid waste > Landfill > Unclassified | place: Canada... | reverse complement strand
GCCCGTGAGCGTAATGACTTGTTCACTGAGTAAATCTTTTTTAGACAAGCGATTAACGTTCAATTTGGGTGTTTCTAATCCGTTCAGTAAATATATGAAATATGAAACGAATACGTCCGATCAGAATTTCCGCATGTGTAATGTGGATCATTTTACAGGACGAACCTTCAATTTTAGAGTTTCCTATCGTTTTGGCCAATTAAAGGCTAAAATAAAGAAGGTACGTAGAAGCATAACCAATGATGATGTTAAAGAAAAAGAGAGTTCTGCAACAAGTGGATTCTAATGTAAACTAAAAAAACAAATGTATACCTTTTGGGTTTGTTCAGTGATGGATAGACCGAAAGGGTCAAATTTGTAATATTGGATGTTTTTCTTTACTTTTGTAACGTTAACATCAATATGATCAATGAAACGAATAGTACCACTCGTGTATATCATCGGTAGTTTTTTCTTTTTTGAATTGAATTACCGATTTTTTTATCATTTTATGGAGCAATATACGTTGTTCCTGTATACGAAAAGCTTTGCCTTTGACCTTTTGGAACAAGTGGGAGGAGGGTTGCAATATGTTGCTGCTTATTTGACCCAATTCTTCTATTATCCACATATAGCGCCCCTTATTCTAGCGTTCTTGATGGGAGCAGGAGCTCATTTTTGTTTTTTGTATTTACGACGCTTAGGGGCAAACGTTTCACCCTTGTGGGCTTTACTTCCTTATTTGTTGTTTTGGATTTATCCCCTCGAATCTATAGCGACTTTGCTTGTTCTGTTAGGGGCTTGGTTTACGGCATGGCTTTATACGTTAATTCCTCACCGAGGGTTACGCTTTACCTTTGGCCTTTTTTCATTAGCCTTACTTTATCCCTTGGCTGCACCGAGTCAATTGTGTGCAGGCGTTTTGATGCTCGTTTATGAAATAAATGTCAATCGAGCTTATCTAGAAGGGGTCTTACTGACGGCGTGGGCTTTTCTTTTACCGCTGATAGGGATGCGTATGCTTTATATTGTATCGATGCGAGAAGCCTATTTTAGTCGTTTTTTATTTCATCCCGAACATCCCTTTCCGATCATCTTTTATCTTACTTTTGCCGTCCTTGTATTGATCCCCGTTTTGGCGAAACTTTCTGGTTTTATCAAATGGCCGAGGGGAATAGAGCGCCGAAAAAGTTTATTCTCCTTTCTCCTCCTGTTGGGTTGTATGTTAGCGGTAACCTTCCTAAAAAAAGACCCGTTAGAACAAGCTTATCGGTATGATTACTATGCACGTAGTGGAGATTGGGATGCTATACTAGAAGATACGAAGACCCATGCCGTAACCGATCAAGATGCCTTGATTTATGTAAATTTAGCCCTTTCACATAAAGGGCAATTACCCGAAGGCTTATTGCATTTTAAATTGCTTGGAGAACAAGGATTTATTCCGATCGAACCCAAAAGCCGTTTACAATTGATAGAAGCAAGTGAAGTGGCTTGGCAAGTGGGACAAGTTAATGCGGCACAGCGGTATGCTTTTGTGGGTGTTTTGAGTGCTGAACGATGCATTCAGACTCGTTTGATGGCTCGTTTGGTGGATGCTTATTTGGTGAATGAAGAATATGCTGCTGCTCGTAAATATATTAAAATACTGGAAGCGACTCATAGCTATCACGATTGGGCTAAAAGTAGGGCGACTTTGCTTACTCAAAAAGTGACGCAATGGCCCGCTGAATTACAAGCCAAACGGAATCTTCAAGTGAAAACTGATAATCCGTTTGATTTGACTCGAACCTTTACGAGTGCTTTAGCTTATTTGATTGACGATCATCCAGATAATAAAGCGGCTTTTGATTATGCTATGTGTTATCTTTTGACTATTCGACAATTGGATGTCTTTATGCATTATATGGAGCAGCATAAAGGAAGAGCCTTGCCTGAACTTTATCAAGAAGCTATTTGTGTATATTATTCACAAGTGAGTGACCCTAAGGCTTTTAAATCTTATCCTATCTCGGATCAAGTGTACAAACGCTTTCGCTCATTCTTGATGAATATCCGTCGGCTGACGAAGGCCCAAGCTGAAGCGCGCTATGGAAAAAGTTATTTTGTCTATGCTCAATTTGATACGCCTCCTGTAAAATAAAAAAATGCAAATGAAAAAGTTACGTTTTTGTTTTTGGTTAAGTGTTCTGATTCTGATTACGGGGTGTAGTGGGGGAGAGAAGCCTCCCGTGAATGCTGTTCAGTTGGGTACTACCCCTCCGATTACGCCAGACTATATAGATCTTACGATACCGCACAATATTGCCCCTTTGAATTTTAGCTTAAAGGATGAGGTGGATAAATGTTATGCGCAGTTGAAAGATGCGGATGGTCAAATCCTTGAAGCTTTTGGTAAACAACAAATTCGTTGGGATTTAAAACAATGGCAGATTATGCTTGCTGCAAATGCAGGTAAAACTTTACAGGTGAAAGTGGCAACGTGTAAAGAAAATACGTGGCAGGTGTATAAAACGTATACTCTTCAGATTAGTGCAGATTCTATTGATGCGGGTTTGGTTTATCGTCTAATAGAACCGGGTTATGAGAAGTGGCATATTGTAGGGATTTACCAACGAAATTTGCAAAACTTCGACGAAAAACCTATTCTCCGAAATGATATGATAGGTTATGGTTGTATGAACTGTCATAGTTTTTGTATGGGTGACCCGAGTCAACTGATGTTTCATGTTCGTGTAGCCAATGGAGGAACGTTTATTGCACAAGAAGGGAAAATAAAAAAAATCGCAACGAAAACGAAAGCTACTATCGGTAAAATGGCTTATCCTTATTGGCATCCTTCGGGTCATTTTATTGTAGCTTCAGTTAATAAGATTGAAAATTTCTTTCATGCTGTAAAAGGAAAGAAAATGGAAGTTTTTGACTCAGCTTCGGATGTGGTTGTCTATGATATTCGTAAAAATACAATTTTATCTAAAGCTTCGTTTATTACCGATAAGGCGTACGAAACCTTTCCTTCTTTTTCGCCTGATGGCAAATGGTTGTATTTTTGCTCGGCTCCAGCACTTCCGATGCCTGAAGAATATGATAAAATTCGTTATAACCTTTGTCGAGTAGCTTTTGATGCCACTAAAGGAGAGATTCAAATGCCCATTGATACGTTGGCTCGTGCGGATAGTATGAGTTATGTTTTTCCTCGGGTATCACCGAATGGTCATTTTATTCTTTATACGCAGACGGCCTATGGTCAATTTCCTATTTGGCATAAAGATGCGGATGCTTGTATGCTGGATCTTCGGTCAGGCAAGGCAATTGATTTGTCGGTTTTGAATAGTGATGATACGGATAGTTATCATTCATGGAGTCAGAATAGTAAGTGGATTGTATTGAGTTCACGTAGAAAAAATGGCCTTTATACCTTGACTTATTTCTCGCACATAGCCTCTGATGGTACACCGAGCAAACCTTTTGTTATGCCGCAAGAAGATCCTGAATTGTATGATTATTTAATGTATTCGTATAATCTGCCTGAATTGGTAAAAGGAGAAGTAACAATTAATCCGTATGATCTAGAGCATGAGGCAAAAACTCAACTGCCAAAACCGGTTTTATGGGATGGAAAGTAAAAACAATTTTAATTTAAATAAACAAGAAATGAATGTAATACAGAAATTTCCCCGTACGTTTTGGATAGCCAATACGATTGAATTATTTGAGCGATGGGCTTGGTATGGATTTTTTATGTTGTTTGCTAATTATCTAACTTCTTCTTCGGATTTAGGAGGATTAGAATTTAGTCAGACCCAGAAAGGAACTTTAATGGGCGTAGGCACAGGGATCTTATATTTTTTACCTGTAGTGACGGGGGCTATAGCTGATCGGTATGGGTATAAAAAAGTACTTATTTTGGCCTTCTTTATTTATGCCTCAGCCTTCTTACTTCTGCCGCAATTCACTTCGTTTGTGGGGGTGTTTCTCATGTATTTATATTTAGCGCTGGGGGCAGCTTTATTCAAACCCATTATCTCTGCTACGGTGGCCAAGACCACAACAGAAGAAACGTCTTCGATTGGTTTTGGTATTTTTTATATGATGGTTAATATTGGTGCTTTCTTTGGCCCTATGGTTACGTTACTTTTTGGGAGTGATAGCCATTTGATCTTTTATGTCTCAGCAGCAATTATCTCGGTCAATTTTGTTTTATTATTTTTCTTTAAAGAACCGAAACGGATCGAAAATCCAGAAGATAAAGATAAAAGTATAGGACAAGTGCTTGGTGTTATATTTAAGAATATGGCAACTATTTTTAAGGATGTTAAATTTATTGCGTTTTTATTGATTGTAGCTGGTTTTTGGACGATGTATAATCAATTATTCTTTACATTACCTGTTTTTGTTTTGCAATGGGTAGATACGAGTTCTCTATATGATTTCTTTCAAATAAATCTTCCTTTTATAAGTGATCATTATAGCAATGGTGCGGGGCAAATAGATCCTGAGTTTATTACCAATTTTGATGCGTTATATATTATCATCTTTCAGATTGTGGTATCTAGTATTGTGATGAAGATGAAACCGCTACAATCGATGGCTGTTGGCTTTTTGGTTTGTACAATAGGAATGTCTTTGACTTTAGTCTCGCAAAATGTATTGTTTGTTCTTATTGCTATTTTGATCTTTGCCATCGGGGAGATGGCTGGATCTCCAAAGATCACAGAGTACATTGGTCGTATTGCTCCTGCTGATAAGAAGGCTCTTTATATGGGATACTCTTTTATTCCTGTTTTTATTGGGAATGTTTTAGCGGGGATCTTATCAGGTTCAGTTTACCAATCATTATCTGATAAAGTCGAAATTACACGACGTTTTGTTATGGAAAAGGGCCTTCACGTAGATGATTCGCTTTCTACAAAAGCTTATTTCGAAAATGTAGCCCATCAGTTAAACTTAACGCCTCAAGAACTAACGAATAAGCTATGGGATACGTATCATCCTTCATCCATGTGGATGGTACTCTTTGCCATTGGTCTTTTGGCTACGGTGATGCTCTTTATCTATGATCGCGCAATTAATAAATCAGCAACCTCTAAATAAAGGGATTTTATGCTTACAAAAAAAGGAAGTCTTGAAAAAAGACTTCCTTTTTTATTGTTGAGGAATCAATGTTCAGTTTTTGTTTCAAAAGAAAAAATCGATATTCAGATGATAAACAGGTTCGTTTTTGTCATCGTTTATGATATAAATTTTCTCCTCTCCAGCTAGCCATCCTGAAGCATGATAAATTTGAATATCATCCAATTTTGTCTCTTGTCTTAATTGCTTCTGCGATAGCTGATGTCTTTCTGTTAAAGACTTCCAAATAACTTTCGCATCTCTTTTAATGCTATTTGTCTCCATAATCGCAATATTTAAATTAGTAAAGCTGTTTTTCTTTTTTATAATGGTCTAAATATACTAATGAATTGCAGTAAAAACAAAATAATACGCAAAAAAATTATAAATAAAAACTAGGGAAAGATTTTTTTATCAATGGTAAGCGTCATCGTGGACATCTCGAATCGCTCTTCCGCTAGGTTCGTTCTGGTTTGTAAATGCTTTATCCCATTTTAAAGCTGTTTCTGTTGAACAGGCTATACTTGGAACGCTTGGCACCGTTAAGGCTGCGTTATCACTTGGGAAATGTTTTGTAAAGATTGTACGATAGTAATATTCTTCTTTGTTTTGAGGCGGATTGATGGGGAAACGTTTAGCGGCATTCTCCATTTGTTCGTCACTTACGAGTTGATCTGCTCTATCACGTAGAGAATCAATCCAACCATAGCCTACACCATCAGAAAACTGTTCTTTTTGTCGCCATGCTACGTCGGCAGGTAACATATCTTCAAAAGCTTCACGTAAAATCTTTTTCTCAATGGTTTTACCTGGACACATTTTAGCTTTCGGATTCAATCGCATTGCTACATCAATAAAATCTTTATCCAAGAAAGGAACACGTCCTTCTACCCCCCATGCACTTAGACTTTTGTTTGCGCGTAAGCAATCATAGAGATACAGTTTGTCTACTTTACGTACGGTTTCTTCATGAAATTCCTTTGGATCAGGCGCTTTGTGGAAATAAAGATAACCCCCAAAGAGCTCATCGGCACCTTCGCCACTTAATACCATTTTAACGCCCATGCTTTTGATAAAGCGAGCGAGAAGATACATCGGAGTAGAAGCTCGTACGGTAGTTACATCATAGGTTTCGATATGATAGATAACGTCAGAGAGAGCATCTATACCTTCTTGTATTGTGTAGGTTATCTCATGATGAATGGTCCCAATGCTATCGGCTACTTTTCGAGCTGCTTTTAAATCCGGAGATCCTTCCAGTCCAATAGCGAAAGAATGTAATTGAGGCCACCAAGCTGCAGTCTTATCCGTATTTTCAACACGCATGGACGCATATTTTTTAGCAATAGCAGAAGTGATCGAAGAATCTAATCCTCCACTAAGCAATACCCCATAAGGAACGTCACTCATCAATTGATCATGTACAGATTTTTCAAGAGCTTCTTTGAGTTCTTTTATATCTGCTGGATTGTTTTTAACAGCCTCATAATCTTTCCATTCACGTACATACCATTGTTTGGCTTTACCTTCTGGACTATAATAATAATGTCCAGGAGGAAAAACTTCGTAGGTATCGGCATAACCTTCAATACCTTTTAGTTCAGAAGAGATAAGCAGGTGACCTTGGACGTCATGCCCTATATATAAGGGTATGACGCCAATAGGGTCACGAGCAATCAAATAGACGTCTTTTTGTTTGTCATAAAGAGAAAAGGCGAATATACCGTTGAGGTCATCCAGGAAGTCTATCCCTTTTTCTTGGTAGAGAGCCAAGATTACTTCACAATCTGAACCTGTCTGAAAATCATATTTATCTTTTAGACGTTCGCGTATTTCTTTATGATTATAAATTTCTCCATTTACACATAAGATGTAATTCCCATTTGGACTGATAAGGGGTTGTCCTCCCGAAGCAGGATCCACAATAGAAAGTCTTTCATGTGCGAGTATCGCACTTTTACCTTCGTAGATACCGCTCCAGTCTGGACCACGATGACGAATGCGTTTGCTCATTAAAAGCGCTTGCTCACGAAGGTCTTTATCGTCGTCTTTTATATCGAATATTGCTGTTATACCGCACATAAAATAGTAGAGTTTAGTTGTTTATTATAATAACGTTTCTGTAATTGCAGCAGCTGCATCATGAGCACTTGCCATGGCTCTTACGACTAAGCTTGCTCCCGAAGTCACATCACCTGCAGCAAAGACTTTGGCATTAGATGTTAGGCCTTTGGCATCTGTCTCGACATTGCCTCGTCCATCTAGTTTGAGATCAAGTTCTTTTATAATTCCTTTTTGAACAGGATGTATAAAACCCATGGCCAAAAGAACGATATCGGCTTCAATGATTTCTTTTTTGCCTGTTTTCTTCATTGTAGGACGACCTCCTTTTGGGTTAGGAATCCATTCGATTTCTTCGATTTCAACGCTTTTTAAAACGCCTTTTTCACCTATAAACTTATTTGAGGTCAAGCACCAACGACGTACACATCCCTCTTCGTGACTACTTGTAGTCTTGTGTACAACAGGCCATTGAGGCCAAGGGGTGTTTGGGTTCTTCTTTTTAGGAGGCATAGGCATGATTTCTATCTGTGTCACGCTGATTGCTTCTTGTCTATTGGCTGTACCTACACAGTCACTTCCTGTATCACCACCACCGATGACGAGGACTTTTTTATTTTTACAGGTAATGCGTTCATTGGCTGGTATAACAGCGCCACCCAATACTCGGTTTTGTTGTGACAAAAGTTCTAAAGCAAAATGGACACCTTTCAGATTACGCCCTTCGATAGGAAGGTCACGAGGAACTTCAGCTCCCATAGCCAAACAGAGGGCATCATACTCTTTGAGTAACGTTTTGCCCTTTAAATCTTTTCCTATTTCAGTATTGCAACGGAAGATAATGCCACTGGCTTCCATGACTTTAAGTCTACGGTCGATAATTTTCTTGCTTAGTTTAAAGTTAGGAATACCATACCGTAATAAGCCTCCAGGACGTTCATCTTTTTCAAATACGGTTACTTCAAAGCCTTGTTTGTTTAGGCGATTAGCAACAGCCAATCCAGCAGGACCACTTCCTATAACGGCCACTTTCTTACCATTGCGGGTAGGCTTGTCAGGTTTAACGTAGCCTTCGTGGAAAGCGGTTTCGATGATGGAGGCTTCATTCTCACGGATGGTAACAGGTTCTTCGCAGCTGAGGTTTAATACACAACTCTTTTCACAAGGAGCAGGGCATATTCTACCCGTAAACTCAGGAAAGTCGCAAGTTTGACCGAGAATTTCGTAGGCTTCACGCCATTTTCCGCGATAAAGGGCATCTTGCCATTCGGGTTGTTTGTTGCCAATGGGACAAGCCCAGTGGCAAAAAGGAACCCCGCAGTCCATGCAACGAGATGCTTGTTCTCTACGATCACGAGTATTAAGAGTTTGTTCCACTTCGCTATAATCAGTGATACGATCGTGGATGGGTCTATAGCCGGCTTCATGTCGGTGTACAGTAAGGAATGCTTTAGGATTTCCCATTTTATTGTATTTTTTTTATTTTCAATGTTAATAGTCACGTTGCATTTCAGCAATTTTAGCCTGCAACTTTTTCATTTGTTCTTCTTGTAATACACGTTTGTATTCGATAGGGGTTATTTGGATGAACTCATCGATATAATGTTCCCATTTATCAAGCATCATCTCTGCCAAATGGCTTCCTGTATAATGATAATGCTTACGAATTAACTCATGTAGTTCTTTACGTGCTGAACTTTCTTCAATCAAGGAAAGTTCAACCATCTCCATATTACAAAAATAATCAAAGTCTCCAGCTTTATTCCATACATAGGCTACACCACCGCTCATACCAGCAGCAAAGTTACGCCCTGTTTGGCCTAGTACGACTACACGTCCGCCAGTCATATATTCACAACAGTGATCTCCAACACCTTCAACTACTGCAATGGCACCTGAATTACGTACGGCAAAGCGTTCGCCCACTTTTCCATTAATATAAACCGCTCCACTGGTAGCTCCATAAAGTAGGGTATTTCCTGCGATTGTATTATCTTCTGCAACGAAAGTTGAACGAACAGGAGGCATAAGGCTGATATGACCACCACTTAATCCTTTACCTAGGTAATCATTGGCATCACCCTCTAGGCGGAAATGAATGCCTGGTGCAAGGAAAGCACCGAAGGATTGTCCTGCCGATCCTTTAAACTTAACGTTTAAGGTCTTGCTAGGTAAGCCTTTATCCCCATGTTCGAGAGCCACTGCTCCTGATAACATTGCACCTACAGAACGATCGGTATTGGCTATAGCATAATCAAGTGAAATCTCTTTCTTCTCTTTAATAGCACTTTGGGCTGCTTTTATAATCTCACGATCCTTTACATGTTCAATTTTATGGTCTTGAATCTTTGTTTGATGTATAGGTGTTGTTTTAGCTTCTTCAGGGATATGAAGTAAACGAGAGAAATCGATTAAATCATGTTTTGTGATATGATCAGATGGACGACGTTCAATTAAGTCGGCGTGTCCGATAATGTCTTCTAGTTTCTCATACCCAAGTTCTGCTAAATACTCACGAACTTCCTCTGCCAAATAGGTAAAGAAGTTTACTAGATATTCATACTTCCCGTGGAATCGTTTACGTAATTCTGGATCTTGTGTAGCTACTCCTACGGGGCATGTGTTTTTGTTACATTTACGCATCATTACGCATCCCAATACAATCAAAGCTGAAGTAGCAAAACCATATTCTTCTGCGCCAAGCATAGCCATGATGATAATATCTCGACCAGTCTTTATTTGACCATCTGTTTGCAGACGAATTTGACTTCTCAGATTATTGATGACTAACGTTTGTTGTGTCTCTGACAAACCAATTTCAGTAGGTAATCCCGCATAGCGGATAGAACTTTGAGGAGAAGCACCAGTTCCACCTTCTGCTCCTGAGATGATTACACGGTCAGCTTTTGCTTTTGCTACACCCGCAGCAATAGTTCCCACGCCACTTTCTGAAACAAGTTTAACACTAATTTCTGCTTTGGGATTGACATTCTTTAAATCAAAGATTAGTTGAGCTAAATCTTCAATAGAATAAATATCATGATGAGGAGGAGGAGAAATCAAGGAAATGCCAGGAATAGAGTGACGGGTCTTAGCAATCACTTTATCTACCTTAAACCCTGGTAACTGTCCGCCTTCACCTGGCTTAGCCCCTTGAGCTACTTTAATTTGTATCTCGTCAGCGTTAACCAAATAATTTGTAGTGACGCCAAAACGTCCCGAAGCTACTTGTTTGATCGCTGAACGGATGGATAAACCTTCAATTTTAGTATCGAAACGTTCTGAATCTTCACCGCCTTCTCCCGTGTTGCTGCGTCCGTGTATAGCGTTCATAGCCATAGCTAGAGTTTCATGAGCTTCTTTACTGATCGCACCGAAACTCATAGCTCCCGTTACGAAGCGTTTCATGATGCTCTCTACGGGTTCCACTTTTTCTATTGGAATAGATTTACCCTTCTTAAAATTGAAAAAGTCACGAAGGAAAACAGGTGTTTCTTTTTCGTTGACAGAACGACTATATTCTTTAAATTTCTTATAACTTCCTAGACGAGTAGAGAGTTGTAACGTCGAGATTGTTTCTGGATTCCATGCATGCTTTTCGCCATCTTTACGGTAGCTATATAAACCTTCATAAGGAAGGAGTGGATTCGTTTTATTCTCAAAGGCTTCTGCATGTTTTTTGAATACATCGTTGGCCAATTCTTCCATGCCTGATCCACTAATTTTACTAGTAATATCTCCAAAATATTTTTTGGCTAGATCATCACCCAAACCAATAGCTTCAAATAATTTAGCTCCACGATAACTACGTATTGTACTAATACCCATTTTGCTAATGACTTTATATAAGCCTTTACACAATGCTTTTATATAGTTCTTTTCAGCCGTATCGTAGTCTAACTGTATGGTTTTATTTTTTACTAAATCATCTAAGATAGAGAAAGCGATATAAGGATTAATAGCACTTGCTCCAAAACCTAATAGCAAGGCAGCATGCATGACTTCACGAATTTCTCCTGATTCTACGACAAGTGCTGTTTGTACACGTTTATGTACTTTGATCAAGTGATGATGTATAGCACTTACGGCTAATAGAGAAGGAATAGACGCTTGTTCTTTATTTACATTACGGTCGGAGATAATAATGTAGTTTATCCCATTATCTACAGCTTTTTCTGCTTGTTCGCAGAGTAGATCTACCGCACGTTTCATCCCTTCAGTACCTTCTGCTACATTAAATAATAGAGGTAGTTTTACGGTATTGAACCCTTTATAACGAATGTTGCATAAAATATCAAGTTGGGTATTGCTGAGGATCGGGTGTTTTAGACGAACCATCTTGCAATGAGCTTCGTCAGGCTCCATAATGTTTTCACTTACGACTCCTACATATTCATTCAGGCTCATGACTAAGTCTTCACGTAGAGGGTCAATAGGTGGGTTGGTTACCTGTGCAAATTGTTGGCGGAAGTAATTAAATAATAATTGAGGATGGGTAGAGAGTACGGCCAAGGGCGTATCATTCCCCATAGCACCAATAGGCTCTGAACCGTTTTCAGCCATTGGTTGAATAATGTTTTGTATATCTTCACGAGTATACCCAAAGGCCCGAAGCTTTTTATCAAAATCAACTACAGTTTGTTCTGTTTTACGACCTGATTTTAATTCGGATAAATCAACTTTATTGTTATCTACCCAAGTCTTATACGGATGTTCTTGTGCTAATTTTTCTTTGATTTCCTCATCGTAAAAGACTTTATGTGCTTTGGTATCCACCATGATGATTTTACCAGGTTGTAAGCGACCTTTCTTTTCGATTTCGTTGGGTTCGAAGTCCATTACGCCGACTTCAGAAGCCACAAGCATCATGCCACTTTTTGTGATCACGTAACGAGCAGGACGAAGTCCGTTTCTATCTAACATACCTCCACAATAACGACCATCGCTAAATAATAAAGCAGCAGGACCGTCCCAAGGTTCCATAAGGATAGAATGATATTCGTAGAAAGCTTTCAAATCATCGGAAATTGGATTTTTTTCGTTAAAGCTTTCGGGTACAAGCATAGCCATTGCATGAGGAAGTGACATACCTGAAGCTACAAAGAATTCTAATACATTATCGAGGGAGGCACTATCGCTCATGCCTTCTTGTAATATAGGTGCAATCGAAGCTACATCTGGAATATTTTTTGAAGCTAAGATACGTTCTCTAGCTTCCATCCATCCACGATTACCTCTGATTGTGTTAATCTCACCATTATGCGCTAAAAGGCGGAAAGGTTGAGCTAAACTCCAACGAGGGAAGGTGTTTGTGCTAAAACGAGAATGAACAAGAGCCATACCACTGGTGAAGTAGGGGCTCATCAAATCGGTGTAATATTCTCTCAACTGCGTACTCTGTAACATTCCTTTATACACAATGATTTGTGTAGACAAAGAGGTAATGTAGAAATCAGGAAATGTAGCAGACAATTTTTTCTCAATCCTTTTGCGGATGAGATATAGTTTCAATTCTATGTTCTCATTTTTATCACGTCCTGTGACAAAAACTTGTTTGATATCGGGTTCAGCATCCAAAGCATCTTTACCTAGTATTTCTGAATGAACAGGAACTTTACGTAAATGCATTAACGAGAGACCTTCTTTCTCGATTTCTTCAATCATGGTGCTTAAGATGGTTGCTTGTTCTTTTTCATCTTTTGGGAGAAAAATTAAGCCCGTACCATAATGCCCCTTTTCGGGAACTGGAATACCTTGCAATAAAATGAATTCATGAGGAATCTGTAACATGATTCCTGCACCATCACCTGTCTTATCAGCGCCTTCTGCCCCACGATGGCGCATATTTTCTAAAACTTTGAGAGCTGATTCTACTATCTCGTGTGATTTACTACCCTTTATATTCACGAGCATACCTACGCCGCAAGCATCGTGTTCGTAATCGGGATCATAGAGTCCTTCTCTCTGTGTAATTAATCTTTTTGATTCCATATATATTGTCTATTTGATTGTTTATTTTCCATTTTTAAAACATTTCTGTTTGCAAATATATAATATTCATTTCAAATTGATATTATATTTAGGTTTCAATTATAGATAAATAACATAAAACCAAGCATTTTAGACCCAAAAAGAACAATAAACGCAAAATAAGGCATTTTTTTACTCAAAAAGATAGTTGAATAGATGGAAATAAGACAAAACGATAATTGCGATTGACGCATTTCGCTTTGTCTTATTCTTATAAAAATAGAGTTGATAATAAATCTTTTGACGAAGAACTTCTGATTAATGGTGTGTTCCTTCAAAGAGGTCGTGATCTTCTATTTGTTTTACTTCTTTACGCTTATAATTATTAAATGTGTAGCTAACGGAGAGCGTAATTAAGGGGTAATTAGGTCTAATATGTGTAATAGACTTTAAATTGTTATTTGTGATAGTACTGGTGTATCGTGCCGAATTGAATACATCACGAAAGGCTAGGGTCGCAGTTACTTTCCGTTTCATCATTTGCTGGCGTACCGAGAAGTTCATATACCAAAAAGCATTTTGACGACCTTGTGTAGTGACCGATGGGCCGATAAAGTTTCCATCTAATTGAAGGCGGGTATATTTACCCAAATCAAGTCCATTGTTAAGCATAAAGTCATAATTCGTACTACTTTCATCTTCTCCACCCAGTTCTTTTATTTTATTATCGATTCGATAGTGATAGAAACTACCATTGATGTTAATATTCCACCAAGGAGTCGTTTGTATTTGTGCATTTAGTTCGACCCCTGTAGAGTAATCATTCCCTACATTGGCCATAGAGTCGAGGGTAATCCCTGAAGTATGATAAGGGACACGCAATCGTTCGATCTTGTTTTTGCGAAAGCGATGGAAGACTGTAGCTGAAACCGAATTTTGTCCAAAGGCCTTTTTATAATTCATTTCAAACGAATTGATATATTCTTCTTTGATATCTGGATTTCCTTTTTCAGCCGAATAAAAATCACGGAAAGTGATATAAGGTTCCATGTAAAATAACCGAGGTCGAGTAATTCGTCGTGAATAAGCGAAATATAGCGATTGCTGGTAAGGAAAGGTATAGCCTAAATGAAGAGAGGGAAAGAAGTCAAAATGATCATACGT
>Ga0172377_10004516_pt1 | contig 14289 bp, 13 predicted proteins | sample Pumphouse3metaG_FD_119749 | JGI IMG/M metagenome (GOLD analysis project Ga0172377, IMG submission 119749) | Leachate microbial communities from a municipal landfill in Southern Ontario, Canada - Pumphouse #3 metaG | ecosystem: Engineered > Solid waste > Landfill > Unclassified | place: Canada... | reverse complement strand
TCTTTCTGGTCACCGATGCCGGCGAGGTGCTCTGCCATGATCTGGCTGACGGCAAGCAACTGTGGTACAAGGAGTTCGAGGATGGCTTCTACGCCTCCCCCGTCGCTGCAGAGGGACGCGTCTACATCGTGGACCGTAAAAAAGGTGTCTTCCGGGTCTATGGCGCCACACGCGAGGTCAAAGAACTGGCCGTAAATCCAATGGGCGAGGCGGTCAGCGCCACGCCCATTATTGCGGGCGGACAGCTCTTCGTGCGCGGCCACGACCATCTCTGGTGCATCGGCGCAGGCGCGCCGTGACCGCCCCGTTCTCTTTCACCCCCTTAGGTAAGTCAGGTCGTAGGTATGCGCGAATGTATGGATGTCATGTTGTTGGCGGTGATTCAAGGCATCGCGGAATTCCTGCCGATCAGCAGTTCCGGGCATCTGGTGCTCGCCCAGAGCCTGCTCAAGATCAACATGCCGGGCGTCCGGCTGGAGGTGGTGCTGCATCTCGGCACCATGGCTTCGATCATGGCCTATTACCGCACGGCGCTGCGGAATCTGGCGTGCGGCGTGCTGCGCGGCCGGCGCGCCAGTTGGACGACACTGGGACACATCATCGTCTCCGCGATTCCGGCCGCCTTCTTTTACTATCTGTGCCATGACAAGGTGGACGCTTTTTACGAGGACCCGCGCGCGGTAAGCGGTTTTCTGGTCTTCACCGGGATCGTCCTGCTGGCCCTGCGCTGGATGCGGTGCGGCGACGGACCGGTAACCGGAGCGCGCGCGCTGCTGACCGGAATCGCTCAGGCTCTGGCCGTCCTGCCCGGCATCAGCCGTTCCGGCATGACCATCGCGGCGGCGCGCATGGCGGGCATCGCGCCGGGCCGGGCCGCGGAATTCTCGTTTCTCATGTGCCTGCCTCTGCTGGCCGGCGCCGCGCTGCTGGACTATCTCGGGTTCACGGCACAACCCGGCGCGGCTGACGGCCTGCCCGGCTGGCTCCTGCTCGCCGGTGCGGCCGTCTCGGCGACAGTGGGTTACGCGGCACTTGCGGTGCTGGTCCGCACGCTGCGCGGCGGACGCTTCTGGCTCTTTGGCGTCTACTGCATCGCGGCGGGCCTCATCACGCTGTTCGCGGCCTGAGCGGCGCGCACTTCGAGAGCGCGAAACTCCACATTGACCGCAGAAGGGCAAAACCCCTATACTGTTGCGTTTAACCATTGGAGGCATTTTCGTGAATGTTGAACTGATTGAAAAAGCGAGGGTCCGGGTCCCCAGCATTCCGGTTCTCGTGAATCTGGTTTCCAAACGCGTCCGTCAGCTCAATATGGGCGAGAGACCTTTCGTGAAACCGCTCTCGGCGGACGAGGACAAATCGGACATTGCGCTGCGCGAAATCGCGGATGGCCTGCTGATCGCCGAGGTCGACTTCGGCGCCATCGCGCGGGCCGAAGCGGCGCATTCACGTTGGTCGGAGTAAGCGCTGCCTGCGCGGCGGCGACGTGAACGGAACATGAGCGGAAAGGACAAAAAAAGAAACGGCGGCAATCTGACGGTGAACCGCAGAGCGACGCACGACTATTTTGTCCTCGAGCGGATGGAAACAGGCATTGAACTGGTCGGCACCGAGGTCAAGGTCGTGCGGAACGGGGAGGCGGGCCTGACCGGCTCTTACGCCCAGGTCAAGAACGGCCAGCTCTTCCTGAACCAAGTGACGATACCGCCGTATGCGTTCGGCAACCGTTTCAATCACGACTCGCTGCGAACCCGGCGCCTGCTGGTTCACAAGCGTGAGATCCGCAAGCTGCAGGCGATGTCGGAGCAGAAAGGGCTGTCGTTGATCCCGCTGCGGCTCTACCTCTCCCCCAAGGGACTGGTCAAGGTGGAGCTGGGCGTTTGCCGCGGCAAGGCGCAAGAGGACAAGCGCGAATCGATCAAACGCCGCGAGGCGGATCTCGAGGCGCGACGCGCGATCTCGAAACATTACAGAGGATGAGTTTTCAGAAGGAGATGCACATGACGCTGCCACTCGGATTCATGGGATGGAATGTCGGGCCGACCGAACTGCTGGTCATCCTGGCCATCATTCTGGTGCTGTTCGGCGGAAAGAAACTGCCTGACTTGGCTCGGTCGCTGGGCCGCAGCCTGGGCGAATTCAAAAAGGGCAAGGATGAGGGCGAGAAACTGGCCAGTGACAAGGTCAAGGAGATCGTCGATGACATCAAGAAGGAAGAGCCCGAGAAGGTTGAAGGCCCCAAGGCCTGACCGCGGCGGCCGTGCATGACCCGCCGGCTCTCCATTCTGCCCGCCACGCTCGCACGCGCCGTGCGGCTGGTCTGGCTCAGCGACCGGCGGCTTGCGCTCTGGCACACGGCGCTGATCGTGCTGCAGGCCCTTTTGCCGCTTGGCTCCCTGGTCGCGCTGAAGCAGGTCATCGACCGCGCCACCCGCCTGTTCAGCAGTGCCAGCCCCGATCCCTTCACGTGGGCCGGCGCTGCCGGCCGCCTGACCTCCGACGCCGAGTTCCGGCTGCTGGCCATCTGGCTCGCGGCCGGCGCACTCTGCTTGGTGTTGGCCGCCGCCGCTCGCCTGTTGGTTGCCTGGGTCTCAGAGTTTCATGCCATTGCGGTGACTGACCGGATCTATGCTCTGCTGCATGGGGCCTTGCTGCGCGCCGACTTCTCTTTTTTCGAAAATCCCGACAGTCAAAACCGCCTCTACATGGCCCGCGAAGAGGCGCTCGACCGCCCGACGCGCCTGCTGGCCGGGCTCGGCCAACTGCTGCACAGCGTGATCGGCATCGGCGGCGTTTTCATCATTCTGGCCGGCTTTACTCCCTGGCTGCCGCTGCTGCTCGGCTGCGCGGCCCTGCCCGTCCTCTTTTTCAAGCTCGACCGCACGCGCCGCTTTTATGACTGGCGCAAAAGCCTCACGCCGCTGGACCGGCAGGCCTCCTACTTTCACGCGGTCATGACCGACAACGCCGGCGCCAAGGAGATCCGTCTCTACGGGCATGGCGACTTTTGCCTCGGCCGTTTCGCCGCCGCCCGCGCCCGGCTGCGCGAAGAGCGCGTGGCGTGGCGCCGCTTCGTGCTGACGCGCGAGGCGCTGGGGCTCTTCATCGGCCTCGCCGTCACCGGCGTGATCCTGCTCTGGATGACCTCGCGCCTACTGGCCGGCGCCGTCACAGTCGGTGCCCTCGTGCTGTGCGTGCAGTCCGTCCAGCGCGGCCAGCACGCCGTAACCGCCCTGCTCAACGCCGTCTCGGCGCTCTTTGAAGACGCCTTGTTCCTCCAAAGCTTCGAAGAACTCCTGCGCCAGCCGGCCCGTGTCGGCACCCCCGAACATCCCGTGCCGGTTCCCGACATCCTGCGCAGCGGCATCACCTTTGAGAATGTCAGCTTCACCTATCCCGGCCGCACCGAGCCGGCGCTGCGCGGGCTCTCCTTCACCCTGCGGCCCGGCGAGCGTGTGGCACTGGCCGGGCCGAACGGGGCCGGCAAGTCCACGCTCGTCAAACTGCTCTGCCGCCTCTACGACCCCGACGGCGGCCGTATCTTGGTCGACGGAACTGACCTCCGGGCGTTCGACCCGCAGGACTGGCGCCGCCGCATCGGCGCGCTGTTCCAGGATTTCAACCACTATCAGCTTACCTTGCGCGACAACATCCGCATCGGCCATCCCGAAACGCCGGAAAACGCTCCGGAGGTCGAACGCGCGGCGCGCGACGCCGGGCTAGGCCCGCTGATCAAGAGCTGGCCGCAGGGCCTCGACACGCGGCTGGGGCGCTGGCTGCACGACGGCATCGAACCCAGCATCGGCCAATGGCAGAAGATCGCGCTGGCCCGCGCGTTCCTGCGCCCCGCGCTGCTCACCATCCTTGACGAGCCGGCCAGCGCGTTGGACAGCGATGCCCAACGCGAGACCTTCGAAGCGCTCGCCCGGCTCAGCCGCGGGCGCATCGCTCTCTTCACCAGCCACCGGCAGCTCACGCCCGGCATGGCGGACCGCCTGCTGATCCTGCGCGACGGCACCCTCGCGGCCGACGGCCCGCCTGCAGATCTTGCGGCCGACCCGCTCGCCAGAGGCTTAATCGACCTCCGGCCCGCGACGGCTTCCGCCGCATCCCTGTGCGCGGCTCCATGAACGGTTCACCGTCGGTCAGAAACCGACGCGCGGCTTGACGCTCTCCTTGCGAATCTCCTGCTCGTCGGCCCAGACCAGTTCGCCGGAGCGCAGGTCCTTGAGCACCATGGAAAACTTATAGTACTGATCCACAGTGCGGCCAACTTGCGTTTTGATCTCGCTCAGGGCGCCGGTCAGATACATCTGCGCCGCGCTCTGCTGCCCCGGCTTGATAGCTTTTTTCTGATCGGTCAGGCCGAGATTGGCCTGGGCATCCATGAACTCGATATCCGTGCCGGACGTCGACTTGTCGACAAAGCGGAACATCCCCGAACGCAGCAACTGCATGCGCAGCGAATCGGTGATGCTCACCATGTCCACATGCTGCGTGGTGCGGTTCTTGAGCGGCTCGACATCCAACACCGGACGGGTGCCGCCGACCGCCTCGCGCACGCCCGGCGCGCTCAGCAGCGACTCTGTTATCTTTTCAACCGTGCGCCGCACATCCTGCGGCTCCAGTTTGGAGCTGATCGGCGCCCGGTCGAGCGCCACCTCGCGCACCGTCGGCGTGCTCGCGCACCCGGTCAGCCACAGGGCCGCCGCAGCCACACCGGTCATCGCCCACATCGCTTGTTTCATGCTCTCCTCGCTTTCGTTACTAAAAATCAATCCGCCGCTTCCAGATCCCGCACGCGCAGCTTCGACGTCACGCACGCCGGGGAGTTTGCCAAGCCCGTCACCGTAACCGTGTCGCGCCCTTCCAGAATCAGGTTGCGATAGGTCTTGGTTGCGGCGTCGACCTCCATGCCGTTGGCATCGAACCACGCGATCCGGTAGTTGAGCCGCAGACGGCGGTGCTTGGACGACTGGAGTGTGATGTGGACGCGCTTGAGCCCGTTCACCTCATCGTAATTCACCTTGAGCATCTGGATCTGATCCCGCAGCCGGGTACTGTCCTCCATCACCAGCGAACTGCCGGTCATGTGGTCGGTTGTCACCGTTGTTCCCGCGGTCTCGACGCAGCCGGTCAACGCGGCCAGCGCGGCCGTCAGCAAGGCGGCGCCGGAGAGAGTGGTCATGCGTTTCATGGAGTCTCCTTTCTTGTCAGGGATTCGTATGATACAACGTTTTCGGTCCGCCCGGAAGCGTGACCGGCGGGAAACCGGCCTGCAGGCTGCCGCAGACGTGATAGGCGGCCGGCGCGCCTTTGCCGTTCAACGAAGCCGTCGCGACGCGGGCATTGCCGCCCAGATCCGCCACCCACACCAGACGGGTTTCGCCCTCCGCCACCTTGACGGGGAAGCGCGTGACGAACCCGTTGACCTGATTGCGCAGTTCGATCGTATGCTCACCCGGCTGAAACGCGCCGCGGTAAAGGTGCGACACCGTCGGCAGCGTGTACCACGCGCGCGTGTCGGCCTTGTTGATCGCCGAGGCCACCGCCGTCACCAGAAAGACCGCGGCCTGAACGCCGTCGTTTCCGGCATGGCGGGCCACCTCTTGCGCGGCCACGCGCACCGCCGCGCGTGTGACATTGCGCACCACGACGCCGGGCATCTTCTCCTTGAGATCGCGGTACGCCAGCGACTGGACCGACAGCGCGAGTGCGCTCAAGCCGCATGACTGCCCGTTCGCCATGACCTCGACCGCCATCGGCGTGTGAGCCGGATCCTGATAAAACGGGAAATCCACCGAGACCACCGCCGTGCCGACCGGCAGCGGCACTTTCATCGAGTGCCGCTGCGGCACAAACCCTTCCTCCACGATCAGGATCAGCTCGGTGGGCGCGCGCGTCAGCGCGGCGGCATCGGTACCGGCCTGCGCCGCCAACGTCTTGAACGTCTCGGCGTCCTGTGTACGCAGCATCCGCAGGAAATCCTTCTGGACATACGGGTTGCCGGGAATCAGCTCCCAGGCCTTGCGGTAGGCGAGCGCGGCGTTGGCCTGATCGTTGTCCTCTTCGAGCAGCAGGCCGGACAGGTACCACGCCAAGCCGTTCTCATACGAGCTGCGCGTCATCTCGATCACCGGCACCATCGCCTGCATGCGGCCCTCGACCACGCCGATGCTGTTCGAAGACTGCCCGGAAGCCGCCTGCACCCGCGCGTCCTCCACCTCTTTGCCGTACTTCTCGGCGATCTGGTCCTGAGCGAACACCGCGCGCCGCGCCTCGACCGCCGCCGCGTCGCGCTGACCGAGGAACAGATGATTAAGCATCTGATACTGGAGCGCGTGGATGAACTCATACGCAGGCAGGCGATAAGGCCGCGTGCGGTCGTCCGTGACCGTGCCGGCCATCACCGCCGCGCCGGCATCGCCCAGCTTGAGCGCGGGACCGGTCTCGGTCTTCTCGATCACGGTGTCGATCGCTGCGGCGAAGTTGGTCGAACTTCCCAGGAAATCTCCGGAAAGCATCCGCACGCGGCCCGTCTCGACGAAGCCCAGCTCCTGACTGTAGGTGCTGTGCTTGAGCTTCTCGGACCATGTCAGCGCCACGGCATCATCGCCCGCGCGCAGCCCGGTTAGCGCCCGGTCCACGCCGGGATTGGTCGACACGCAGCCGACCGTCGCAAGCAGCGCGACCAGGCAACCCCTTGAAAGTTGAACGTTCAACACCGCGCCTCCGCTACTGAACGGCATTCTGCTGGACATTGATCTCGCCACCGCGATTCCCGACATCGCGCCAGGCCGACGTGTCGAAGTTGATCTTCACGCCTTTACGCATCACGGCTTCGGCATAGCCGATCGCCACCGCCGCCCGGAAGCCCTCCAGCGAGCGGTAACGCTGCAGGCCGGCGTCGGACAGTTCCAGCGCCACGCGGAAGGTCGCGCCGGGCTGGATGTTGACGGTCTGCTGCCACGGCTGCATCCACTGTCGCGTCACGCGCATCTGGTGCAGGCCCGGCGTCGCCTTGAAGGTCCCGGAGACGAGCCCACCGTCGCGCCGTCGATCTCCACTGTCACGCCGCCGACCAGGCGCCGCATCTCGTCGAGCAGTTCGTTCGGCGCGCGCACGCCGCCCTCAAGGCCCTGGATCAACTCATCGACCGTCGTGGAGACGCTGAACTCGGCCAATGTCGTGTCGGCGGCCGGCCCGCGGCGCCACGTCGGCGCCTTCTGGGCGATCTCTTCGCCGGTCGCGGTCGCCCACTGGTCGAACAAGTCGTTGTAGTAATTGAGGGCGTCGCCGCCGTCGGTATACTGGCCGGGCACCGGCAGCTTGTTCGTCCAGTTCGAACCGTAGACCGAAGACCCCTGCGCCGCCTCATTGACCTTGGTGCTCATGCGCAGCGTGAAAATGGTCACCGGCTTGTCTCCGGCCGTCCGCGAGGTGTGGCTGGCACCGATGATCGACACCAGCATGATGTAGTCGCAGCCCAGCATCTGCGCGACGCGCACCGTAGACCCTCCGGTAAAGATCCCTTCGACCAGGCCGGAGCGCTCTTCGGCCGTCGTGATCTTGAACCGGTTGAAGCCGTCCGCGATCTCCGCCTTGTCCAGCACGATCAGGCCGGCCCCGGCCAGTTCGGCAGAAATGCGGTCGCGCACGCCGTCCACCTCGTCGTCCATGCCGGCCACGCGCGTCTGGTTTTTGACAAAGATCGCGATCTTAGGATTGACCGGCTGCGGCAGGGGCGCGAGCACCGCCCGCTTCACCACGTCGGCCTCGACGGCCACGACCTCCATGCCGGGATTGGCCGCCTGCACCTTGGCCTTGAACGCCTTCAGTTCGGCCGAAGCGTTCGGATCCAGCTTCTCGGCCTCCGTCACCACTTGCGCCCACAGCCCTGATGAGGCAAAGGCGGTCAGCACCAGGCAACCCACAGCACGCACACACGTTTTCACAGTCATGAAGCACCTCCGGTTCAGAAGTAGCAGTTGATGATCGGCAGGAAGGAGACGTCTTTGTTCTGGATGACATTGATGACGCCGATCTGAAAACCGATCATTTCACGCGCGATGTTGATGACGCCGATCTGGCAGCCCTTGATGAAATCAGAGCCGTTGAAAACGCCGATCTGCAGCGCCTGCGCCGAGGTCTGCGGATTCGCGGCGCCGTAGTTGACCACCCCGATCTGCAGGCCGGCGTAGGACCCGGACACATAGTTGACCGGCGCGACCTGCATACCCAGCCCTTCGCCGTCCACGATATTGGCGAGCAGCGCCGCCTGCAGGCCGTTGCCGTGTCCGCGCGCCCGGCCGACGGTGCTGATATCCAGGCCGTCAAAATCTTGGCACTCGCCGTAGATCGCGTTGATCCGCAGACCGCCGACGTCGAAATCACTGGTCGGCACCTGCAGCGGCGTCACGATGCTGAACATGAAAGGCGTGTACGGATGCGCGCCGGATTCCGCGCCGCCCGCCGACAACGTTGACGTCTGCTGCGCCCACGCCGCGCTGCCAACCATAACCCCCAACACCCATGCGATAAACTGTGCTTTCATTCTGTGGTCTCCTTTCACGCCCAACACGCGGCATCCGCCTTTCCGGGCGTTCTGCCCGCAATGCTGACGTCTGCGGTTTGATGGTGTGAACAGTATGCGTGAAAACAAACGCGGGAGCAAACAGATTTATTTGGAGCGCGGCCAAGCCATGCTGAACCCCTCGTGGCGACGCAACATCACATCCCGCCCCTTTGGCGTGATCGAGACCAGGCGGTAGGTGTCGGGGGAGACCGCCACGCATCCCTCGCCCTGCAGGGCGTCGAGCACCGCGCGGATCTGCGGCACCGATCTGTCACTCAGCAGACCGAAGGTCGAGAGCTGATCCAGCGCGTGCCGCGTCACGGTTTCGTCGCGGTCACCATGCAGCACATGGGCCACGCGCTGTGCGCCGAAGCGCCCTTTCATGCGGGTCACGCAACTCAAAATCTTTTGGATTTCGATCCACTGCGCCTCGGTCGGCACGGCCGGCGGGCGCGGTTCGCGGCGTCGGCAGCGGTCGCAGGCCGAACAGGATGAAGCCGACGTGCGGTCCCCGAAATAGTTGAGCATGAAGGCGTGGCGGCAACCGGGATGGTCGACGAAGCGCAGCAGGGTCTCGAGCTTGCGCTCGTCGCGCTGACGCTTCTCATCCAGCCCGGCCGCCAGCCGCTTGAGTTCCTTGACGTCGGGGTCCGGGTTGGGCAACAGGCGCGTGGTATAGGCGCGGTTGCCCGGCAGAATCTCACGCTCGATCAGATGCGCGCGCTCGATCAGCCCCAGGATGGTCCGCACTTCCATGTCGTTCTTGACCCCGGCCAGCCGCGTCCACTCCTCGACCGGCGCGGTGAGCGGCTCAGCCTCGCAGGCCTGCCGCACCGCCTGCCAGACCGCGAGGATATCGCTGAAGGAGGGGTTTGCGCCGTCGAGGAAGAAACGCTGCGTGCCCACATCGGCATAGTTGAAGAGCAGTTCGCACCAGGCGCTTGCGCCGTCGCGGCCCGCGCGACCGACCTCCTGATAGTACGCTTCCAGGCTGCCGGGAATGTCCCAGTGCACCACGAAACGGAGATCCCCGCGGTCAACGCCCATGCCGAAAGCGTTGGTCGCCACCACCAGCGGCGCGGCCTCGGCCATGAACCGGTTCTGCGCGGCAGTGCGTTCGCCGTCCGCCATCGCCCCGTGGTAGGTGATCGGCGCGAAGCCGTCGCTTTCAAGCCGCGCGGCCACGCGTTCGACCATCTTGCGCGTCGAACAATAAACGATCCCGCAACGATAGGCCTCGGCCGTTTGCACGAGTCGGGAGAATTTGTGCCGGTGCGTCGCGCAGCGCGTCACGGCCAAGTAAAGGTTCGGCCGCGCGAAGCCGGTGACCGAGACCGCCGGCGCCTGGCGCGGCGGTTCGCCCAACCCCAACTGCCGTACGATATCCTCGCGCACGTCGGGTGTGGCGGTGGCGGTCACGGCCAGCACCCGTACGGCGCCGAGCTTGGCCAGCACCTGTTTCAGATTGAGGTAGTCAGGCCGGAAATCATGGCCCCATTGACTGATGCAGTGCGCCTCGTCGATCGTGAAGAGCGATACCTGGGCCTGCGCCAGTACTTCAGCGAACCGCCGGTTGCGAAAACGCTCCGGCGCCACGTAGACGAGCTTGTACCGGCCCGCGCGCACGCCGTCGAGCCGGTACGCCATCTCGGCGCCGTCCACCGATGAGTTGAGGAACGTCGCGGCGATGCCCCGCCGTTCCAAGGCATCCACCTGGTCTTTCATCAGTGCGATCAGGGGCGACACCACCACCGTCACGCCGGGCAGCAGCAGCGCCGTCAACTGATAGCAGAGCGATTTCCCCGAACCGGTCGGCATCACCAGCACCACATCCCTGCCCGCGAGCAGATGGAGAATCGAGTCGGCCTGTCCGTCGCGAAAGGTCGCATGCCCGAAATGCTGCCGCAGTGCTTCCCTCAGGCCATCAGGCGTCCATGTTCCGTCTGCCATCACGTCTCCTCACCGTCCGTTCGTTCCTCAACCGGGCCCATCCGGGCGGCACCGGGCCGCCGTGCGCCGGCCGCCATCAGCGCCAGCAGCAGCGCCGCCCCCGGCAGCCCCAGCACGCGGTCGCCCCAGCGCGTGTAGGGCGCGGCGAGCGGCGTGTCCGCAACCGCCACCTGCGTCACGAGGAACCCGTCAAAATCAGTCGCCTTACCTTTCGATTCCAGTCGCATGACCCGTCCGACCGCATCCACGGCGCACGTCACGCCGGAGTTGGCCGCCCGCACCAGCGGCACGCCGTTCTCGACCGCGCGGAAAATCGATTGGTCGAGATGCTGAAGCGGCTCGACCGAGCCGTTGAACCAGGCGTCGTTGGTCATCAGCACCAGCAGCCGCGCACCGGCCCGCACCGCCGCGCGACTCAGGGCCGGCACGGTATCCTCGAAGCAGATCAACGGGCCGAGCGCCAGCGTGCCGCCGGACGCGCGCGCCACGTGCAGCACGCCGGAGTCTCGGCCCGGCGTGCAGCTCACGCCGGTGGGCGCCAGTCGCTGAAGCGCCGGCACGCGCTTGTCCAACGGAATGTATTCGCCGAATGGGACCAGATGGTGTTTGCGGTAACGCCCCAGCACTTCGCCTGTGGCGGAATAAAGCCAAGCGGCGTTGTAGTAGAGAAGACCCTGCGGTGCGGTGGATGAAACCGTCGTCCGCTCGATTTCCAGCGCGCCGGTCAATAGCGGCGCGCCCGCTGCGGCGGCACCCTCGCGGATCACACGCAGCGTGTCGGGCTCGTAAGGCACGGAACCCAGCACGGCGGTCTCGGGCCAGACCACCAGGTCAGGACGGGCTGCTCCGGCCAAGCGGGTCTGATTCACTAGGACTTCCTGTTGGTTGCGCACGGTGTCGTCGTCCAGCGTGAAGACACAAGGCGAGTTGGGCTGCACCAGCGCGACGTGCCAGACCGCAGCCTGATCGTTTAAGCGCCGCGCGTACTGAATTCGCTGCATGCCCCAATACCAGCAGAAGACCGCCAGCGCGACCGGCAGCATGCTTTCCGAGGAGAGCAGCAGGCGACCGCCAACGCCGGGGCGGGTCACGGGGGCTTCGGAGGCGGAAACGGCCAGACGTGCCGCAAAAGGTGCAGCCGCTCTTTCAACGATGCTCGCGACCGCGCCGTTGACGGCGACCACGAGCGCCGAGACGCCGTACACGCCCGCGACGGACGCCACCTGGATGAACGGCAGGTTGTTCACCTGGCTCACGCCCAGAAAATTCCAGGCGAATCCTGAGAACAGCCAGCCGCGCGCCAGCTCCGAGCCCGCCCAGAGCAGCGGATCGACGCACAGGACGGCGCACACGCGGCGCCAGCCGGGCGACCTCCCCGCCCACCGCCACACGCGGCTTGAGGCGAACGCATAGGCGGCCAGAAACGCCGCGCACCAGGCGGCCAGGCCGAGCTGCCCCAACAGGACCAGCGGCCACGGCCCGCCATTTTTGATGATCGCCGGAAACCAGCTCAAAGTCGCCACCCAAAAGATCAGGCCGGCCAGCCAGGCCCACCCGGCCGCCGCGCGGGGCGCGCAATGTCGGATCACCAGCATGACCGGCACCAAGGCCATCCAGGCACTGTCCGCCTGCGAAGAGGGCGGGAAGGCCGTCCACAGCAGGATGCCGCTGAGTGCGGCGGCCGCGACGATGAGCCCTCGTCTGCACCTTGAGCGTGGAGCGTTGAGCGTTAAACATTGAGCGTTCAAAAAGTCCTCTCGATCCTTCGCATAGGCCACCCTGCGGTCACGGAAACAGCGCCATCAGCGCGTCGGCGAACAGGCTCATGCCGAACGGGTTCGGGTGGTTGATGTTATTCATTAAGAGCGTGGAGTAGGGAATACCCTGCCGCCACAGCCTCCCCCAGCGCGGCGAGGCATCGGCCAGAGCCAGAGGGTTGTCGGCCGCGAACGCGCGCAGCGCCTTGACATAAGGCCGCGGGTCGTCGTCGCACTGCCGTTCCTCGGCGAAGCCCATCCAGTCGGGCCGCACATAATGCGGTGTCAGAATGATCCACTCCGCACCGATCGTTTTCAGATCGTCACGGATGCGCCCGTAGTGCTTCGCGACGCCGGCTGCATCCAGCCCGGCGTCATTGACGAATTCAGAAACGACCAGGTCCGGCCGCGCGTCGAGAACCTTTTCCCGATAGTTGTGCGGGCTCCCCGGCGGTTCGTTGAAATAACTGCCGGTGTTGCGTCCGCCCCAGGCTTCGGTCACCAGCTCGATCGTCGCAGCCGGATAGGCCGCGCGCAGCCGGCGCACGAACTGCTCCTGCCAGCGGTTCTTCGCAGGCTCGGGCAGATAACCGGCGTCGGTGACGCTGTCGCCCCACGCCAGCACGCGCAGCCGTCCGCCGGCCTTCAACGTCGCCATCGTCTTGGGCAGGCAACGCTCCGCCACGCTGGGCACCGGTTTCGGCGGCTCGGGATACGCCGTTTCCAGCACGGGAAAAAGATGGGCGGCCGTCAGACGCGCAAGCCGCGGGGTGATCCAAATCGACGCGAGGCGGCGCTCACCCGTCGACAGCGGGGGCGGTTCCGGCAGCGACACGTGCGCGACACCGCGCCGCAACGCGATGTGCCGGTCAGACGTCAGCACCACAGCGTCCAGTCGCATCGTGCCGTAGGCGTAAGCAATTCGTATCGGCGTATCGGCGCCGATCGCACCGCCTTCCAGGCGTCCCACGCACCCCCAGCTCACTTCGGCCTCATAGTCGCGTCCGCGCGTATAGGTGACCGTGCCCGCCGCATTCATCACTTTCAGGGATTCCGGATCCAGCGCATGCCGCACCGTGCACTCTTGCGCCCGCACACCGTTCAACTTCGCGCCACGCGCATACTGCGCCGCCTTGGGCGCGTAGAGCGGCAGCCGCGGCAGCGCCTCGGCCTCGACCCGAACGATCTCCGGCCGCTCAACCGTCAACGTAGCTTCCACGCCCTCGGCCTCAACCTTCACCTGCCAGTCGCCGACCACGGCCAACTCCGCCGCCGGCCCGGCGAAAGCCGCGCCGGCACACAGCCCGAACAGACTCCACACCGCTCTCCGCATAACTTCTCCCCTTCCGTTCACCCTTACGGTTGCAGCACCCGCAATTTATACACGCGCAACATGGCCGGCGGCGGCACCCCGCCAGGCTGCGGACGGTCGCGGTTCGCCGGCAGCGACTCCCAGCACGCCCGGTACATGAAACCGTCACACGACAGCCCGGTCGCCGGATCGGCCGCCCAATCGCCCGCGTGACGCACGGACATGCCAGGCGTGTCGTGTTCTTTGCGGCCGACTTCCGGAGGAAATCGGAACCGCCCGCCGATCTTGCCCGCCGGCTTGAGCGTCTCGCTGTCCAGCCGCCAGCGTCCGCCACCCAGTTTGGCATGCGAATAGCCCTGCGCCAAAAATCTGTCCTGAACCTCCACCGGCCCCACCCCCACCTCGCCAATGATCGATCCGCCTCCTGAGAAGGCCCAGCGGTAATTCCAGTCGGAGGTTTGCACCTTGCGCCAAGCGCCTCCCTCCCAACGTGCGTTCATCAACTGCGTGTTGCCTGCGTCATCGTACTTCGTGTAGGTCACGACCGCGCGTCCCTGCGTGTCAAACCCGATCGCCTGACACGGATTGATGAGACCGCCCTTGACCGGCACAGGATCGACCACCACATCCGCCCCAAGCCGGATCGGCAACGCGACAGACTGCCCTGCGGCATTCTCCCACCTCCGCATGTCGCG
>Ga0172377_10004515_pt1 | contig 14291 bp, 10 predicted proteins | sample Pumphouse3metaG_FD_119749 | JGI IMG/M metagenome (GOLD analysis project Ga0172377, IMG submission 119749) | Leachate microbial communities from a municipal landfill in Southern Ontario, Canada - Pumphouse #3 metaG | ecosystem: Engineered > Solid waste > Landfill > Unclassified | place: Canada... | reverse complement strand
TCGCGATAGATTGTTACTCTATCTGAAGAACTAGTAAAGTGCCATGACTGAGTATTACATGCGCTAGGAGCGAGACGAACGATCTCTTTTATCTCTTCATCAAAATCTCCTGACCAAATCGTATTGATCTCTTTACGATTAAACTCTGATGTGTTTTGGCGAAAAACAAGGGGGTAGCTTGGTCCAAAAGCTAACATAATAACATGCTTTAAACCATTCACTGTTTTATTTTTGGGATGAGCCATTCCATACCAACAAACACCAATGTATTGTGATTCCAAGTACAAGTCGATTTGTTCTAAGATATAGCCAGCGTTTAATAAATAAAATGGTTTTTCTTCACTATAGAACAATAGGCAGTATTCACCAAATTTTGCTGAAGTATCTTCTCGCTTCACAATCTCTAAATGATAGGAAATATCGGGCACTAAAGGCTGCAATTGGGAAATATAAAGCTTCAAACTATTCATTTGCTCAACGCTTAATTGTTGATTTTTGTCATATTTTCTTACTGATTTCCGTTTATAAATGGTATTAAGTAATTCTTTCATGGTGTATTCCTCCTATTATCTTATTCTACCATAAAACTTTTATAAATAGATGGATACTTTTAAAATTTTATGATGAAAAAATATAAAAATACTAATTTATATTTCTTTTGAAAAGAATATTTACAAAATATTTACAATACTTTTATGGAAACATGAAGGGAAAAAATGGTATTATAGATTGTAAAAACACTAGTATTAGGAGAAAAAATGAAAACTATTGTAATTGGCGTCATTGGCGCTGATGTTCATGCTGTGGGAAACAAAATTATTGAATTTGTTTTAAAAAACAAGGGTTACAATGTCGTTAACATTGGTGTGCTATCTTCACAGGAAGATTTTATCAATGCGGCAATTGAAACCAATGCAGAGTTGATTTTAGTTTCTTCACTTTATGGACATGGTGAAATTGATTGTCGGGGAATGCGAGAAAAATGTATTGAAGCAGGTATTGGCAATATCCCTTTGTTTATTGGGGGGAATATTGTTGTTGGCAAACAAGATTTTCAAGAAGTTCGCGAAAAATTTATCAAGATGGGTTTCGATAAGGCTTATCCTCCGGGAACGCCAATTGAAAAAACGCTACCAGATATTTATGCAGCGCTTGGCGAATAATCGTTAGATAAAAGGAAATGAAATGAAAGTTAGAAATGTAAAGTTAACAGAAGAAGAATTTTTATTAGAACGTCAAGAAGTCCTTTCGACTTGGAAAACGGGAAATGATCCCCAATTAGATTTGAATAAAGCGATTACCTATTTGAAAAGTTTACCAGAAGAAAAGAATTTTGCAATCAAACTAGAAAAAGCTCGTGGGGGTCGAACTTTGATTCAACCACGTGCGGGAGTCCCAGTAATCACAAGTCATATCGAATTAATGCGCTATTTAGAAGCAAGTGGAGCAGACTTCTTACCGACAACAATTGATTCTTATACGCGACAGAATCGCTATTTAGAAGCAGAACGTGGAATTGAAGAAAGTATTATTCATGGTAGAAGCATGTTGAATGGTTTTCCTGCTGTTAATCATGGTGTAACAGGTTGTAAGGTAGTTCAAGAATCGGTCAATATACCACTACAAGCTCGTCATGGAACTCCAGATGCAAGGTTGCTTGCAGAGATTATTCATGCTGCTGGATGGACTTCTAACGAAGGAGGAGCAATTTCGTACAATATTCCTTACGCAAAAAATATTTCTTTAGAAGATTCAATTCGATATTGGCAATATTGTGATCGGTTAGTTGGTTATTATGAAGAACATGGTGTAAAAATAAATCGTGAACCTTTTGGTCCATTAACAGGGACCTTGGTTCCTCCATCTATCTCTAATACCGTTGGTATTATAGAAGCCCTATTAGCAGCCGAACAGGGAGTAAAAAATATCACTGTCGGCTATGGTATGGGTGGTAATGTTGTTCAAGACGTAGCAGCTATTCGGACATTACAAAAACAAACAGAAGAATATCTGGTGCGGTTTGGGTATCAAGATGTTTTTGTTACCACAGTGTTTCATCAGTGGATGGGAGGTTTTCCTGCTGATGAATCAGAAGCATTGGGATTGATTTCAATGAGTTCCACTGTTGGTGCTTTATCAAAAGCAACCAAAATGATTACCAAAACACCCCATGAATCTGTAGGTATTCCAACAAAGGAAGCGAATGGAATAGGGATAAAAACCTCTAAATTAGTGACAAGATTATTGGTAGAACAAAAACTATCTGATAGTTTAGAACTATCAACTGAGATGGATCAAATTGAAAAAGAAGTGAATTGTCTTATGGATGCTATTTTTTTTGTGGGTCAGGGTGACTTGGCTGTTGGTGTTGTTCGCGCATTTGAACAAGGTATTTTAGATATTCCTTTTGCCCCTAGTAAATTTAATGCGGGTAAAATACTACCAGCACGTGATGCAGAAGGAAAGATAAGAATTTTAGAATTTGGTAATTTAGGCTTTGATGAGGAAATAAAGCAGTTTCATCGTGATAAGATTGCTGCAAGAGCAGCTTTTGAAGGAAGAGAAATATCTTTTCAAATGACGATTGATGATGTTTATGCTGTTAGCACAGGACATTTGGTTGGTCATACCTCATATCAGGACTAAAAACATACAAAAGGGAAACGATATTTACTAGCTTGGCTTGCTTAGCAAGTAAATACCGTTTTATTTAGGTTATGCATTACAAACGCTTACAGAATTTATTTTATAAGGAGGAAACATGTTGATTCATTTACGTAGTACAAAAAGATTTATGTTATTGATTACCATATTTTTAGTAGCAATTGCTTTGGTTGGTTGTAAAACCCCGAATGATGAACCCGAGGAATTCGATTATACTGATTTATCAGTAAGAGATTATATTAGTGAAAATGGTTCCGTTGCAGCAGCGAATCCCTATGCTGCAAAAGCTGGACTAGATATTTTAAAAGCTGGAGGTAACGCTTTTGATGCCGCTGTAGCAATGAGCTTTGCTTTGGGAGTCGTAGAACCAAATGCAACAGGACTTGGTGGTGGTGGTATCATGGTTGCTTATGATGCAAGTGCTGGAGAGTATATTTCTTATAATTTCCGTGAATTTGTTCCTGCAGCAGGAGATGCATCAGCATATTCCAATGGTGCTGCTGACCTGGATTATGGTCCACTTTCATGTGGCGTTCCAACTCAAGTAGCAGGATTGGTGACCATCCAAGAAGAACGAGGTGTAAAAACTCGTCAAGAAGTAATGCAACCATCCATTGACTTTGCTAAAGATGGCGTTCCAGTTACCCCTGAATTAGCGAATAACATCAATGATTGTTTTTATATCATCATGGACTCTCGTAGTGAAACTAGGGATGTTTATACAAGTGATGGAATAACACCACTAGCAGCAGGTGAACTGTTAGTGCAACCAGATTTAGCACACACATTACAACTGATATCGGAACAAGGCCTAGAAGGCTTTTACAAGGGTGAAGTTGCTATGTCAATTGTAAATACGCTTGCAAAACAAGGGGGAATTATAACATTAGCTGATTTAGAATATGCAATGAATAATTATCCAATTGTTGAAACACCAGTTCAAGGTACCTATCATGGTTATGATGTAATATCAGCAACAACACCATCTTCAGGAGGAATTATTCTGTTAGAAGCGCTTAATATGCTAGAAGTTTATGGCGATGTAAGTAAACTAGATCACAATAGTGTTGATTATATTAATGTTGTTGCAACAGCAATGCAATTAGCTTATGGCGATAAACGTAAATATATCGCTGATAGTAAATTTGTTGATGTACCAATTCAAGGATTATTATCAAAGGCTTATGCTGAAGAACGTTGGGAAAAGTTTAATCCTAGTCAAGCATATTTAGGCCGATTCATTGGTGATGATGACTTTGGAAATCCATGGCCATATCAAACCAATATACAAAACACTGCTTTTTCTGAGACTGAATATGATGAACATTTTTCAACAACTACTTTCTCAGCTGCCGATAAAGATGGTAATATCGTATCTGTAACACAAACGATTAACCATTTCTTTGGTAATGGTATTGTTCCTGAAGGAACAGGTTTCTTCTTGAATAACCAATTAAGCAGTTTCACTTTAACATCTACAAGTGCTTCTTATGTGAAACCATATAAACAACCTGTTAGTCATATTATGCCAACAATCATCATGAAAGATGGCAATCCATATGCAACATTAGGCTCTCCAGGAAGTATGAGAATCCCAGCAGCCGTACTGCAAGTTATTTTAAATATGATAGATTTTGGGATGGACATTCAAACAGCCATTAATACACCGAGATTTTATAGTTATGCTTGTGCAAGTACTGACCTTTCTTCAACATCCAAAGACATTTATGTTGAGCGAGCCTTGTATAATCTAGTCAAAGATGGTTTATCAGCTATGAATTATAATGTTATTGTTCAAGGAAGTGGAGATATTGATTTATACTTTGGTGGAGTTCAAGGAATAAGATTCATATATGAAGAAGGAAAACTTCATGGAGGTGCTGATCCCCGTCGCGATGGCAAAGCATTGGGTTATTAAGAAGGTGAACTAAATGCTTTGGGAGATCGAATTATTATATTTTGTGGCAATGTTAGCAGTATTTATTGTATTGCTACTCGTTGCAAAGATTCCTGCTGGAATTTCTTTGATGATATCCGCAGTACTTGGTGCGGTATTATCAGCTATTTTTTCCAACACGGAGTTTACGTTAAGACATTTTATTGAAGGTGGATTTGCTTATTTAGATAATATTCTTGTGATTGTTGCCGCAATGATTTTTATGGCTGGTTTAACAGCTAGTGGAGCATTAAACTATTTTAGTATTATTCTTGTAAAAACATTTCATAAAAAACCAGTCATCCTATTAATCTTTTTCATGCTGATCATTATGTTTCCAGCGATGATAACAGGTTCTTCATTATCAGCAGTTGTTTGTACGGGGGCAATTGTTGCCCCAATTATGTTGAAAATGGGAATTCCAAAAGCAAAAGTAGGAGCTATTGTTGCCTTTGGTTCAATTCTTGGAATGATTGCTCCACCTATTAATATTCCTGTCATGTTAATTTGTGATGTTGTTGATATCCCCTATACAGGTTTTGTTTTGCCATTATTGGCATTAACAATGCCGTTAGCGGTATTTTGTGTTTTATTTCTAGGTTTAAAACATGTTAAAAAAATCGATTTAGAAGAGATAAAAGAAGTTCTTGATTTTAAAGTTTTGGAAACAACCAAATGGACAGTGGTATTACCACTAATTATTCTTGTTGTACTGATTATTTTACAAAATGTCCTACCACGTATCTTTGGTGGATTGGGAATGCCATTAATCTTTATTATTGCTACTATTTTCACATTCTTTGTTGGTAGTAAACCAAAACCATATCATGTATTTTATGATGGTGTTGTAAAATCTTTTTCAGCAATGTCGTTATTGATGGGTGTGGGAATGTTTGTTCAGATTCTAACATTAAATGGAGCGCGAGGATATTTTGTAGTCAACGCTCTAAGTTTACCTGATGCATGGCAATATGTTGGAATTGCGATTACACTACCTATTTTTGGTGGAATTAGTGCTTTTGCTTCCGCTTCTATTCTTGGTGGACCATTTGTTATGGCACTTCTTGCTTCCAATGAAATAGTAATTGCTTCTGCCCTTTCATTAACAGCAGCGTTAGGTGAATTTTTACCACCAACAGCAATGTCAGCGACCTTTGCTAGCAATATTGTTGGTGAAGAAAAGCCTCTAAAGATTACTAAGGCAGCATTGATTCCACTAGGAGTTTGTTTAGCCTATGCTATGATATTTATTATTTTCATAGCAAAGATATGGTAGGTGATTGTGATGTTTGCAACAATAATTACTATTTTATACATTGCCTTAGTGGCAGTAATTTGTGCCATGATCATTATTTTTGTTTATAAAACAGAGAAAATCACTGAAAAAATCACAGGAGCAATCATCTTAATATTGTTTATTCTAAGATTGTTGCTAATTAAGTAGGTGAACTATGAAATTAACTAAAAAAACGAATATCTTAATCTCAACGCTATTGCTCGTGATGACAGCGGTTCTAACCATCATTAGTGGGTTAGACTTTAAAAAATTTGCTGACTATGAAACTGAATTTGTTTTGCGTGAAAATATTATTACGCGAGTTGAAAAATTTAGTAAGTATTCACCTAAATTAGAAAAAACGGTTGGTGACAGTGATATTTATATTATTGAAGGAGAAGAACCTGGTCCGAGTGTCTTGATCATTGGTGGAACTCATCCCAATGAACCATCGAGTCAATTAACAGCAACATTGTTGCTAGAAAATATTATTGTTGCCAAAGGAACAGTTTATATTATTACAGAAGCGAATAAAAGTGCCTTCACTCATTCACAACCTCAAGAAGCCTCATCAATGTATTATCATATTGCGACAATGAATGGGCAAAGAACCTTTAAATTTGGTTCTAGAGCAACCAATAACACGGAACAATGGCCAAATCCTGATATTTATGTTCATCGTACATCAGGACAAAAGCTATCAAACATTGATACGCGAAATTTGAACCGAGCTTATCCTGGTTGTGAAGATGGAACTTATACTGAAAAAGTAGCTTATGCGATAACACAATGTATTATTCAAAATAATATTGATGTTACGATTGATTTACATGAAGCCTCACCCGAGTACCTAACAATTAATGCTATTGTTGCTCATCAAAGAGCAACATCAGTAGCAGCAAAGGCGGCTTTCAAAATGGATATGGAAGGTGTATTGATAGCAGTAGAGGTATCCCCTACAAACCTTCATGGCTTATCTCATCGAGAATTAGGTGATTTTACCGATACATTAGCATTTCTTTGTGAGACATCAAATGCATCACAAGGAAAAATCAGAGGTAAATTTACAGAAGATTTAATTATCACAGGTGAAGATAAGTTTTATCAAAAAGCAAGTGAATTGGGTGTCTTATATGCTGCTCCAGTTCATCTAAATGAACGTGTTGCTCGTCATGTATTATCGATTTTATCGATACTTAATGCTTATAATGACATTTATGGCAGCAATGAACGAGGAAAATTCATTGTTAATGATATTCCAACTTATGAAAATATTATTAATAACGGAATTGGGTATTATTTATTAGATTCATTATTATAGAGGAGGAAAATATGAAAAAATTATTTTTACTAATGTTTACATTAATATTAACGTTTGGCCTTGTTGGCTGTAAACCAGAAGAGGAAGATCCCGAAGAAGAAGATCCTAATGTTGAATTGGATTTGGATTTGAGTTCTGATTTTTTGGATTTATGTACTGATCGTAAGGTTTATTTAACGACTTTAGGTCAAAGCGATATCGACACTGTCATTAACATTATCGAAGCGGCTTCAGAAGCAATACCAGTAAATGAAATTAATAGTGGTAGTGAAGCAGTAGTTGATGCTGTAAGTCGCAAAAACGATTTGGTTGCGAGTGAAGTAGCTAAAGACGGCGATAAACTTCCAGTTGTTTTACTAGTGACAGGTTCATCTGGAAAAGGCTTAGGAGCTGCAGGTACGAATTGGGAAGCTGAAAAGGCGCGTGGCGAAGCGTTTGCCTTAGCAGCAGATAGCAATCAAATGATTTTAATCGTTCTTCATGTAGGTGGAGAAGCTCGTCGTGGAACAACAACAGATCCTATTTTAGATGCTGTTTGTCCAAGTGCTCGTTTAATGTTGGTTGTTGAAGGAGGAAACTTCGACAAATACTTTACTAACTCAACAAATGAATATAACGTTCCCCTACATTTATATTCTCGTCAAGCAAAAATGGTGTCAGCGTTTAAGACTTTATTCAATATTGAATAATGATTGAAGATATGAAAAGCATAAAAAAAGTTAGTTGCTGGCTGATAAGTTTCATACTTTTATTGACACTATCAGCATGCAAACAACCAGTGGAAGAACCAGACAATATTGTTACCAAAACAAGTTATCAAATTCTTTCATCAACCATCTATGAAACAACAGTGTATGTGTTTGCAAGCAATCTTCCTGGTCCTACCATTATGATTGTAGGTGGAATCCATGGCGATGAAGTAGCAGGTTGGCAAGCAGCACAAGAACTGATTACAAAAGATAATGATACAGGAATAGTAATTATCATTCCAAAGGCCAATTACTTGGCAACAGTATTACAAAAACGATATCCTGGGCAAGAAAACAAGGGTGTATACGATGGTATTACTTATAGTGATCTAAACCGAATCTTTCCTGGTAAAATAGATGGATCGGTTACCGAACAAATAGCCTATGCCTTGATTCAGGAAGTAGAGAAATATCAACCAGATTATATTGTTGATCTTCATGAATCGCGCCGTAGTTATGCCGATAAATCTAGTCCCTTGATTGGTGATGAAGTGATTTATGGTAATTCAAAAAGCACATTTTTTGCTTATGATATGGTTGATCTTTTCAACAAGGAATATCTAGAATTAGAAGATATTAGATTTGCAGTTGATAATAGTGCACCAGTGGGAAGTTTTAATAATTATTGTGGCAATAATTATGAGGCAATTGTATTAACAATTGAGACAAATCGCCAATTGGATTTGTCCAAAAGAATCGAACAGCAATTAACTTTAATTGAGATTCTTTTTAAACTGGCGAAGGAAGACAATCATTAAAATTTATTTGGCATTTTAAAAAAATGACCTCAGAAGGGAGAAAAAATGAATTTTAAAAAATTATTTTTATTAATTGGTTTAGTGATAATTTCCGCCTTTGTTGTAGCATGTGACAAAGAAGAAGAAACAGAAACTACACCAATAATTGATGTTCTTAATCAAGGAAAGAACAACGATAGCATTACCGTAGAAGGTATTGTTTATGGCGTTCTAACAAATGGTTTCTATGTTGCTGACTCTGCTCAAGGAAAAATATTTGTTATTATGGGAAGCGACTGGACTAAAAATGTTACGAGTGGTGATAAAGTTAGAATCAAAGGACAATTTAGTTATGTTGCTAACTTCCCACAGATTAAGAATGTTGAAGGAGTTGAGACGTTGAGTAGTGGCAATGAATCATTTGTTTCTGTAGTTGCTAGCAGTGTTACAGAAATAAATGCTCTTGATGCAACAGCGAAAACAGGTAGTTATAGTAATTATCATCAAATTACTGGTATCATTTCTAAAACTACAGCTGGCATTTACCAAATAGCTGATGATGCAGGAAACAAATTATTTGTTAATGATGGCTCAAATGTAGAGGCTCTAGAAGCAAAACTAAATCAAAGAGTAAAATTATCGGTTATTACTCATAAAATCAGTGTTTCTGATAATGTTTGGATCGTTTCTTTTGCTGGTACAGCAAGTGATATTACCGATGATAAGTTAACATTTGCTAGTATCAAAGAATCAGCCTTAACGTATATCAACTCTGTTGTTCCAAGTGAGATTTATGGTGCGCTAGAATTACCTAAAGCACATCCAACACAGTCATATATCACAATGTCTTGGGATGTTGTAGCAAACGATTATGTAACAATTGATGCTACGACAGGATTGGTTAATGTTACTATTGATAGTATAGATCATGAGATTACCTTTAAATTGACTATTTCTGATGGCTCTGAATCAGAAACAATGGATTATGTCATTACTTCCAAAGCGATTGTAGAGCGAAGTGTAGCACAATTATTTACCGATACTCCAGCAGTAGAAATGAGTGTCGTGATTATTCGTGGCGTTGTGGTTGGTATTGCTCGTAATCAATCAGAAAGCATTCGTTCATTGATCGTGAAAGATATGTCTGGGAATCAAACAATCACTGTTGATTTTGGAAAAACAGGAGATGCATTGGTATTAAGTACAGATGAACAATTTAAGGCAGTTGCGTGTGGAGACGAAGTCCTTGTGACAGGAAAATTCCGTATTGCTAGCCGTACAACGGTCATGGATGTTTCTCATTTACAGGTTGTTTCTAAAAATAATCCTTATACCCATGATTATCAAAATGCCTTAACATTAGATGGCTCGGAGGGATATTTAGAACTGGCTAACAATTATGATACGTATGCTAACAAATTAGTTAAATTTGTGAATCCATATATGAATTATTCAACGTCAAGTACGCCATCCGTTACGAATTGGGTTCGCCTAGGATATGATGTCACTAGTGGAGATGCTGGTCATGGGACAGGAACCAATGTACATTATTATGCTTTCTTAATCGCAGCGCAAAATGAAGCTTTGGGTACGGATACATGGCATACGATGTATGATATTCCTTTCTATAATGCAGGAGCAAAACAATTCGAAGTCACTATTTATGCCTATGCATTATATGTTTCTGAAACATACATTGCATTTGTAATACCTGATTGGGATTGTTATCAAGTTTCCGGTGTAGATGCGATTAGTGTTGCTTTGTCACGCTCACTACCGGCAACGATTGAAAACGGAACAATTAATTTATTAACAGCTCATGAGCTTGTTGAAGGAAATGTAGTTTGGACATCATCTGATGACAATGTAATCAATTCTTTAACTGGTAAAGTGACGGAAGTTAGTGAGAATACTGAAGTAACATTGACAGCAACATTTAAATATCAAGGTACAACCTATGTTCGCGAATATAAAGTATCGGTATTAAAAGCAGAAGCAATGTCTGTAACAGATTTATTGGCTTCGGGTACGGATAGTCAAGCAGTTAAGGTTCGTGGTATTATCGTTGGTTATGTTTCCGATGGTAATACAGTTGATACAAGAATGGGCGTTTTAATCTTAGATAATGAAACTGGTAAAACCGTTATGGTAAATGGGTTGAGTAGTCTGGGTGGTTTTTATGGTGCTTATCTTGATAGTACAGGTAACCTTTTAGCTGTTGGCGATGAAATCCTTGTTGTTGGTACTTATTATCTAAATACAGCAGCAATTGGTACTGGACCAGAACAAACAGGTCGTAACTATATTGAAGTTACTGCTGATAGCACAGTTACCTTATTAGGAAAACCTGAAACTATTAATTATCAAAATGCTTTGGTTGTAACAAACCAAGAAGAGATGCAAGCACTTGCTGATAACTTGGTTTATGGAGCGATCATTAAATTAGTGGGAACAGAAGAAAATCCATTATTTTTAGGCGGATCTTCATCGAAATTACCATTTAATATTAAACTATTCTATAATAAAGAAGCTGTTGATAATAACGGCACAAAATATAATGGCAAGATTTTCTCTTTAAAGAGTGATACCAATGAAGCAAATGCTGGTAGTGAGTGGTATAACACAATGTTTAGCATTCCAACAGCCTTTGTTGGTCCTTCTGAAACGGTTCCAGCAATTTTGGTAACGGGTGATTTATATGTTGTATTAGGATATACAACGAGTACTTATTATCAAATGAGTATTGTTAATGCCCAAAATTGTACAATGTCAAGAATTTTGACTTATGAGCAATTCACAGACCTATTAGCTCGTACCTTACCAACGACTGTTGTATCTCAAACGCTAGATTTTTCTCTTCCATCGACGCATAGTAAAGTTACTGGTCCAATTACTTGGAGTTCAGAAAATAATACTTTAATCAATCCAGCAACATGGGCAATTGGTACTGTTACTGCGAATACTGATGTGAAATTAACAGCATCATTTACTTATGATGGTCAAGCACGAACATACGAACATACAGTAACTGTATTTCCAGTTCCAGCTGCAGCACCATTGTCCGTATCTAAGGCGTTAGAAGAAGGCGTTGCTGGTATGAGTTTGGGAATTACAGGCATCATCGTAGCCTACCATGCTGATGGTAATACTAGTGGTGTCCTACGCGGTGTCGTTTTAATGGATGAAGTAACACATCAAACAATTTTAATCGATGGCATGGAACTTATCGGTACTAGTACTCATGGTTTATATCAAGCTAGTAATGGTAATTTGTTAGCTGTTGGTGATAAGATTGTAATCGAAAGCGCTACATTTGCCGCTGCAGGCAATCGTCAAAGTGTTGAAGTGTCAGCAACATCAGCAATCACTGTTTCAAGTTCTAGTAATACAATAGTTTGGGATGTTGATAATGCCATTACGATTTCAACAAATGCACAAATGCAAGAATTCGCTAATAGTTTACAATTTGGCAAAGTAATTAAATTGGTTGGTACAACTGAAAATCCAATTTGTACGGGAGGCTCATCAACAAAACTTCCATTTAATATCAAATTATTCTTTAATAAAGATGCGGTTGATAATGATGGTACTAAATATAATAGTAAAACATTCGCCTTAAAGACAGATATCAATGATTTCAACGGCGGTAGCGATTGGTGGAAAACCTTATTTGGCTTTACGGGACCATTTGTAGGCCCAAAAGATACAGTTGGTCCAATTAAATTTACAGGAACACTATATGTTGTTTTATCAGCAGAAACATCAACATACTACCAAATGGCAATTGTGAATTTTTCCGCTGCAAGTTTAACCCCACTTAATAACTAAACTCATTTTAATGCTCATCATGCCGTGCGTAAATTTTTGCCACACTCTAATTTACGCATGGCATTTTCCTAATTTTTGTTAACCATTGGAAAAAGCATGTAATTATGGTATAATCTATCATGTGTTATTAGTAATAATTAGATAAATTTAAGCTATTTATATGCTTATTAGTAATGACAATAAAGAGGTGAGATACTTGTATAAAAAAGCAAATATGGTATTCATTATTATCATTTTAATAATTGGCCTTTCTGGTTGTAATAAAAATAGTGAAATTCCAAGTGATGATGAATTGGTATTCGCTATTCCTGAAGAGTTTCAAGGAATCATGCAAAACAAAAAGGTTTATATCACTTCCATAGGGCAATCCATTGATATTGAGAATTTTATGATTAACATTGTCCATTTGGCTGAAGAAGAAAAATATGATTTTACCTATATTTACGATACAGAACTAGAGGCAAGTGAAGTAGAATCCTCAGCAATCGTTTTTTTGATTGTTGGCTGTAGTATCAAAGCCATGAGTGATGCGGGAATTACAATCCATTCGGAACGAACTCGAGCAGAAGAATTTGTTGCATTACGTGAAAGTGGTAAAATCACATTAATATCATGGCACCTTGGGGGAATGTCACGACGAGGAACAACATCGGATGGTTTGATTGAAATTGCTTTTGCTGCTTCTGATATTAACATTTTTGTGAAGTCGGGAAATAGTGACGGATTTCTTGCGAAAATATCACTTGATCATGATGTTTCTATGTATCAAATTGCAACCATTAGTTCAGTAACTGAACCATTGATGTTACTCTTAGTATCTGAATAGGAGAAAATATGGATTTTTTTGAAATATTGACGATTACGCTTGGCGTTTTATATATTGGCTATGTTGTCTTTGAACGGCTCTATTTTATTAAGATTAGAAAGTCATTCAAACACATCATTCATGTCAATGGAACCAGAGGTAAAAGCACAACAACAAGATTAATTGATGCTGGGTTACGAGAATGTGGTTATCGCGTTTTTAGTAAAACAACAGGAACGATTCCAACGATGATCAATACCGATAATCAAGAGGTTGAAATCAAACGATTTGGCTTAGCTAATATTAGAGAACAATATCGGATGATGGCAAAAGCGTATCAAGAAAAAGCGGATATACTAGTCATAGAATGCATGGCCGTGAATCCTGAGCTTCAATATATTACACAACATCGGATGTTGAATGCTGATATCACAATCATCACCAATGTCTTACTAGATCATATTGGTGATATGGGATTAAATCGTGATGAAATTGCGGATGCCTTAGCGAATACCATCCCTCAAAACGGGTATTTGGTTGTTCCTGATGATGAATATAACAAAAAATACTTGCGAAAAATTGGGAGTGACCATGTACAAATTGTTGTTGCGAAAGATACCTTTCAGGAAGATCAATTAGCGACATTTAGAAATAATCTCAACCTTGCTTGGGCTATTGCAGAGATATTGTCCCTAGATAAAGAGAAATATTTGGCAGGAATGAAAAAATATTACGTCGACCCAGGAGCATTTAAAGCTTTTCAATTGGAGAATACGATTTTTTTGAATGCTTTTTCCGTCAATGATGCTACCTCAACTCATAAAGTATATGCTGAAGTAACAGAAAAGTTTCCAACAGATAAAATCACCATTCTGCTGAATACTCGTAATGATCGCCCAACGAGAACCATGCAAAGCCTAAATCTATTGGGAGAACTAAACTTTAAAAAATTATTAATTAGCGGTTCAAATAAAC
>Ga0172377_10004514_pt1 | contig 14292 bp, 10 predicted proteins | sample Pumphouse3metaG_FD_119749 | JGI IMG/M metagenome (GOLD analysis project Ga0172377, IMG submission 119749) | Leachate microbial communities from a municipal landfill in Southern Ontario, Canada - Pumphouse #3 metaG | ecosystem: Engineered > Solid waste > Landfill > Unclassified | place: Canada... | reverse complement strand
CCCGGAATCGGGGTGAACGCAGCATGGCGGCGCTGGCTGAGCGAAGCGATGGATCGCCGTTTGATGTACCGTTGGACGTGGTAGCGCGGCCGTCGGCGCGGGTGCGCTACAGGGTGGGCAGGACGTGAAACAGGATGCGGGTCAGTGGGGGGCGCCCGGCCGTGTGCACATGCTGGGTGTCTGCGGCGTGGGCATGGCCGGCGTGGCGTATCTGCTCGCGCGGCGCGGTTGGACCGTCAGCGGGTGCGACGCGCACCTGAACGCATGGGCGGACTGGCTGCGCGCGCGCAACGTGCGTGTTGACCGCGGCCATGATCCCTCGCATCTGGCCGCCGCCGACCGCGTGATCGTCACGCCGGCTGTTCCGGCGTCTGATCCCGAGCTGCGCGCCGCGCGCGAACGCGGTCTGCCGGTCTTCCGCCGCGGCGATGTTTTGGCAGATCTGGTGTCGGGCGTGCGCGGCGTCGCGGTCTGCGGCGCACACGGCAAGACCACGACAAGCTGTTTCACGGCGCGGCTGCTGCAGGAACTGGGGGCTGCGCCGGGATGGTGCATCGGCGGCGCCACCGCACGTCTGGGCGGTGTGGCCGGCTGGGGCGGCGGCGACCTGCTGGTGGCGGAAGCGGACGAGAGCGACGGCACGCTCGCGCGGTATGCGCCTGCCGTCACGGTTCTCACCAACATCGACCTCGACCATTTGGAACACTTCGACGGCGAGGAGGCGCTCACCGCCTGTTTTGCGTCGGTTGTCGCCGGCACGCGCGAGGGCGTGGCGGTCTGCTGCGACAACCTCCGCGCGGACCGGGCGGCCGCCTCGGCCGCTGTCCCGGTGTTGCGTTACGGCGTGGCGGCGGACGCTGCGCTGCGGGCGACGGAGGTGCGCGTCGAAGCGGGGCGCGTCTCGTTTGACGTGTGGTGGCGCGGGCAGCCGCAAGGTCGCTTCACGCTGGGCGTGGCAGGACGGCACAACGCGGTTAACGCGCTGGGTGCCGCGGCCGCCGCGCTGCTGCTGGGGTTTGAGCCGGAGGCCGTGTTTGCGGCGCTGCCGCGCGCCTGTGACGAGCTGCCGGGACGCCGTTATGAATGCCTCGCGGATGTGCAGGGCATTCGGATCGTGACCGACTACGCGCACCACCCGGCCGAGTTGAAAGCCGCGCTGGCGATGGCGCGCGATGAGTGTCCCGCGCGTTTGGTGGTGGTTTTCCAGCCGCACCGTTATACGCGCACGCGGGCGCTGGGGACAGAGTTCCCCCCGGCTTTCGCCGAGGCCGACGAAGTGATCCTGCTGCCGGTTTACGCGGCCTCGGAAGCGCCGCTGGAGGGCGGCTGTATCGAAGATCTGTATGCCTGGTTCCGGCAGGCAGAGCGCCGGCCGCAAGCGGGCGCCGCCGGAGATGCCCCGCCCATCGGACCGCGCCTCAAGTTGGCGCGCACGCAGGAGGAAGCGTGGGCCTACCTGCGGCAGACGCTGGCGGCGGGCGATTTGGCGGTGATTGCGGGCGCCGGCGATGTGATCGGCATGGCCGGCTTGGTCCGCGAAGCGCTCACGCGCGGCTGGCCGGCACGCCGCGATCCAGAGGGGTTTGAGGCGGCATTGATGGCACTCCCGGGCGTGGCGACGGTGCCGTTCGGCGCCTTGGCGCGCTGGTCTTTTTATCAGGTCGGCGGCTGGGCGCGCTGGCGCGTCGAGGTCGCTGACGAGGCGGCGCTTGCGGCTGTGGTTCGTCTGTGCGGTGCGCGCGGGGTGAGTTGGCGGTTTGCGGGGGCCGGAGCCAACGCGTGGTTCAGCGATCTGGGCGAGGCGGGCTGCGTGATCCGTTTCGCGCCGGGAGCGTTCAGGGACATCGACGTGCGCGGCGATGAGGTGATTGCGCAGTGCGGCTGGATGGGGCCGGCGTTGTTGGATTGGCTGGAACGCGAAGGGCTTTCGGGCCTTGAGTGCCTCGATAGCGTGCCGGGGACGCTGGGCGGCTGGCTGGCCATGAATGCGGGGGCGCACGGCGGCGATATCGGGATGCGTGTTACGTGGATTCGCTGTTTGAATCCGGACGGCGAAATCGCTATACTGGACCCCGTCGATTGTGGATTTTCTTACCGCCGTTGCGCCGGGTTGACGGGACGCGTCGCGCTGGCCTGCGGGTTGCGGCTGGAACGCGCCACGCCAGAGCGTGTCGCAGCGTTGCGGCAGACGGTCCGAGCCAAGCGGTTGCCCGTGTCGGGACTGCGCTGCGCCGGGTCGGTTTTCCGGAATCCGACTGGATCGGCTGCCGGGCGCGTGCTGGATGACGCGGGCTGCAAAGGGCTTCAAATCGGCGGCGCGCGCGTGACGGATTTTCATGCGAATGTCGTGACGGCTGATGAGACGGCGACAGCCTCGGATGTGTTGGCGGTGGTGATGCGGATGCGGGGCCGGGCAGCGCGCCACAGCGGCGTGCGGTTGACGGCCGAAGTCAGCGGGCTTTTTTGTGACGATTGAGAAAGTGGACGGAACAGTATGAAACGGGTTGCGGTGATCATGGGCGGGACATCCAGTGAGCGCGACGTGTCGCTCCGGTCGGGTGCCGCAGTGGTTGACGGTTTGAAGGCGGCGGGGTATGACGCGCGGCCGGTGGTGCTGGAGCGGGATGGCTTGGAAGGGTTGCCGGAGGGCACCGAGGCGGTCTTCATCGCGCTGCATGGCGGATATGGCGAGAATGGCGGCGTTCAGGCCGACTTGGACCGTCTGGGTGTGCCGTACACCGGCCCGGGGGCGGCGGCCAGTCGGATCACGATTGACAAGATCGCGACCAAACGTGTGCTGGAGCAGGCGGGCGTGCCGACGGCACCGTACGAGGTGCTGACATGCGGCATGTCGGAAACCGCCTTGCCGTTGCCGGTTGTGGTGAAGCCGCCGCGCGACGGATCGAGCGTGGGCATCACCAAGGTGAGCGACGCGACGGCGTGGCCGGCCGCGCTGGCGGCGGCGCGTGCGGTTGACGGGCAGGGCGAGGTGCTGGTGGAGACGTATATCCCGGGCCGCGAGTGGACGGTCGGCGTGCTCGCTGGCGAGGCGCTGCCGGTGGTCGAGATCCAGGCGCCGAAAGGCTGGTACGGCTTTCAGGAAAAATACACCCAGGGGGTGACGCGCTACGTGTTTCCGCAAGCGGAGGCTGACCGGCCGCTGGTGGCGGCGTGTCAGGTGCTGGCGCTGGTGGCGTTTGAGGCGGTGGGCTGCCGCGGCGTCAGCCGCGTGGATTTCCGGGTGACGCCCGACGGGCGGCCGTATGTGCTTGAAATCAACACGGTGCCTGGGTTCACGGCGACCAGCCTGCTGCCTAAAGCGGCGGCGCAGGCAGGTCTTTCATTCAGCGCGCTGTGCGCGCGGTTACTGGAAAGCGCGGCCTGCGGATGACAGAGGGCCGGGGTCAACGATGAAGTGGAAGTTGTTCAAACGAAGCAAGGGGCGGGTGAACCGGTTTGCGCAAAGCGGCCGGCGCGTGACCGGCGTCGTGACGGATCTGCCGTCCGGCGTGAAGCTCGCGCTGGCGCTCGCCGCCTGTGCCGCTGTCCTGGTGATCGGCATTTGGGGTGTCTGGACGCTGTTCACCGTCTATTACTTTCGGGCGCAATCGTTGTTCGTGCTGCGCGACCTGCGTAGTTCGGTGGTGATCGTGACCGGCCGGACGCTGACGCCCGACCTGATTTGCGAAAAACTCGGGCTGCGCGAAGGGGTCAATCTGTTCGCGATCCCGATCGAACAAAAACGGCGTGAACTTTTGGAGCAGGCTCCGAATATCCGCGAGATTTCCATCGTGCGGCGCATGCCGGACAAGCTGACCGTCACGATCGTGGAACGCGAGCCGATCGCGCGCGTGGGGTCGCACGGCCGTGTGGTGGACGAAGAGGGCGTGGTGTTTATCCGGTATGCAGGCACCGGCGGACTGCCGCTTATCAAAGGGGCGGACGAGTTTTCGCAAATCAAGCCCGGCGAGCGCCTGCACGGCAACGAATTGGCGGCGGCCCGTTTGATTCACAGCACGCTGCGGCCCGAGTGTTCGGTGCGCTTGCTGGCGGTGGACGCTTCCAAGCTGGATTACTTGATGCTGACCTTTTCCGATTACCGGCAGGCGAAGTTCGCGTGGCAGGGGATGTCGGATGATTTAAAAGAGACCGACCTGCGGATGCAGCGGCATTTTGACAATTTGGTGAAGGCTATGGAGAGCGAGATCGGCAAGCCGAGGATGATGTGGGACGCGACTCTGCCCGAACGTGTCTTCGCGATGCCGGTCGGGGTCCAATGAAAGGGAGAGGCAAGGGCGTATGGCGATTCCTCCGATAGCGGCGCTGGAGATCGGCACCTCGCGCACCGTGGTGTGCGTGGGCGAGTCTGACGGCGGACGCATCAAGATCACGGGCGTAGGGTCTTACCCCACGATCGGTGTGCGCAAAGGCCAAATGTTTGATTTGGTGCAGGCGCGTACGGGCGTTGAAACAGCCGTGAAGCTGGCTGAGAAACAGTCTGACGTCAGTATCTGGCAAGTGTTGATGGCGTTGTCCGGCGGTCATATTCTGGCCACGGTCAACCCCGGCATGGTGACGATCCGTTCAAGCGATCATGCGGTGTCACGCGACGATATTGACGAGGTCACGGAGAATGCCAAGGAGGTGCAGACCGATCCCGAACGTCAGGTGTTGCACACGATCACGCAAACGTTCACGGTGGATGATCAGCCCGGGATTGTCAAACCGGAGGGCATGCGTTGCAAAATGCTCACCTTGAATGTCATGGCGGTTCACGGGGTCAAAAGCCGGATTGAAAACGCGGTCAATGTGGCGAAGAGCGCGGAGCTGGAGGTGACCGACGTGGCGTTCTCCGGCGTGTGCGCGGCCTTGGCGGCGTTGACGACCGAGCAGAAACGCAACGGCGTGGTGCTGATCGATCTGGGCGGCGGAACCACGAATTATATTGCTTACAGCAATGATGTGGTCGCGGCGGTCGGCAGCGTCGGCGTCGGCGGTGATCATGTCACCAATGACATTGCCTTGGCCTTTAACATTCCGCTCAACCGGGCCGAAGAGTTGAAACGCGCCGAAGGCTCTGCGCTGATCGATTCTGAAGGCGGGGCGCGGCGTGTCGCGCTGAAGGCCGATGTGGGGTTTGAGGAGCGGATGCTGAACTGCAAAGCGCTGCACACGGTGATCAATGCGCGCATGGATGAGACGTTGCGCGTGGTGCGCTCTCGGCTGCATGATGCCGGCGTGCTGCCGCATGTTGGCGGGGGCGTGGTGTTGACGGGTGGCGGCGCCTACCTGCGCAAAGTCACGGAACTGGCGCAGCGTATCTTCGGCGTGCCCTGCCGCATTGGCATGCCGGTCAATGTCGATGGTTTGGACAAGTTGGAGCAGCCCGCGTCTCTGTGCACCGCCGCCGGTCTTGTGCTGTACGGGCACATGACCTATGAAGACCGCGGCATGCTGGCGCCGGTCAAAAACATCTTTAAAGGGTGGTTTAGACGATGAGTCAGGAACTAGGTTCAGGACTGCTTTTACTGGGCGTCGGGGGGGGCGGCTGCCGTCTTGCGGCTTCTGTCCGTTCGGCCTACGGCGAGGGGGTGCGCGTCGTGTGCGCCGATACGGATGCGCAGCCGCTGCGCACGGCGGCCGGCGCCGGCATGACGACCGTGCTGCTTGGCGGCTCGCGGCTCTCTGGACATGGCACGGGCGGCGACGCGATTCTTGGGCGCTTGGCCGCGCAGGATGACCTCGAGACGTTGCGCGCCCAGATGCAGCATGCGCGGACCGTCGTGATTCTGGCAAGTTTGGGCGGCGGCACGGGCGGCGGAGCAACGCCTGAAATCGTCAAAGCCTTGCATGACATGGGCATGGCCACCGTTTGCTTTGTCACGCGGCCGTTTGTCTTTGAGGGCGAAGCGCGTGCGAAATCGGCTGACCGCGTCTTGCCGATGATCGAAGAAAACGCGGACTCCTTGATCGTGATTCCGCAGGACGATCTGTTCAGCGATGCGCGCGAAGACCTGCTGGGCGACGCGATTCAGGTTTCCGAAAGTCTGATTTCCGCCGGGGTGACGTTACTCTGGCGGCTCGTGACCAAGCCCGGATTCATCCAGCTTGATCCGGAGCGGCTACACAAAATGGTGCTGCGGGGGGGCAATGCGCGTTTCGGGTTCGCATCGGCGTCAGGCGTGGACCGCGCGCGCCACGCGGTTGAGGCACTGAAGAGTTGCCGCCTGCTGCGCAAAGGCGACTCGTTGTCCAAGGCGAGTGCCGTGATGCTCGGCATCCTGGCCGGTCCCGACCTGCGTTTGGCTGAAATCGGGGAGGTCATGGGCGCGTTGCGCAGCCATGCCCCCAAAGGATGCCTGATCGAAATGGGCACCGTGCTCGATGCGCAGTATGAGGGTCGCATCGAGTTGGTCGCACTCTCGTTTGAAAGCTGGGTGGCTGCCGTCAGCCAGCCCGCCCCGCCGGCCAAAGAGGCCGCGCCTCCTGCCGCCGCGGAGCCGCCTGTGGCCGACGCCTTTCCCATCCAGCCGGGCAGCCGCCGCAGCCGTGCCAAGGGCAGCAAGCTGTCATTCGGCGCGACCGGGCGCGGAAAATTCCGGGATGTTGAACCGACGTTGCACGAGGGACAGGATCTCGATGTGCCGACCTACATCCGGCGCGGAATCGCACTGGAACGATAGACGCTGACTGTCAAAGAGAGGGAACCCTGATGAAAGGATGGCTCACGGTGCTGGCGTTGGCGGTTGCGGGTGCGGTGTGTGCCGCCGGGGTGGACGGTGCGTTGGACGCTCCGGTGCTCGCGACCGGTAGCGGGCGCGTGCTGCTGCTTTCGCCGCAGGGCGAGGTGGTGTGGGAGCACAAAGCCGGCAACATTCATGACGCCTGGCGCCTGCCGAACGGCCATGTGCTGTTTGCCGACGGAGCGGTCACGGAGGTCGCGCCCGACCATACGGTCGTCTTCCGCTATGTGCCGGAAAATCAGAAGGGCGGCGGAGCCTTCTCATGCCAGCGCCTGCCGAATGGCCACACGCTGGTCGGCGAGAACGCCTCCGGCCGTGTGGTCGAAGTCGATCCCGCAGGCCGCGTGGTCTTTTCGCTGATGACGCGCTATGAATCCAAGAACGACCACCACCACATGCGCATGGCGCGCAAGCTCGCGAACGGCAACTATCTCGTGTGCCATTCGGGTGACAACGTGGTCCGTGAATACCGGCCGGACGGCACCACCGCTTGGGAGCGGAGCACGCCTTCAGTCGCCTTCGCGGCTGTGCGTCTGAAAAACGGCAACACGCTGGTGTCGGCCATCGACCGGCTGATCGAATATGCGCCTGACGGCCAGGAGGTCTGGTCCTTCGCGAAAGACGATGTTCCCGGGGTCACGATCCAAAACATGACCGGGTTCCACGTATTGCCGAACAACAACCTCGTGGTCGGCTGTTACGCGGCTTACACGAAAGAGGGGCAGGGGACAGGCATGTTCGAGATCACGCGCGCCAAACAGCTCGTCTGGCGCTATGCGAGCCCCGGGCTGCGCGACAAAAACATGATGGGCGTGCAGAAGCTTGTCGCGGCTGACGAAACGCCGTTGCGCTGACGCGCGGCAGATTTCGCCGCGCACGCGCGGGCGGGGGGCGAACATCGTTAAGGGGGATTCTTGCGCAAGATCGCTCGATTCGGATGGACGGTGGTGCTGGGCGCGGCCTGGTCCATGGCGCAGCCATTGGCAGGAACGAAGCCCCTGACAGGGACAAATGATCTTTCCGATGCCTACCTGAGCGGGCTCGACCGTTTCACACTGCGGGAGACGGAACGTGTCGCGGCCGAGCGCTCCGGACACTGGCGCCAGCGTATGGCGGAGGGCGGCCCGTCCGCCGCCGCATGGCTGGCCACGAACAGGGCCGAACTGGCCCGTATGCTTGGCGTGCGTGACGCGCGCGTGCCCTTTGACGCGCCCGAGACGCTCAGCACGCTCACCCACGCCGCAGTCGTGGGGCGCACCGACACACACACGCTGGTGCGCATCCGCTGGCCGGTCATCGGCGACTTCTCGGCCGAGGGCTTGCTGCTTGAGCCGACGCAGCCCTCGATCGCCGTCAACATCGTGCATCTCCCGCATGCGGGGATCACGCCCGAACAGGTGCTGGGGCTCACGAACGGTGCCGCTGCGGCGTCACGCCTGGGATTCCGTTTTCCGCCTCCGGATTGCCGGTTGGTGGTGCCCGCTGTGATCAGCCGGACGAAATCCAAATACGTGAGCGAGCTGCCCAATCCCTTCTACGGCAAACAGGCGGCGGCCATGCCCGGCGGCAAGGTCATGACCGCGCGCGAATTCGTCTATCGCCCTGCCTATGTGATGGGACGCCATGTGATCGGCTATGAAGTGCAGGAGGTGTCGGCACTGGTCGACTGGTTCCGCGCCCAAACGCCATCGGCCTCGGTCCGCGTCGAAGGGTGGGGTGACGGCGGCATGCTGGCTTTATATGCGGGTGCGCTGGACACGCGGATTGATCAGACCGTGGTGGCCGGTTACTTCGGCGCGCGAGAAGCGTTGTGGCGCGAACCGATCGACCGCAATGTTTTCGGCCTGTTACGCCGCTTCGGCGACGCGGAAGTGGCCGCGCTTATCGCGCCGCGGCGGCTGACCGTCCTGACGACACCGGGACCCGTTGAGGCGGTCACCCGTGAACGGGGTGAGGGCGGCGCGCCGGGTGAATTAGTCTCGCCGGCGGAGGATGACGCTGAACGCGAGGTGGCGCGCGCCCGCGGGCTGGTGCCATCCGATGGAGACGGCTGGCTCGTGCGGGTGACAGAACAGGAGGTCGCCCGCGACCCCGCCGCGTCTCTGGCGGGCGGCACGTGGAAGGGCGCGACGGTCGATGCGGCGGCCTGCGCGGCGCGTGAAGCGCGGCTGGTCAAAGGCATGAACGCCTTTTCGCAGCATCTGCTGGCGGTTTCGCCGGCGGTGCGACAGGCGTTTCTTGCCGGCCTTGACGTGTCGTCGCCCGCAGCGTTTGAACGCTCTGCCGACGCGTATCGCACGTATTATCTGGAGCTGGTGATGGGGCGCATCCACGGCGCGCGGGCGGCGCTCAATCCGCGCACGCGCGTGGTCGAGCAGACGGCCGCTTATGTGTGCTATGAGGTGGTGCTGGACGTGCTGCCTGATTTCATGCTCTACGGGTACCTGCTGGTCCCGAACGGCATTCAACCCGGCGAGCGCCGACCGTTGATTGTCGCCCAGCACGGACGCGGCGGCACGCCGCGCACGCTGATGGCGTTGAAAAACGGCGGGCGTCAGACCTATTACGAAATCGCGCCGCGCCTTGCGGAACGGGGCTATCTCGTGTTTTCACCGCAGAATCCGTATGTGTTTGAGGACCGTTACCGTCAACTCGTCCGCAAGGCGAATCCGCTGCAATGGACGCTCTACTCGTACATCCACCTCCAGTACGAACAGATGTTCGATTGGCTGGACACGTTGCCTTTTGTGGACGGCGCGCGCATCGCGTTTATCGGGCAGTCTTATGGCGGCAAGACTGCAGTTCGCGTGCCGCCGGTGATGACGCGCTTCTGTCTGGCGGTGTCGACAGGGGATTTCAATGAAGGCATCGTCAAAATGGCCTCGACCCGCTATCCCTTCAGTTTCGCACTGTGGGACGAGTACGAGATGTTTGAGTTTGACATCGGCAACACCTTCAATTATTCCGACCTTGCCTGTCTGATGATTCCGCGTCCGTTTATGGCGCAACGCGGTCATGCGGACGGCGTGGCCTGGGATGAGTTCGTCGGTTACGAGTATGCGCGCGTGCGGCGCCTGTACACGCGGCTCGGCCTGTCGGACCGCACGGTTATCCATTGGTTTGACGGCGGACACGAGATTGCGGTAGACGCTGCCTGCGATTTTTTTGACCGCTTCCTGAAACCGTAACGTTCAGGATGTCCGGCGGCCGGTATAGCACGAGCATACGCCAAAGGTGTAGCGCACCGCGCGGCATGTGTCAAAGCCGGCCATGCGCAACAGATCCAGCATGGCTTCGCCTTGCGGGACCTGTTCGATCGAGGCAGGCAGATATCGGTATTCGCGCGCGTGACCGGAGAAGAGCCGTCCGAGCAGCGGCATGACGGCCCTGAGATAAAAGCGGAAGAGCGGACGCATCGGCGCGTGTTCAGGCTGCGAGAGTTCAAGGATCACCACGCGGCCGCCTGGAGCGAGCACGCGGCGCATCTCGGCCAAACCGGCCGGGATGCTTTCAAAGTTGCGGACGCCGAAGGCGGCTGTCACGGCGTCGAACGACGCATCCGCAAACGGCAGCGCTAAGCCGTCTCCGCGCACCAGATCGATGCGGTCGCACAGTTGCGCGCGCAGGACTTTGGCGCGGCCCGACGCAAGCATGCCCGCCGACAGGTCGATGCCTGTGATGCGCGCGCGCGGCAGCAGGCGCGCCGCAAGGATCGCGAAATCTGCCGTTCCTGTCGCCACGTCGAGCACACGGTCCGGCGGTGCATCCTGTGCGAGCAGACGCAGCGCACGCCGCCGCCAGCCGCCGTCGATGCCGAGCGAAAGAATACGGTTGAGACGGTCGTAGCGGTGCGCGATCACGTCAAACGCCTGCGTGATCTGTTCGCGCTTACTCGCGCCGCTGTCGTAAGGGGTGACGGATTCAACGCTCATGAAGATAGGGGAGATTCAGGGGATGGGTGATCAGGGCGGGGGAGGGGACGGGCGAGAAAATCGTCAAGCAGAGCGGCGAGGCGGGGACGCGAAATGGCAAAGAGCTTGCCTTCGGCCGCGCAGAGATGGTCGGCCAGCGCCTGATAACACGCGTAGAAATCGCCGCCGGCCAGCGCGTGGAGGCGGAGGCATGCCTCGCTGAAATGGCCGCGGTTGTGTACCAGTTCCCAACAGCGCGCAAAGCGCTGGATACGTGACAGCGTTGCAAAATCCATCGCGTCTGAACGCAGCAGTTCATAGGGCGGCTCGGGGTTGAAGGCGAGACCGATCCGTTGCGCTTCGCGCGCGAAGCGTGTGCCCGGCAAGACTTTGAGCCAATTGACCTGCACTTCCGGCGGATCACAAACGGTGACCAAGGTGTTGAAGCCGCGCGCGAAGGCGACCTCGTCCTCGCCGGGCAGCCCGAAGATCAGGTCGGCGTGAACGGTCGCGCCGGTCTCGCGCGTCAAAACGCGAAGTGTTTCAAGCGTGCGCGCAGTATCGGGACTGCGTCCGATCCTGGCGGCGACGTGCGGGGTCAGCGTTTGGATGCCGACTTCAAGGTGCAGGGTGCCGGCCGGGAAAGCGGCCAGACGACTGAGCACGTCCGGATGCAGGCGGTCGGGCTGGATCTCCACATGCAGGCAGGTGTCTTCGGTAACGCGGCTGCGGAAAAAGTCGAGAACCGCGCAGGCGTGTTCAGTCGGCGCATTGAAACTGCGGTCGAGAAATTTAAACCGCCGCAGACCGCGCCGCCAGAGTTCGTCAAAGGCTGGCAATAGGCGCAGTAGAGGAATCAGCCGCAGGCCCGTGCCGGCCGATGTGCAGTAGGCGCAGGAGAACGGACAGCCGCGGCTCGTCTCGACATAGACGGTTCGCTGGGCGAGATCGGTGTCGGTGTAGCGGTCATAGGGCAACGCAAGAGAGGCGAGGGCTTCACCTGTTTGATTAATCAAGACAGAGGATAACGGGAAATCGCCGCCGTCGGTCAGCACGGTTTCACAGAAGGCGCGGAAAGCGGACTCGCCTTCACCCACGATCACGGTGTCGAACAGATCGGCGTGCGGGTAGTCTGCGGTGAGTTCGGGACCGCCGGCCGCGAGGCGCATGCCGGAATCGACCACGCGCAGGAGGCGCGCGGTTGCTTCGATCAGGCGCACGTTCCAGAGGTAAACAGAAAAACCGACCACGCGCGGAGAGCGGGCGGCGATGCGTTCGGCAAGCTGCAGCGGCGTGATCTCTAAGTCACATTCCAGCAGGCCGGCGCGCGGCGCGAGAGGTCCCAAATTGGCGATGAGCGATCGAGGGGCAAAGGCGCAGTGGCTGTATCTCGCATTAACGGCCACCAGCAGGATGTCGGAGGTGTTCCGCGTCACTGGCAATTCTCGAGATCCCGGCGCGTCGTATAGGCTTGGATCAGCGCGGCCACCGGCGCGGGATCGTCGAGTCCGTGCGGATGATGGCCGACGCCAGGCTTGTGAAAGACGGTGATCGTGCCGCCCAAAGCCGTGTAGCGCCGTTCGATCACCGCCGTGTTTTCTTCAACCGGCACGACGTCGTCGGTGTCGCCGACCACATGAATCAGCGGGATATTGGCGGCGGCCAGCGGCGCAAGCACATCAACGGGATTCTCGGGATAAGACAAGGCTTCAGATTCGTCCTTGAACCCGTAGTGCGTGAACAGACTTTGCCAGTCGCCGGCGCTGCCCTTGCCTTTACCCTTGCCGCCGGGCCAGCTTTTGAAGTCGCAGACCGGCGCGTCGCCGTAGACGCAGACGATGCGTTCCGGATTGCGGAAGGCAAATCGGTAGGCGTAGAGACCGCCGCGGCTGACGCCGATTAGCGAGACGCGCGGGCTGAGGCCCTTGGCGGTCATGTGCGCGTAAAACCGATCAAAATGCTTCTGTGCAGCCGGGCTGCCGAAGGTGTTGCCGACACTCATGTGGGCGTAGTGGAAACCGTTTTCGACCAGTGGCACGACGCCGGTGCGGTCATCAAACGCCGTGGGGAACTCCATGCACCAGATCCACGGGTTGCCGGGGCGCGGATTGGGCGGGACTGCCACCCAGCACGGTTTCCCGTCCACCGTGAAGTGGTGGCGCGTGAACCGTTTCCAGGCGTCGGTTTTCGTCGGCTGCCAATCGATGGTGACGCCGAACGCCTTGTCGGTGAACGCGAGGTAGGCCTGCCAGTCGTAGGTCGCGATGCCGTGCTCGAACGGCCGGCGGTGGTAGGCGAGGTGGCTGCCGAGGGCCGGCGCGAGGTCGTCCGGCCAGCTTTCGGCCGGCAATCCGTCATGGCCGAGAAAACGCCAGACCGGTTCGGCGGCCTTCATGCTGAGGAATTCACCGTACGGATCGAACCAGCGGCCGGGAAAACTGGAGACATAGAGGCGGCGCGGCGCGCAGGCGGCGAGCAGCATGTGCTGGTCGAACGGCATCGCCGCCTCGTTGTCGCTGTACTTGCGGAAATTGCCGCAGAACCAGTAGGGGAAGTTCTGATTCTGCAGGGCGACATTTTCGCCGTAGTCACGCTTGGCCAGCGGCACGCCGCCGCCCCCGGTCTGGTTGGGGATGATGACTGCGAAGCGCTCGTCTTTGGCCCCTGCCAGCAGAGCGGTCTTGGCGAGACGTGAGCAGCCGATCGCCGCGACGCGCCGGGCATCGATCATGGGTTCACGCTCGATCATATCCATGCCGCGCATCAGCGCCCACGCCCACGCGCCCAATGCGGTGGTGTCATTGCCGACGCCGGGCGTGGAGGGGGGGAAGAGGACGTGCACGCCGTTGGTGTAGAGCACCTTGTCGTCCGGCGCGATGTCGCCGTAGCACGCGGTCACCAGCGCATATCCGCGCGTCACCAGCGTTTCATACGGCCAGCTCGCGGGATTGAGTCCGCGGCTTTTTTCCGAAGCGCGGTTGCCGGTGATGAAGTGTTTGTCGTTGTTGCGCAGCCAGCCCTCGGTCAGACGGATGGCGGGGTCGGGGTCGATCTCCTGATTGCCGTAATAGTTCAGGCCGATGTAGGCAGGAACCGGGCGCGGCGCGGCGTTCGGAATGAAGAGGATCCAATCGATCTTCGGCCCGGTGTTGTCGGCGCGGAACCACATGCGGAGCTGCTTGCGCCGTGCGCGGCCGTTCAGGATGTCACATTCCTCGAGGGTCTCGAGACGCAGGGTGGCGGGCGGCGGCGGGACGAGCCCGTACATCTGGTCCTCGAAGAGGGCGACGATCTCGGCGCGACGCCGCGGCCATTGGTCCGGCGCGGCGACCCGCGTGCCGTCCGCGAAGACCAGAGGGTCAGGCAGGGTGTACGGCGCGACTTTGGCTTCGTCGTAATTCGGCGGGCGCGCGGGTGACGGAAGCGCGAGCACAATAGAGATGAGGCCAAACACCGCGAAACAAATAGCTTTCATGCCGGGGATTGTCGCATTTTAGGAAAAAAAGTCAACCCATGCGCGAGGGGATGCGCTGGGCGCATGGCAGTTCTGTTGGGGCCAATCAATCATAATCATCACTAGCATCCCATAGGATTGGCCGACAACACCGGCCCCTTGATTGGCACTTATTATGCGGGGG
>Ga0172377_10004513_pt1 | contig 14293 bp, 11 predicted proteins | sample Pumphouse3metaG_FD_119749 | JGI IMG/M metagenome (GOLD analysis project Ga0172377, IMG submission 119749) | Leachate microbial communities from a municipal landfill in Southern Ontario, Canada - Pumphouse #3 metaG | ecosystem: Engineered > Solid waste > Landfill > Unclassified | place: Canada... | reverse complement strand
TCCGATTGGTAAAATGCAACGCTGGTAGCCGGCCCGATGGCCAGGCAGATAACCGGCGAATATGGTGTTAAGTTGCATTCAGCGACATTGAACCTGGAAGTGATTAAGTCTTTCAACTTTTCACCTTCTTCAATGGAATTGGTGTAATGGAAGGTCAAATTTACCGGCCTGCCACGTTTTACGTAAGATTCCATCATCTCTGCAATTTTAAGCATGGTTTTTTCAGTGCCGCGGCCTCTGCCCAAATTTTCAACAATACCAGTGTTGTTGACGTGGCCGATTATTGGTTTAACCTGAAACAGTTCGCCGATATAAGCAGTTTTGGGGGCACGGCCGATTTTAATCAACCTCTTAAGCCCTTCAAGTGCAGTAATATACTTGACTTTTGGTATCATTTCATTTGCTGTTGCCACCACTTCACTCAGGTTTTTACCGGCTCTGGCAGCTCGAGCCATCTCCAGTACTATAAACGCCTGTGCTCCAGCAGCAGTTCGGCTGTCTATAATTTCAATGTTTACACCAGGGTTGTCTTTTTGGAAAATCTGGCGGGCTTGCAGTGCTGCTTCGGCAGTGGCGCTGAGACTTTTGGAGACAAATGCGCAGGCGATATCACTGGTTTTTTTACTTAACCGCTCAAACACCTGAAGGAATTCGGCCATAGGCGGAGCTGAAGTGTTGTAATCTTGCAGATCGGGGTAAAGTTTCCAGAAATCATCCGGACTTAGATCAAAGCGGTCTCGATATTCCTTGCCGTTTATTGTAAGGTACACCGGTATGAGACTGATATCGAACTCGTCAACCCGTTCTTGTTCCAGGCATGAAACGGTATCAGTAACGATTGCAACTGCCATTTTAACTCTCCCTTTTAAAAGTATTTATTCTGCCAGGTTGGGACTGGCTCAGGCAGTCAAAGAATCTGGAGAAGAAGCGCAAAATCACATACGTTAGAAAAAAAATATGTGCGCAGGGAGGTGAATAAGACTACATAGACTCTCTACATACTAAAATAACATCTGCCAGGTTTGGTGTCAATAGGAATAAGAAAGAAAAATTACTAAATAGCAAATAAAATTATAGTTAAGTATCAGCAGCCGGTATATCCAGCAAAGAATCACCATGGCCGATGGCAGCGTTGGTTATTGCCGGAATAATAAAAATAAGCAGAGAAACCAGGGAAAGCCCCATCAGCCCGAAAAAACCGATATCTCCCCTGAGGGACTGGGCTACTCCCATCATGGAAATAGCCGATACGGTTATGGCGACTCCTGCCTTTAAAACTCTTCTTCGCATTCGGATAAACAACACCGAGGTAAAACCAAGTACCATCAGAGCTTGTGAAACCGGCTGGTTAAAATATTCATATTCTACGCCTGTATAAAAGCCGCCAGCTTGTTGAACATGAAACATCCAGCAGCCAACGATGGGCAATGGTGCCAGCATCAGTGATGCCAGCAGCCAGTCCCTTTTGATTACCTTGATCGATATCCTCAGAACCAGCCAGATAGCCAATAGATAATATATCGCTACTTCAGCCGTTAACCCGGCAGAGGGAAAGGCTCCGTTGCCGAAGGCTGATCTGAGGGCCTGGCTGATGGTGGGAGCCAGCAGGAATCCGCCCGCAAAAACAGGCAGAAGAGTATAACCCAGCCAGGAAAACAGCCAGTCCGGTTTGCCGCGCAACCAGCCAAAAAAACTGACCGAAATAAAAACCCCATACAGAAGTAGTAAAAACTCGGCTTTGTGAAGAGGGCTTGAAATAAACAGGGCAGCAGCCAGAAAGTGGGGCAGGGAAAGTTTTAAGGCATCAGTCCATGTGCCTTTACAACAGGCCTCATAAAGCAGGCGGGCTACTTCTTCAGCTTTTCCAAAGGCTTGGATTGCCTGGAAAATAGCCTCATCTTTTGTTTGCCCCTGGTTGAGACGCTCTTCGATATTTTGTTGTAAATGAGAATCAAGTTCGGCGATTAGCTGTTTTTCGACATCCGTTCTGAGGTAGAGGTGAGAACGGACTTCTTCAAGATATGTCCTGACCTCTGGTTGCATCATCTATGCCCCGCTAAACCGCATCAGTCTGAAAAACCATGTTAATGGCTTTGGCAAAATCACGCCAGGAAGCCTTGCGGTAGTCTAGAATCTCCTTGCCTTTGGGGGTAATAAGATAGCATCGTTTTTCCGGTCCATTTGATGCCGCTTTCCATTTACCTTCAAGCAGACCTTCATTTTCCAGTTTGCGAAGCAGAGGGTACAAGGTGCCTTCCTTAAGGCGGAAAAAACCGTTACTTCTGCGTTCCATTTCTTTAATAAGCTGGTATCCATGGGCTGAATCGAGCTCATCGATAAGGCCTAAAATCAGCATATCTGTATTGCCGTGCAACAGGTTAGCTGAATAATCGTTCATCATTAAACCTCCCAATCCCAATGAGCAATATAGCAACCGTATTCGTGCATGTCAAGGGGTTTTCAAGTGGCGTCCGAGGTTTAAGCTATTGACACGTAGAGAGAATTTTAACTATGCTATGAAATAATACATAGGAAATCTAGGTATACCCACCGGTTGGAATGCTAAATCAGAAGTACTCATCATCCAATAATCTGGCAGATTTATCCGGCAAGGTTGCTCTGGTGACCGGGGCAGCCAGGGGTATAGGTTGTTACGTTTCCTCCTGCCTGGCAAATCATGGTGCCAGGGTGATAATTGCTGATTATGACGCTAAATGTGGCAATCTTACCGCACGGAAGATTGAACAATCCGGTCTCAGTGCAGCTTTTGTATATTGCGATGTAACTGATGAACCCCGTGTAAAAAGTATGATCGGTGAAATAGCCTCAGCAGAAGGTGGAATTGATATACTGGTAAATAATGCTGGTATATATCCACAGAAACCATTCCTGGAGATGAATGGGGAGGATTTTCGGCGAGTTCTGGAAGTCAACCTGACTGGAACTTTTCTTTGCAGCCGTTATGTTGCTCAGGCTATGGTCGCTGCAAAACGAGGGGGTTCCATAATAAACATAACATCTATTGAAGCCGAACGTTCGTCGTCACCCGGGATGAGCGCTTATGGAGCTTCCAAAGCCGGTGTGGTCATGCTGACCAAAAGTCTTGCCGGGGAACTCGGGCATTATGGCATAAGAGTAAACGCCGTTTCTCCCGGCGGAATCATAACCAGAGAAATGCAAACTGGCGAGAATAATACCACCGTAGAAGCGGGTAAAAGCCAGTACGACAGGCTTAGAAACTTCCTGAAGCGGGTGCCACTTGGCAGGATGGGAGAGGCTGATGATGTGGCCAATACAGTTTTATTTCTTGCATCCGATCTTTCGTCTTATATAACTGGAGAAATCGTAAGAGTTGATGGCGGGTACATGGTTTCCTGAAAAAACCGGTACACAACAGTATTTGCAGGAGAAAAAATGTACGATCACCAAAATAAACATAATTCACAGCCGAGATATACACCTCTGAAAACGCTTGAAGTGTTCAAAGCCGTAAACCGTTCTTTTCCGCACACCGATGAAATTAATCACATACATGACCAGGGCGGAAAAGTTTTTGGCTGGCTATGCACATATGTACCAGAAGAAATATTACATGCTGCCGGTATTCTGCCGGTAAGAATCACCGGGTATGACCGGGAAACCGATTTAGATGACGGGAATGCCTACTTATATATGAACAACTGTTCCTTTTCGCGCAGTTGCCTGCAAATGGGGCTGACCAAAGAATATGCTTTTCTTGATGGTGTTGTTGGTGGTTCAACCTGTGATGGAGCCAGAAGGCTGTTTGACCTTTGGAGGCAGTACATCGGAACGCCGTTTCATCATGTTCTCACCGTACCAAGGAAATATACTGAAAATGCCCATAGCCTTTATCTGGCCGAAGTAGAAATGTTTAAAACTCATCTGGAAGATCATCTTGAAATAAAGATAACCGATGAAGAGCTTATGGGCTCTATAGAACTTTATAACCAGACACGTTCATTGCTGAGGGAGTTATACAACCACCGTAAAAAGCCCAACCCGCCTATTTCGGGTTCTGAGGTCATGGAAGTGCTCGATGCGTGTTTTCGAATGCCCAAGGAAAGCTTCAATCATCACCTGAAAAAACTTTTACAGGAACTCGATGGTTCACAAAATGCGTATTCAGGCAGAGCAAGGCTGATGCTTTCCGGAAGCGTGCTTGCCAACCCGGATTTTATTTCATCAATAGAGCAACAGGGAGGGCTGGTAGTAGCAGACGAGCTTTGCACCAGCACTCGCTATTGGGGGGATATGGTTGAAGTTCAACCCGGAGAGCCCCCGTTAAAAGCACTGGCCCGGCGTTATTTGAATAATTATCCATGTGCCAGGATGTTTCCTTCTGAGGAGCGTTTCCGCCGCATCATTGAAACTGCCCGGGAGTTTAAAGTTGACGGCGTTATCAGCGAAATAATCCGCTATTGTGTGCCTTATTCCCATGATTTGCCGCTGCTGACAAAGAGGCTGGCTGATATCAATATCCCGGTTCTTTCCATTGATCTTGAGTATGGAAGTTCCGGCTCCGGCCAGATAGCAACCAGGGTTCAGGCTTTTTTGGAAATGATTGAGGCGAAGAAATGAAAAAAGCAGCCAACAATAAAATACAATCTATCGTGAGAGCATGCCGCATAATCCTTGCGATGATAGAAGCCGACTCTAACACCCGGCAGAGCCAGAAGATGTATTACCGTATGCTTCTCCAGTATTATACCCGCCTTCGCGATGCCCGGGAAAACGGCCAGTTTATCGCTGCTCATACCGTGTTTTTTCCGGCTGAGATTTTACTTGCCATGGATATCATTCCGATGCATACTGAAACCACAACCTGGATGACATCCCTGTTCACCGGGGAGTGTGGAGAGATCCTTGCAGCCGGGGCAAGGTTGGGAATGGCAACTGAGATTTGTGCTCCTCATCGTGGTATGGCCGGAGCTTTTGCCAGTGGTGCACTTCCCCGGCCTGATGTAATGGTATGGTCAAACATGGTTTGCGATAACACCGCCAAAAGCGGTGAGCTGGTGATGGATATTTGTGGCTGCCCCGGGTTTTTCATTGACCGTCCGTTTAAGGACAGTGGTCTGGAAAAAACCTATATGGCTGGCGAAATCAGAGACATGATAGCTTTTCTTGAAGATAAGTCCGGCAAGAAAATGGATTATGACCGGCTAAGCACGATCGTGGAAAGGATGGACCGCCAGATAGAGCTGACCAGACAGGTCAACGAGCTGCGTAAAAATGTACCAACCCCTTTCAGCCCGCTGGGTTTTCTGGAACTGTTAACTATAGATTACCTTTTCCCGGGACAGCCCGAATCTATTGAGTACCTGGAGACACTTAAAGCTGAACTTGAGGAAATGGTTAAACAAAAAAAGGGAGCTATACCGAAAGAGCGTTTCCGGCTTATGACTCTTTTTATCCCTCCCATGTATCTGATGTCATTTTTGGAAAAGCTTTCGGTTGAATCCGGGGCAGTTTCTGTTATCGAGCCGTTCTTTACCTTCTGGGGTGAAGGAAGGCTTGATGCTTCCCGCCCTGTCGAGGCGGTTGTGGAAAAGGCTTACATGATACCGGAAACCAGGATGTACGGGCCGCTTGGGGAAAGTGCGCTGGAAGCTATAAAAAAGTGTGCCAGGGAATGGAAAGTGGATGGAGCGGTATATTATGCTGATGTTGGTTGCCGCCATTCCTGTGCTACCATTAAACTGTTTAAGGACGCTTTAGCTGAAGTTGATGTGCCTGTACTTACCATTGATTGCGACGTAGTAGACCAGACGGTTACTTCAGAAGAAGAAGTTCGGGATAAAATGGAAAGGTTTTTTGAATTGCTTGAAGACCGCTAGGGTCACAGAGGTAATATTAAATGCTATCTATCGGAATTGATATCGGCAGCCTTACAACAAAAACTGTAGTGCTGAATAATGGTAGATTTCTTGCTTCAGTGGTAAGTGAAACCCTCGATGAAGCCGAGATATCGGCGCAGGTAGCTATGACAAAGGCACTGGAGAGGATTGACGCAGATGAAGACCCTCTCAGGTTTGTGGTTACCACAGGGGCCGGAGCAAAGGGGGTAAGCTTTTCTGACCGTTCGAAGGCTATAACTACCTGTCTGGCAAGGGGCATAGCCTACTGTGTGCCGGAAGCCAGGGCAGTAATCGATATCGGGGCTGAAAGTTCTACTGTTGTTAAAACCAATGAGCGTGGGAAAGTGCTTGATTGGGCTAACCATGACAAATGTGCCGCCGGTACCGGAATATTTCTTCAACAGATGGCCAAGTTGATGAAGCTGAGTTTTGAGGAGATGTCAGAGCTATCCGAGACAGCGTCAAAAGGAGCTGACATAACCGGAACCTGTGCTGTATTTGCTGAATCGGAAGTAATAAGCCATGTTCACCGTGTTCCACCAACCCCCATGCCGGAGATTATACTTGGGATATACCTTTCTGTTTCCAGCCGGATTAAAACCATGTGCAAGAGAATAGGCGCTAATGAAAAAATAGCCCTTTCTGGTGGTGTTGCCCTGCACAAAGGTTTGGTGCGAACACTGGAAAAAGAAATTGGCCAGCCTCTTTTTGTGCCAGATGACCCTGTGTGTGTTGCTGCTCTAGGAGCGGCAGTTCTTGCCGGGGAAGAAATCCAAAAGGAGACCGCTCAATGATATATGCAGGTATTGATATCGGTTCCAGAGCGGCCAAGGCGGTCTTGCTTCAGGATGATACCATTGTCTCCTCGGTTATCAGGGATACCGGAGCAGAAAGTGTTAAAACCTCCCAGGCTCTCCTCAAGGAATTGCTGGTTGGTACTGGCATTGAAGCTGGTGAGATAGACTATACTGTAGCAACCGGTTATGGGCGAGTACTGGTGCCGTACGCTAATGAAAATGTATCGGAAATCAGCGCTCATGCAAAGGGTATAAATTGGTACTTTCCCCAGGTCCGCACCATTCTGGATATGGGTGGTCAGGATTGCAAGGCAATTAACTGCGACGGAGAAGGTAATGTGACCAACTTCGTTATGAATGATAAATGCGCCGGTGGCACCGGACGTTTCCTGGAAATGATAGCCGAAGTTTTAAATATTCCTCTTGAGGAAATAGGATCAGTTTCACTTAGTTCAAATGGAGGGATTCCCTTTAACACCATATGCGCTGTTTTTGCCAAGACTGAAGCGCTTGGCCACTTGCGCAAGGGGGTTTCCCGTGCTGATATTCTGGCCGGTTTGCATGAAGCTATAGCAACCCGGTCTTATAATCTGCTCAGGCGAGTGTCCCTTGAACCAGGTTTTGCCATCACGGGAGGAATAAGTAAAAACAGTGGTCTGGTGGCAAAGATCAGCCAGAAAGTGCAAATGGACCCCCTGTTGTGTGCAGACCCCCAGCTATGCGGAGCCCTTGGTGCCGCACTGTATGCAAGGAATAAATCTGCTATAGCAACTCCCGGGGTAAAAATGCAATATGGGTATGATGATGGTACCGGCAGTTACTTTATCAGCATTGATGAAGAATTGTGCAGTGGATGTGGAAAGTGTGTGGACGCATGCCCGGCTGGGATATTTACCATGTCACGACGCAACGGAAGAATAGTAGCTGAAGTTAAAGAAGAAGCAAGAAAGCGTTTACCGATACTGTGCCCGGGAGTAGGGAATTGCCGTAAATTAAATTCCATTACCTGCCAGGCAGTCTGCGGTGAAAATGCTATCGAACACAGCTGGTAGCCCGATTTTAAAAGACCAACTGGAGGTTTATTATGGGAATTAATAAACAGGATAAAGTTATAAAAATAGCAGTTGATGCCATGGGCGGGGATTATGGCCCGCCGGAAACGGTTAAAGGTGCAGTAATGGCTGCTCGGGAATATGGCGTTGAAGTGATACTTGTCGGGGAAAAGGAAGCTATTGACAGAGAGCTCTCGGCCTGTGATACCGAGGGCATAACCATCCGCATTGTTGAAGCAACCCAGAAGATAGAAGATGGTGAAGAGCCGGCTTTTGCAGTTATGAGGAAGCCCAATAGTTCGGTTTCGCTCTCTACCAGGCTGGTCAAGGAAGGAGAGGCGGATGCAGTAATCAGCGCTGGTTCCACCGGTGCCATGATGGTTGCTGCTGCCCGGTATCTGGGTACTTTGCCTGGTATTGACAGGCCGGTTGCAGGAGGACCATTCCTGGGGCTTGCTCCGAACACAGTTGTACTGGACCTGGGTGCAAATGTAGGCTGCCAACCGTACCAGATGGTAGATCTGGCTGTGGTAGGGGTGGTATATGCCCGGACTTTTCTGGGTATAGAAAACCCCACAGTTGGCCTGTTAAACATAGGCTCTGAGGAAGGCAAGGGCAACGAGCAGGTAAAACAGGCCTTTTCTCTTTTGAAGGAGAGCGGTCTTAATTTTATCGGAAATGTTGAAGGAATGGATATCCCGTTTGGACGGGCAAATGTGATAGTTTGCGACGGTTTTATCGGCAACATCCTGGTTAAGTACTCCGAAGGGCTGGGAAGAACGATTCGCAAATGGATCAGTTCCGAATTGGCTAATCAGCTGCCGGAAGACAGGATCGAGGAGATCGGGAGTTCTATCTACAAGCTGCTCAGCCCCGCTGAAGTGATGGGGGGAGGGCCGTTGTGGGGAGTTAACGGGATTGCTGCGATAGCGCATGGCAGCAGCCGAGCCAGTCAAATTGCTGGCACTTTTCGGCAGGTTATCACTGCAATTGAAACTGATCTCGTTGGCAATCTGCTTAATGAACTCGCTAAAGTTCAGGCAAAACGTGAACAAAAAAATCGGTAAACGGAGATAAAATGTCAGTATACGAAGAATTCAGAAGGAGCGTTGCCAGGGTAACCCGCACCGCAGAACAGGATATCAAGCCGGAAACTCTGCTTAAAGATTTAAAAGCAGACTCCTTTCATTGGGTGCAGATATTCATCGCGCTGGAAACTGCGCTGGATATCGAGATCGATGTAAATCAGGGCGCCTTAAAAGAACTGAAAACAGTTGATGAATTTGTAAAATACATCGAAAAATCAATGTAAACACTGCTGACAAGTGGCTAAAAACTTTACATAATAACCTTTAAATCTGTTTTACTCAGCCAGTTGCTCGCGTGCGAGGCGATATCTCTCTTTTATTTTCTCAGAGGTTTCTATCAGGTTCTCCCACCGGCTTGTAAGTTTAGAAAGTTCATCTCTGAGCCCCATATATTCAAGGTTAATATCAACCACATTTTTTGAATCCTCATAATGCTGGGGATTTTCCATCATCTTTTCTATATCCTTGATGCGGCTTGATACTTGTTCCACTGTGGCCTCAACTTCTTCGATTTGTCTGTTCACTGGGGAAATTTCTCGATAGAGCTGGTTGCGTAGTTCTCCTTCTCTGGCTTTTATTTCCCGCTTGGAATTTGTTCCATTGGACGTGTTAATTTTTGGCACTTTGTCGAACTGGTAATTATTTAATTCCTGGCTGTTATTATTTTCCTTTTGCTCCAGGTATTGTTCATAACTTCCGGAAAATACTAGTACTTCACCATTGCTGACTTCGATTATCTTATTTGAAACCTCACCAATCAACGCGCGGTCGTGTGTTACGAAGCAAAGCGTTCCTTTGTAAGCGTTAAGAGCATCAGCAAGCATTTCGCGCGAAGGAATGTCCAGATGATTGGTAGGTTCATCCATGAGGATAAAATTGGCCGGCCGAGTTAGCATCCTGGCGATGGCAATACGGGTTTTTTCTCCGCCAGATAGTACGCCAATCTTTTTTGTGGCATCATCACCGGTGAATAGAAATGCTCCCAGAAGACTGCGAAGCTTCTGTTCGGGTTCATCGGGGGCAACACTTCTCAACTCTTCCAGAATAGTCATGTCCGGGTTTAGAGTTTCGATGTAATATTGGGCAAAATAGCTGGTTTCTACATGATAACCAAGGATTCGGCTCCCGGAGTCAAAATCTAAAACCCCTGCCATGATTCGAAGAAGGGTGGATTTACCTGCTCCGTTTAAGCCGACTATGGCAGCCTTGTCGCCTCGATCGAGGCTGAGATTCAGGTTTCGGTAAACGTTAACATGGCCATAGGATTTGGCGATATTTTTTAGTTCGATTACCACGCGGCCAGAACGCTGGGGTTCGGGAAAGGAAAAATGAATCTTTTTGGTCATACGGGGGACGCTGACCAGCTTTATTTTCTCAAGCTGTTTTATTCGGCTTTGCACCTGGGTAGCCTTGGTGGCTTTGGCACGGAACCTTTCAATAAAGCGCATTTGCCGGTCAATATTTTCAGCCTGTTTTTTTGCGCTGGCCTCAAGAATAGCAATGTCTTTCTGCCTGGCAACTACGTAACTGTCATAATTACCATGGTAGAGTATGATTTCAGATGCTTCAATGGCAATGACTTTCTCGGCGACGTTGTTTAAAAAAGTCCGGTCGTGAGAAGTAAAAAGAACGGCTCCGCGATAACGCTTAAGATAACTTTCAAACCACCTCTGCGTTTCAAGGTCAAGATGGTTGGTAGGCTCATCAAGCAAAAGTATATCCGGGTTTTTATATAGCAGTTTAGCAAGCTGTATGCGTGTCTGCCAGCCTCCGCTGAAATGGGAAGGCTGGCGTTGAAAGTCACTCTGGGTAAAGCCCAACCCGGCAAGTATTATCTTTGCTTCATGCTCGGAATCATAACCACCACGTGAATCGAATAAATCCTGGATTTCCCCCAATTGTTTGAGTAATGAAGCGGTGGTTTCCTCGTCATTTTCCTCGGCAAGCTCATCGTGTAAAAGTTGTATCTTGTTTTGCAGTGAGTTAAGGGTATCACAGGAGCGGGTTATTTCTTCCAGTAAGGAGCACTCCGATACCGGGCATTCTTCCTGGTGCAGGTATCCTATAGTTGCCCCGCGCCGCAGGGAAATCTGGCCGGAGTCAGGCTGGGTTAGGCCGGCTATGATATCAAACAGTGTGGTTTTTCCAGCACCGTTTGGGCCGATTAGTGCGATGCGTTCACTGGCGCCAATGGTGAGGCTTACTCCGGAAAAAAGCTCCCGCGTTCCGTAAGACTTGGATATGTCTGAAATGTTTAGCATAGGATATTAAGCCTCTATTATAACTGTAAAGAAGGCAACAGGTGAAACAATAAATATAGCAAAGGAGGTGTTTTTGTATAGCACCTCCTTTGCTGGCTGCCAACAATGCTGGCTATTTAACTTTCTGGTAGTCCTTCCGGTTTACCATGGAGTATATAGCAGGTATCACAAACAGAGTTAAAACGGTTGAGCTTATCAGGCCCCCGATAACTACTACAGCCAGTTCGGCTGTCATCATAATACCAGAGCCGATGCCGATAGCCAGGGGAAGCATGGCAAATATGGTGGTAAGAGCAGTCATGAGTATCGGTCTTAACCTGGCTTTACCGCTTTGGAGTATCGCATCACTGGTCGCTATTCCTTCACGGCGAAGATCTTCGATCATTGAAATAAGCACCACAGCATTGGTCAGCACTATGCCGACCAGCATAACGATACCCAGCATGGCAAAAAGACTTAATGTGTTGCCGGTAATCAGCAATCCAAGCATGGCTCCGATCGATGCAAGCGGCAGACTGACCATTATTATCAGTGGGTTACGGATGGAACGCATCATAAGCACCATAACAAGCATTGCCAGAACAACAGCGCCGATCAAAGCTATCCCCATACTGTTGAAAGAATCCTGCATCTGTTCGGCAATGCCGGCTGTTTTGATTTCAACACCCGGGTGGTCATCCATAGAATCAATCTTCTGCTGGATGAGCTTGTTTACACCACCGATATCTCTGGCTGTTATGGTGCCCGTGATGGTGGCGGAAAGCGAAAGGTCGGTACGACTTATGTGCGATTGCATTTCCATGTAAGAGATGTCTGCTATCTGGCCAAGTTCTACGGATTGCGGGAAGCCAATCTTTAAGTTTTCCGCCTCTTCAATACCGGTCAAACCTTTGGTTATGGCAGATATATAAACCGGGTAATCGAGCCCTTCAATGTTTATGGTTGAGTTGGGGAGTGTTCCACCCATAGTAAGCAGCATGAATTCCTGCTGGATAAACTCAAGCGCTTCGTTTGGCAGTCCGGAAGCCTGTAATTTTAGCGGGTCAATATCAATATTCAGCCTGGTGACCGTATTGGTGATATCTGCCCCCAGATCTGCCAGCCCATCAACATCCTGAAGTTCCTGGAGTAATTGAAGCGTGTTCTGTTTTACAGCAACCGGGTCTTCCCCCTGTATGGATAGATTAATCTGAGAACCGCCAAACCCTCCCAAATCGGCTCCATCTCCAGATACGAATATGTAACCGTTTTCAAGTAATCCCTCAGTTTTACTCTGGATGTCTTTAGATATTACTGGTACTTCGGCATCCTGATCGAGATAGGCAGTTATAGAAGCAGTATTGGATCCGCCTCCGGAAGCGGCGCCCATCATGCCAGTAAAGGAACCTGATGTGCCTATTGTGGTGAAGTATCTCTCTACCGATTCAGTTTCTGCCAGTATCATTTCTACTTTTCTTGCAGCTTCACTGGTCGCATTTAAATCGGAACCAGCGCTCAACTGCACGTCTATAGTTATCATCTTTTCGCCCATTTCAGGCATAAATGAAGTTCCGACCACCGGTATCAAACCAAGGCTGCCAATAAACATTATTACGGTGATTACCAGAACAACAGCACGGTGATTGAGCGTCCATTTAAGACCTTTGACATAAGATGCCTGATACCAGTTGGTTGAATCCTTATTGAAGGATTTGGATTTCCTTGGCGCTAAAAGGTGTTTGGACATTGCCGGTACCACCATCAGAGCAACCAGCAATGAGCCAAGGAGCGCAAAGGTGATGGTCAGGCCAAACGGCAGGAATAACTCACCGACCATGCCTCCGATAAACATCAGTGGCACAAAAATGGCAACGGTGGCCAGCGTAGCCGCAGTTACAGGAGTTGCAACTTCACGAGAGCCGATGATAGCCGCATCCTTGAAGCTGTCACCCATCTGGCGTCGCCTGTAAATAACTTCCACCAGTACGATGCTGTCATCAATCAGGCGGCCTATGGCAATCGACATGCCGCTTAACGTAAGAATGTTGATGGTGATACCGCTGAAGTACATACACAAGAACCCAATGAAAACCGACAGCGGCACCGAAATCGCAGTTAGTAAAGACGCGCGGATTGCTCTTAAAAAGAGAAACACTATCACTACTGCCAGAGCTCCGCCAACGATAGCCTTTTCCCAGAGTTCGTTGATAGAATCCCTGATAAAATCTGCCTGGTCGAAAACACTTGATATCTGAACTCCCTCTGGAAGAGAGGGAAGAATACCCTCGATGGCTTCTGTGATGCTCTCCGAAACTTCTACAGTGTTGGCGCTTGACTCTTTCAAAACCGAGATACCGATACTGGGGCTGCCGTTATACCGCGTTACAACCGAAAGAGGAGAAGGGCTGATGCTGATTTTGGCTACATCTCCCAGAGTAACCCCTTCAACCACTGGCGTTTGTCCGATTGCCTCTGGAGAGCCGGATGATTGAGGGATAAGGGCAATAATTTGAGAAACGGATACTCCATGTTCTGCCATTCTGGCGGGCAATGGGCTGATCACCAGCTGATTGCCCGCGCCCCCGTCAACTTCTATCGTCAGAACGCCATCGATTTCACTCAAGGCAGGGAGTATCTTGCTTTCCACAATTTCTCTTAACTCAAGAGCTGAATAGTTCCCGTTGACGCTTAGCATTTTAAGGGGCATTATATCGAGATTAATGGGTATAATTTGCGGATTGGCAGAAATGGAAGGGCTCATTTCGGGCAGGCGTGTCACTTCCGGCGGCAGGGTTAAAGAAGCGATTTCGCTTTTTAGCGAGCTTGAAACCTGTTCCATATCGGTGCCGAATTCAAATTCGGCAAATATTATTGAGATTCCCTCAGAAGATGTTGAGGTTAAATGTTTGAGGTTACTGTTTCCCCAATTATTCCAAATAACTTCTTCTATCGGGGAAGTCACTTTTTCTGTGACCATTTCCGGGGTTGAGTCCGGATAGATGGTGACCACAGTTGCGTAGGGGAACTCGATATCCGGAATAAGTTCCATTTTCAGGCCTGTGAGAGCCCAGACAGATAAACCGGCCACTACCACGGTAATAATAATAGTCAGTAATCTGCTTTTTAAAGCCAGTTTTGTAAGTCGCCACATAAAATTGATTTCTCCTTGGGAAAAATGCCTGTATAAAAAATATTGAAATGAAACGTCAGGAAAGATGAAGGTTTTCAGTTTTTAAT
>Ga0172377_10004512_pt1 | contig 14294 bp, 10 predicted proteins | sample Pumphouse3metaG_FD_119749 | JGI IMG/M metagenome (GOLD analysis project Ga0172377, IMG submission 119749) | Leachate microbial communities from a municipal landfill in Southern Ontario, Canada - Pumphouse #3 metaG | ecosystem: Engineered > Solid waste > Landfill > Unclassified | place: Canada... | reverse complement strand
AGACTGAGAACGACATTTAATCTGCCGCTCCTGGAAGTGAAGAAAGAGGAGAAGGACGAGGATAGCTGATGCTTTCCGATCCGTTGAAAGATGCTCTGAGATATTTGAGATACAGGTTAAGATCAAGAAAGGAAATCCGCACACAGCTCTTCAAGAAGGGGTATTCCGAAGAAGAGATTGAAGAGGTCATTGAGAAGTTGGAAAAGCAGAATCTACTGAACGACAGGGTCTTTGCCAGATTTTATATCAATGATGGGCTGAATGTTTATTATAAGGGACCTTTCAGACTGAAACAAGAGCTTCTGAAGCTTGGCGTTTCGGAAGAGCTTATTAGAGATTCGATGGACAAAGAATTAGAAAATTGCGACTTGCAAGAGGTTGCAAAGAAGGCGGCAGGTAACACAGAACAGACAGATCCTGATAAGATTAGAAGAAAACTCTACAGAAAGGGTTTTTCGTCTACGATAATCGACGAGATTATTGGTGAGATAAAACAGAAATCATGAAGGGAGGGAGCTGGTTTCCTCGAAGGCTAGTTAAAGGACCAGCGACGAGAAACTATGATGCTATTGATTGGTATAATCGCCGGCCTGGCGGCAGGAATAGCGCTGGCTTATTTTATACTTACCCCCTTGGCCGTGAAGAAGGCAAAGGAGGATCTGGAGCTTCAGCTAAAATCTGCAAAGCAAGATTCTGAATCGATCATCAAGAGGGCCCAGGAAGAGGCCGATCATATGAAGAAAAAGGCTCTAATCGAAGGTCGTGAAGAACTTCACAGACTTCGTGAAGAGCAGGAGAAGGATTTCAAGAGAGATCGTGAAGAATTGAAGCAGTGGGAAGACAGGATTTCCAGAAGAGAAGACAACATCGACAAGAAGGAAGAGGCTATTGAAAAGACGCGGCAGCTACTCGATTCAGAAAGGGTTCGCGTTGAAGAAATGAAGGAAGAGGCTGAAAAGAAGCTCTTTAGTCTGGCCGATCTTTCTATGGAAGAAGCCAGGGAGATTGTCCTGAAGAGAGCTGAAGAGATCTATGAACACGATCTTGCTCAGAGATTGAAGGAAATGAAGGATCATTATGATGAAGAAGGAAATCGATATGCGAAATGGGTCATCGTAAACTCTGTGCAGCGTTACGCTGCAGACTATACAGGCGATGTGACAGTAAGCGCAGTAAGTCTCCCTTCCGATGAAATGAAGGGAAGAATTATCGGAAGAGAGGGAAGAAACATCAGGGCCTTCGAAAAGCTTACTGGTTCGGATCTTGTGATCGATGATACACCAGAGGTAGTCGTTGTATCTTGTTTCAATCCTCTTAGGAGAGCGATAGCGAAAATGACTCTAGATAAACTCGTTGAAGACGGAAGAATCCATCCGGCAAGAATCGAAGAGATGTACGAGAAGTCGAAAAAAGAAGTCTACAGCGAGATAAAGGAGGCCGGCCAGGAGGCCCTGATGAAAGTGGGGATTCCCTCCATGCATCCTGAGCTTGTCAAATTGCTTGGGAGGCTGAAGTTCAGAACCAGTTACGGTCAGAACGTGTTGCAACACTCTGTTGAGGTGGCTCATCTGGCAGCTCTAATGGCTTCGGAACTGGGCTTGAATATTGACAAGGTGAAGAGGGGGGCAATTCTTCACGACATAGGTAAGGCAATTGACCATGAAGTTGAGGGATCACACGCAATTATTGGCGGTGAAATTGCAAAGAGATATGGAGAAAATGCTCATGTAATTAATATGATACAGTACCATCATGGTGAAACCGAGGCACTAACCCCTGAAGCTGTCCTCGTGGCTGCAGCGGACGCGGTCTCTGCTTCAAGGCCTGGAGCAAGAAGAGAATCTCTAGACATGTATATAAAGAGATTGGAGAACCTCGAGAACATTGCGACCGGATTCAAGCACATAGAAAAGGCTTACGCTATTCAAGCAGGGAGGGAGATTCGCGTGATTGTCGAACCTGAGAAGGTCGACGATCTTCTGGCCGAGAAGATGGCTGTAGATATTGCTAAGAAGATAGAAGAGGAACTTGAGTATCCAGGCGTCATCAAGGTAACTGTTATAAGAGAGAGAAGAAGCGTCTCTTATGCTTCCTGACGGATTGACATGTGAAAAGCAGTAATATAGAATTGAAGTCGGGTGCCAACGTAGCTCAACCGGTAGAGCGGCTCATTCGTAATGAGCAGGTTGGGGGTTCAAGTCCCTTCGTTGGCTCCAGATGCGCCCTTAGCGGGCGCATTATTATTGGTGGTGAAAGAAATGGATCAATTTGAGTTTGAAGTCCTAGATTTCATAAGGAAATGGCACCTAATCAAAAGGGATCAGAAGATTCTGGTTGCTGTCTCAGGCGGGAAAGACTCGATGGCACTCCTAAACATTCTGATCAACCTGAAGGCAGAGTTGGGGATAAAGCTTTTCGCGGCTAATCTAGATCATTGCCTTCGAAAGGAAGGTCCTGATCAAGAGGCGAGGATGATTGATGATTTTTGCCGAGAGAGATCTGTGCCTTTCTACCATGAGAAACGTGATGTAAGAGATCTAATGAAGAAAAAGCGCGGCCTATCTATTGAGTCGGCTGCGAGAGAGGTCAGGTACGATTTCTTAAGAGATGTGAAGTCTGCGGTCGAAGCCGACCTGATAGCTGTAGGTCATAATCGTGACGATCTAGTCGAGAATATTCTACTAAGGTTAGCGAGGGGAACGGGTATGAAAGGTGTCGTGGGACTGCGCCCATTCAGTGGTGATTTGATCAGACCTTTGCTGTTCAGCGATATGCAACGTATTATAGATTATGTTACAATTAACAGGGTTACATTTATGGAGGATCAAACCAACTCTGAGGATGATTTTGAGCGCAATTACGTTCGTTTGCGAATCATCCCCGAGTTGAAAAAGATGAATCCGGCCCTCAATGAAGCCATATGGCGGTTCTTTGAAAATATATACGATGGATATGAAGTTATCCATGCGAAGGTTGAAATGATTCTCGACCAATTTGAACTTGTGGACGATGTATATTTCATAGAAAGCTCAAAGCTGATTACAGTCGAAAAAGCCGTAGTTCTCGAGATGGCAAGAGAAATCGTCTCAGACTTGAGTTACGACAGTTATCCGCCTTCAAGAGAGCGTGTCATAGCTTTTTACAATCTTCTCACCTCCGCTAAAGGAAGATGGACAGTAGAGTTTAGGAAGGATGTAAAGGCCTCGAGAATCGGAAAGTATGTCTTCTTCCATGTGGGAGAACTGTTATTGAAGGGGTTGAAGGAAAGAATCATTGATTTTTTGCCTTTTGCCTGTTCCTATAATAGATGGGAGATTACACTGAAAAGGCTGACTAAGAAGCCGAGAGAGGAATTTGAGAAACTAGACGGTGCTTTCTACAGTATATGTTCTGCCAACAGGGTTGTATTACCGATGAGGTTGAGAACAATGAAAGCGGAAGATACAATCATTCCGTTTGGAATGAAGCGAAAGAAGAAAGCGGTTAGTGTGCTTTCAGAGAAAGGTTTGAAGGGCTTCTCAAGTAAGATTCTGGTTCTTGAAAACGCTTCTGGAGAGATCCTTTGGATTCCAGGTGTTGTCACGAGCGAGCTTTGTAGAGTTGGCCCCTCCAGTCTTGATACTGTAGCTTTTTGCCTTGAAAGGAGGTAGTTCTGTGGATCAGAAGCCCAGGATTGGAATGATCTTGTTTTACGTTGTTTTGGGCATTTTTCTGCTGATTGCTCTCAGGGGCCTATATCCATCTGAGACAAGTGTTGTAGTTCCCTACACGAAGTTCCTGGATGACTTCAATAACATTATTGATATAGTTATTTATGACAATGGGAAGGTTATGTACATAACAGGAGATAATCCGAGAAGATCTCTTGAGACTTATGTCCCTTCTCAAACTCTCGTAACCCAGACTTTTCAGAATCACATTGACCGTTTAGCTGAAAGGGGAGTAAATATAACATTTGAACGAGGTAGTGACTCTCTCTTCTGGGTCAACCTGCTAGGTACTATCATTCCTTTGGCGATAATAATCTTCATCTGGTTCTTCCTTATGAGATCAATGTCAGGAAGAAACTCTCAGGCTTTCACATTCACTAAGAGCCCTGCGAAGAAATACGTCAGTACAGACAAAAAGGTGACCTTCAAAGATGTTGCGGGAGTGGAGGAAGCTCAACAAGAACTGGCTGATATTGTGAGCTATCTTAAGGATCCGACTGTTTTTGCTGATACGGGTGCGAGAATGCCGAAAGGACTGTTGCTTGTCGGTCCTCCTGGAACAGGAAAGACGCTTCTTGCAAGGGCAGTTGCAGGTGAAGCCGGTGTTCCCTTTTTCTTCATAAGCGGTTCAGATTTTGTGGAACTTTTCGTTGGAGTTGGAGCTGCAAGGGTTAGAGATCTCTTCACCCAGGCTAAGTCCTCGGCACCTGCTATTCTCTTTATTGATGAAATCGATGCCGTGGGAAGGCATAGAGGAGCTGGACTTGGTGGCGGCCACGATGAGAGAGAACAAACACTGAATCAGATCCTCGTAGAAATGGACGGTTTTGATGCAAAGACGGATGTAATTGTAATCGCTGCAACAAATAGGCCCGATATTCTTGACAAGGCTTTGTTAAGGCCTGGAAGATTCGACAAGAAAATCTCCGTTGATCCGCCAGATTTGAAGGGAAGATCGGAAATTCTCAAAATTCACATGCGTGGAAAACCAATAGATCCCGAGGTAGATGTGCAGCTTCTCGGTAGGAGAACGCCTGGATTTGTAGGGGCTGATCTTGAGAACCTGATTAATGAGGCAGCGATTCTATCGGCCAGAAAGAAGAAAAAGATGATAGGAATGACCGAACTTGAAGAAGCTATCGACAGAGTGCTCGCGGGCCCGGCAAAAAGGTCCAGGATAATAAGTGAAAGAGAGAAAAAGATACTTGCCTATCATGAGCTTGGTCACGCCGTGGTCGGATTGATACTTCCAAAGGCCTTTCCAGTCCACAAAGTTACGATTATTCCTCGTGGGACTTCAACGCTGGGCTTCACGGAGAGCCTTCCCTTGGAAGATAGGTATCTCATAACCAGGTCTGAACTCCTGGATAACATGTCTCAAGCACTGGGAGGCAGGGCCGCCGAGGATCTTGTATTTGGTGAAATAACGACGGGAGCTGCAAGTGATCTTGAAAGGGCAAGCGCCATGGCAAGAAGCATGGTTACTCAGTTCGGAATGAGTGAGAGATTGGGGCCAATTGCCTGGGGCAAGGAAGAAGATGAGGTCTTTCTTGGAAGAGAACTGACCAGAATGAAGAATTATTCAGAGGAGATTGCCAGTGAAATCGATTCTGAGGTAAAGACAATAGTTCTTACTTGTTATGAAAAGGCGAAGAGAGTTCTCTCCGATCATAGGAAGAAGCTCGATGAAGCGGCAGATTACCTTCTCCAGAAGGAGACCATCTCCGGCAGAGAACTTGCAGAGATTCTGGAACTGAAAGCCGGCAACTATTATAAGGATGACCTTGAAGCGGTAGATATTGCGCCTGGAGCAAATGCATCAGATCCTGAGATCACCAAAAAACTGGAGTGACTGCCGAATGCTGGATTTCGAGCATTTAAAGTCGTTGATAGGCAAGAAATACACCGAAGCGGTGACTCTAACCGATGTATCGTTGAGATGGTCAGAGAGATACGATTTTGAACTGCTGAACCTCCTTTCCACGAGCGGTTTGATGAAGATTGTTCATAATTGTGGTCACAAAATTATCGCTGACTTTGAATCTGAGTCCCTTGTCTCGGTAGTATCTGAGAGTTTTATCAGGCATCATTCTCCTCTGTTGATGGATGAGGAGCTGTTAGTACATATAAAGATTGAATCCGTTTCTGACAATGCCGAGGTTCGATTTTCGGGGTCGGTAGACCAACTTGGTTCGGAAGCAGGTTCTTTTGAGTTCTCGCGGAAATTCATCTCTACTGACTTTCTCAGGAGAGTGTTTGGTGCGTAGACCGAGAGACAAAAGAAGCTGGGATGAGTACGAATTAGTTTCTAATCTTAAATCTAGGGAACGGTTTATTAAGAATCTGGAGAGTTTTGGAGATGTAAGAGTGGCAATCATTTATCCAAACTCTTATGAAGTAGGAAGCGCAAGTTTGTCAACTCACGTGTTACTGAAGAAGTTTAATGAAATAGGGAGTGTGAGAGCGGAGAGGTTTTTTTACAGCAGTGGTTTTTCGAAGTACTATTCCTTTGATTCGCTTACGCCCCTAGATGAATTCAGAATCTGGTCTTTTTCGGTACATTTTGAACTCGATTTGCTAAACGTCTTTGACATTCTTAATAGGTTCTCCATTCCCCTCAAGAGAGAGGAAAGGAACAGTTTTCACCCGGTAATCCTCATTGGTGGTGCCATGACTTACTTCAGTGACGTCCTTCTTGCCGAAGTTGGTGATGTTGTCTACAAAGGAGATTTGAGCGAAGAGTTCCTCGGTTGTCTCTCTTCTGTAGACCATCGAATGAGTAGAGAAGAGATTGTCGCTGCTATGACTACAAAACGAGTGGAACCGGCCTTCTCGAACTCTCTTGGAGAAAGTGTCTACATTACCCCAGATTCTGTTTTTGGAGATCGATACCTAATTGAGATCGGCAGAGGATGCTACAGAAAATGCAAGTTCTGTGTAGCGGGACACAGATTCGGTAGGCCAAGGTTTAGAGGATTGAAGGATACAATTGATCTCATGGATTCCGTTTCTCCAATAACTAAGAGATTTGGCCTTGTGGCAGCAACGGTTACTGACTATCCGAATGTTGAGGAAGTAGCCGGACACTGTATAGAAAAAGGCTATGAGCTGTCCGTTTCTTCACTCAGACTGGATTCTCTTTCAAGTACTCTATTGAAAACACTTAGGCTTTCAAAGCAGAGCTCATTTACAATTGCTCCAGAAGGAGGAAGTCAAAGAATGAGGGATGCCTTTTCAAAAGGGATAAGTGACAGAGATATTGTGAAGGCGCTCGAACTTGGAAGGGAGAACGGGTTCCGGAAAGTGAAGATGTACTATATTTTTGGTGCGGTATTTGAAGACTCTGAAGACAGGCAAGGGATAGTGAGAACGGCCAAAAAAGCAAAAAGAATGGGATACTCAAGTGTTACTTTGAGTCTCAATCCTCTGATTCCGAAACCGGGAACTCCATTTGAAGGAATGCCAATGGAGTCAATAGGAAATCTTAGAAAGTATGAAAGGGAGATTCGATCGGAATTGGCAATGGAGGGAATAAAGATTGATTTCGAGAGCCTTAGAGAGTCGCAAATTCAATTTGCCCTTGCCAATATCGATAAGGAAAGATGTAGAGAATTACTCGGATACGTAGAACGTGGAATTGATCCAACACCTATTCTGAACAAATATGCAGAGGAAGTGAATTCGAAACGGAAGGAGTGGAATAAGCATGGCAAAGAAGAGTATTCTGGTCGTTGACGATGAACCTTCGATCGTGGAACTCCTTACTTTCAATCTGAAGAAGGAGGGCTATGATGTACTTAAAGCCTATGATGCCGAAGAAGCATTGAAGATCGCCGAAGATAACGAAACAGACATGTTCATCGTCGATATTATGCTTCCTGGAATGGATGGATTCGAGCTGGTCAGAAATCTCAGAGCCACTGAAAAGTTCAGACAGACACCTGTGATTTTTTTGAGTGCCAAGAGTGAAGAATTCGACAAGGTGTTGGGGCTTGAGCTTGGCGCAGATGATTACATCACTAAGCCATTCAGTGTAAGAGAAGTGTTAGCTAGAATCAGAGCAGTGTTTAGAAGAATTCAGCAAAGTGCTCAGGCAAAAGAGGAAAGGCCAAAGAAGATACTTGCCAGAGATCTTGAGATCGATACTGAGAAGTATGAAGTGAGAGTCAGGAACAGAATGGTAAGTCTCACTCCCTTGGAATTCGAGCTTCTAAGGTTCTTAGCCGAAAACGAGGGAAAAGTATTCAGTCGTGATGTTCTTCTCGACAAGCTCTGGGGATACGATTACTACGGCGATACCAGGACTGTTGACGTACATATAAGAAGATTGAGAACGAAGATCGAAGAAGACGCTTCCAATCCGAAGTACATTATTACTGTTAGGGGCAAAGGTTACAAGTTTAGAGATCCCGGAAAGGAAGACTGATTCGTTGCTTTATGCTGTCCTCGCTACTGTTGCGGTGATAGCTTTTCTCTTTTTGATTCTGTTCAGACACGAAAAACAGAAAAATGAGAGATTAGAAGCCGCCAAAAGGCGCTTCGCGGATCTCGTTGAAGTTCCAAGAAGCGCCGAGTTTATCTTCATATATAAGAAGGTCCAGCAACTGGTCTCGAAAATCGAAGAGGATATGTCCTCTCTTAACGCCAGAATCGAGAATCTAGTCACAATTTTCGATAATCTTAGCGATGCCTTCTTGATAGTAGCAGAGGATGGAAAGATAGAATACGCAAACAAAGCCGCCCAAGAGCTTTCCAGCAAGCAAATTGTTGGAAGAAAAATAAGCGAAGGGATAGATAACTACTACATCGGTGATTTGTTTGAAGATTCGGTTAGAACTCAGGAAAACCAGGAATCCGAGATAACTATATACTATCCCAAGAGAACAATAAGAGAGTGCAAAATAATGAGAGTGCCTCTTAAAAACGACGTTAGATACCTCATACTTTTGCGAGACATAACTAAAGAAAAGGAAGTCGAGGCAATGAGAAGAGACTTTGTTGCCAACGTTTCTCACGAACTCAGGACACCCCTGACATCAATTCATGGGTATGCTGAAACGCTTGCTGAAGATGATCTTGAAGACAAAGAGACGGTCTACAGGTTCCTGTCAATTATCGAAAACGAATCCGCCAGAATGACGAGACTGATCAACGATTTGCTTGATCTGGAGAAGCTTGAATCTGGTGAAGCCTCTTTCAGTAAGGAAGATGTCGAACTTGGAGAAGTAGTCAAGTATGTCATGAGGATTGTTGAACCGCTCGCAAACGAGAAAGATGTCTCTGTCAATGTTGACATGGAAGAGGGAATCTTTGTAGAGGGTGACTTTGACAGACTCGTACAGCTTCTTCTAAATCTGATTGATAACGCCGTTAAGTATACTTTTGCAAAGGAACACGGGCCGAGAGAGATCTGGCTGAGAGCTTTTGCGCAGAACAACCATGCGATGATAGAAGTGGAAGACACTGGAGTTGGGATACCTGAAGATTCTCTAAATCATATTTTCGAGCGCTTTTATAGAGTAGATAAGGCACGATCTAGAAAGATGGGTGGTACCGGCTTGGGGCTGGCAATTACGAGGTTCATAATCGAGAAACACGGAGGCGCGATTTCTCTTGAAAGTGAATATGGAACGGGGACAATCATAAAGGTAAAGCTACCACTTAAGAAGGTGTTTGAATGAGGACATACGACATAATCATGAAAAAGCGAAACGGACTCCCGAACACAAAGGAAGAGCTTTGTTCTCTAATAAGGGGTTTTGTTAGTGGCGATGTGCCCGATTATCAGATGGCAGCATGGTTAATGTCAGTGTATTTTAATCACCTAAATTCAGAAGAGAGATTCTATTTGACAGAAATAATGATTGATTCCGGAGAGAAGATTCAGCTTTCATCCATTAATGGCACGAAAGTAGATAAGCACTCTACTGGAGGTGTCGGGGACAAAGTGACATTGGTTGTTGGACCTATCGTTGCGGCTGCAGGTCTAGTCTTCGCCAAGTTATCTGGAAGAGGTCTGGGTCATACGGGTGGGACTATTGATAAACTTGAGTCAATTCCAGGGTTTGTGACTTCACTGAGTATTGAGGAGTTTGAGCAACAGTCAGAGCGGATTGGAATTGCACTGGCCGGTCAGACTGCACAGGTTGCGTTAGCAGACAAGAAGCTGTACGCCTTGAGAGACGTTACTGCGACAGTTGATGAGATTTCACTTATTGCCTCAAGTATAATGAGCAAGAAACTCGCAATCGATTCAGATGGAATACTGCTTGATGTCAAAATTGGGACAGGCGCCTTCATGAAGTGTCTAGAAGAAGCCAGAGAGCTTGCACTTGCTATGATCGATATAGGAAAGAGGAAGGGGAGGACGACAAAGGCTGTAATAAGCGATATGAATCAGCCTTTGGGGATCGCTGTCGGTAACTCGTTGGAAGTCGCAGAAGCAATAGAGACACTTAAGGGAGCCGGTCCCGGTGACTTCAGTCACCTTTGCAGAGTTATTGCGAGTCAGATGCTAGTAATTGGTGGCGTTGCAAATGTGAAAGATGCCGAAGAGGTTGTTGATCGTCTAATAGTCTCCGGAGAAGCAGTAAGCAAGTTCGATGAATTCGTCAGTGCTCAAGGTGGGCCTGAAGGTTTTTCAGAGCAGTATGACACATATTTCAGAAGAGCCGCTTTTGTGAAGGAAGTCAGATCTAGTTCCGATGGATATGTGAGATCTGTCGACGCAGAATCAATAGGGCTTATCTGTATGAGACTGGGTGCTGGAAGAGCGAAGAAGGAAGATGTCGTGGATCCTTCCGTGGGCTTGGAGGTCTTGAAGAAAATTGGAGATAGAGTCCAAGAGGGTGAGCCTATCGCAATAATTCATGTGAATAATGAAAATATGATTGAGAAGGAGATCGAAGCGATTAAAAAGAGCTTTGTGCTTTCAGAACAGAAGTCCACACCTCCTCCTATAGTCTACGAAGTGCTTTAAGGAGTGCATTCAATGAGACGAATTTTCGTTATTTGTTTTCTGTTTCTTTCGTTCGTTTCCTCAGCAAAGAATCTGATTTATCTCGACGAAAGAGGACAGACGAGGGTATTTACTGATGCAGTAGTTACTGAGCGGTCTATGGATTTCGTTAAACTTGAAATAATTGGAGAGCTCATAAGGGGCGTAGTTGTTTCTCAGTCTCTTCGTCAGGAAGAGACAATAATGATTCTTCCTTCAGGGATCATCGTATCTCTCTCCCATGAGAATCAGAGGGCTACAGTCGAGTTTGGGAGCGAATTTGAAAACTCACTGATTATAAAAGACGACAAGGTCCACGTCAACGCAGAATTGCTTGCGGCGATAACCGATAAGTCTTTTTTCAGCGAAAGCGAGGCGCTGATACTTTATTCTCAGCCGCTAACTGTCAAAAGTATTGACAATCGGCAGGATTCAATATCGATAACGTTAGACAGAGATATACTTCCAGATTTTTTTACGATATGGTGGACTGGGAGCGGTTCGTTGGCCGTGACTCTAAGGCCCGCGAAGATTGATCCATTCCTGGCATATGATGGAATGACTGTGACCACGGGGAGGGGTTTCGTGAAGATATCTGCTGAGAAACCGTGGCCTGACGTCGAGTATGAGATAAAGGGAAGAACGTTGATTCTTAGGGGAAAGAGTGGAATGGGGAGGACTATACAGCAGGAAACCAGTTTTGATTTTGATCTGAACATATTCGAATCCTATGCGGGCGGTCAGAAATTCACAATGTCCTTCCTTGAAATGAATAGTGCAAAGTTCTCTTTCGAAATTGAGCTTGCAAATGATAGAATCTCCGGACTGGAAAAGGCAACTGACACTCTCAGAAGAAGCGGTGCGCAGATAATGATAAACGGTGGCTATTTCGATCAGAATCAGAATCTTCCTATCGGTCTTCTTGTGAGAAATGGAGAGGTCCTCGGACTCCCTACTCTTGGTAGACCCGCAATTTACTTCACTGAGGAGGGCAGAGTCCACGTTTCCAGGATGGACATAATCTATCTGGCAAGATTCGATGACCGTTTTGTACAGATCACGGGAGTCAATTCTCCGTACAGAGGAGAGGCGGTTTTATACACTGACGAATACCGTAACGGTATCCCAGAATTTGACGACTTCGTTTACCTTTCAATAAAAGACGGTAGGATAATTAGCAAGGGTTTTGTTTCTAGAGTGGAGAAGGGCTCAGATGTTCTCGTTCTTTCACCTTCATCGCTTCAGAAAATATCGGATTCAGTCTCAGTGGGTAGAGCAGTTTCGCTGGAGCTTCTGAATTCCTATGGCGAGAGGATAACGGGAGCCGTCGAAGGTGGACCAATGATCATACATAATAGTAGGCCGGTCACTGATTACGAAAGGAACTACTATTCAGCATCGCTTCTTGATGTCAGAGCTCCAAGAACACTTGTTGGAGTAAAAGTGACTGGGGAAGTTGTTTTTATAGTGATCGACGGCTACCAACAGAGCAGCTATGGCTTAACTTTCAAAGAGATGATAGAATTTTTCAAAGACAAGGGATTCTTTTCCTTGATGTGTCTTGATGGTGGGAAGTCTTCTGTAATGTCTGTGAATGGTGAAATAATCAACTCACCTTCTTCAGGAGTGCCTTCTCTACCCGTAATTATAACTGGGTCGCGTAAATAGATTGAAATAGATTTGGAGGTGGTCAGATATGGACAAGATTCCGATCGATGCCAAAAGAGACATTACACTCATTGGGCACCACGGGTCTGGTAAAACTCAAATTGTTGATGCCATGCTTTTCAATGCAAAGTTAATCGATCGAATAGGCATCCTGGCAACTGATTCTGAAGAAGTTGAAAAAGAGAAGAAAGCAAGTTTCTCTATGGGAGTCACAAGTTTACCCCATAACGACAGCAGAATCTATGTTATCGATACCCCTGGCATGTCGGATTTCTATGCGGAGACTGCAAGCGGCATCTTTGCGTCAGAGAATATTGTGGCGGTCATAAACTCAACAGCCGGGCTAGAGATACAGACCGAGAGGTTTGGGACAATCGCAAAAGAGCTTGGAAAAGGAGTAATTGCGTTCTTCAACATGATGGACAAGGAAAGAGCCGGCTATGAAGAGACCCTTACAGACGTCGCAGACACTTTTGAAAGAACTCCAGTCCTCGTTCAGCTACCGATAGGACGAGAAAACGACTTCAGAGGTCTAGTAGATCTTGTGAAGATGAGGGCATTTATTGTTGAAGACGGAGGAAGATGCAGTGAAGAAGATATCCCCGCGGATCTGCAGTCTTCTGCCGCAGAGGCAAGAACAAAAATGATTGAGGATATCGTCCAGAACGATGAAGAACTGATGATGAAGTATCTGGAGGGAGAAGAACTCTCGACCGAAGAACTGCTTTCAGCCTTCAGGAAGGCCTACCTGGCGAATGAAGTAATACCGGTCCTTCTAGGTTCGGCCGCTAAGAATATTGGAATTCAGCAGCTCCTGGAGTTCGTGATTGAAGTAGGCAGAAAACCTTCTGAGACTTCTGCGAAGCCGGCTAAACTTCTCTCTGGAGAAAGAATTGAAGTCAAGCCCACAGAAGAGGAACCTCTTGTGGCTTACATCTTTAAGTCTGTCGTTGATCCGTTCGTTGGGAAGCTTACTTTTATGAAGGTACTCTCCGGTACTCTGAAGCAGGGGGACTCCTTCGTTGTTGTCGATCAGGATTCCTCTGAGAAGGTTGGTCACGTCATGTTACCAGAGGGTACAAAGGAAATTGAGGTAGATGAGGCAACGGTTGGAGATATAGTCAAGCTGAGCAAACTGAAGAAAAGCGCCGCAGGAAACACTGTGGCTCACAAGGATAGACAGCTGACGCTTGAGCTTCCTTTGATGCCTGAACCGATGATTTCGAAGTCGATTCAGCCGAAATCAAAGGGAGACATAGATAAGATAAGCGGAGGTTTAGCAAGACTGGCTGAATCCGACCCGACTTTTAAGTGGGAAAATGATCCCGAAACCAATGAAACGGTTATCAGCGGTCTTGGTTCTGTGCATCTCGAAATAATGATAGAAAGGCTGAAGAAACTTTTCTCTGTAGATGTCGAAGTTGGAAAACCAAAGATTGCATACAGAGAGACTGTCAGGAAGACTGTTGAAGCTGAATATAAGCACAAGAAACAGACCGGGGGACATGGTCAGTATGGACATGTTCAGATAAAGATTGAGCCAAATGAGCGTGGCGGTGGTTTTGAGTTTATAGATAAAATCGTTGGTGGGGTTGTTCCAAAGAATTACATACCTGCTGTCGAGAAGGGTGTAGTTGAGGCAATGAAGAAGGGCGTGCTGGCTTCTTATCCAGTAGTCGATTCGAAAGTAACGCTATTCTACGGTTCTTACCATGATGTAGATTCTTCAGATATGTCTTTCCAGATAGCTGGCAGGCAGGCGTTCAAGAATGGCATGGGAGAAGCCAATCCCGTAATTCTTGAACCTTTGATGGATGTAGATGTCTTCGTTCCCGAAGAAGCGACAGGGGACATAATGGGTGAGATAACTTCTAGAAGGGGCAGACCAATGGGCATGGAACCTCAAGGGAAGGGTACTT
>Ga0172377_10004509_pt1 | contig 14296 bp, 16 predicted proteins | sample Pumphouse3metaG_FD_119749 | JGI IMG/M metagenome (GOLD analysis project Ga0172377, IMG submission 119749) | Leachate microbial communities from a municipal landfill in Southern Ontario, Canada - Pumphouse #3 metaG | ecosystem: Engineered > Solid waste > Landfill > Unclassified | place: Canada... | reverse complement strand
GACGCCATACTGCTCAAGCTTGAAGAGGCCGGGGCAACGATAGAGATCATGCTGGACGAAGTAACAGCAAAATGCGATGGTTCTTTGACGGGAATCCCCGTCAAGACCATGCCATATCCGGGGTTTCCAACCGACACTCAGCCCCAGCTGATGGCTGCACTCTCTCTTGCTTCAGGAACGAGTGTTATCCATGAAAGCGTTTTTGATTCAAGACTTCTTCATATAAACGAATTCAAAAAAATGGGAGCAAAGATAGAACTTCAGGACTCGACTGCAATAGTCACAGGAGTAGGCAAACTTATCGGGGCAGAAGTCCATGCGTCCAACCTTAGAGCAGGCGCCGCGCTTATACTGATGGGACTCGCGGCCGAAGGAGTGACTACCGTTCACGACCTTTACCACGTATGGAGAGGCTACGAGGGGCTGGTTGATAAACTAAGATCCCTCGGTGCTGACATAGAGCTTATTGCCTAGCTCTTGAGAGGGCGATCAAATGGAAGAGAGCAAGGATCAGAATAAGAGAGAAGAGAGACTCCGGCAGGTCACGACCTATGCTTTTGTCGGTGCTGCCGGTACAGGAAAGAGCCAGAGAGCACAGTCGGTTGCATCTATAGTTGATGCTGATTATATAATCGATGACGGACTTGTGATCTACAAGGGCAGCATAGTTTGCGGCAAAAGTGCAAAATCTGAAAGGAACCAGATCAGCGCGATCAGGAGGGCTCTTTTTGAATTCGACGACCATCGCGATGAGGTCATGGATTTCTTTTCAAAAGCAGCTCCTTGCTCGCTTATGATAATTGCGACATCGGACGACATGGTGATGAGGATAATCAAAAAACTGAAGCTTCCTCTTCCTGAAAGGGTCATAAGGATAGAAGAAATTGCGGCGCCTGAAGAGATCAGCAAGGCCAGGAGAGAGCGTTTCACTAAAGGAAAACACGTTATACCGGTCTCTCATGTCCTTGTAAGAAAGAATTTTGCAGGCAAGCTTGTCGGTCAGCTTAGGGTCTTCTGGAAATCAAAGGACAACCACGAAGGTGAGAAGACTATCGTAAGGCCTCCATTCAGTTTTTACGGGGAAGTGCACATCGAACCTGAGGCCATAGAAGACCTTGTTACCTTTATAGCAGGAAGGACAGCACAGGTCGCAAAGGTAGTAGAAGTCGACGTCAGCCCGGAGAACGAAGAAAGCCTTTCCATCACAATAAAGATAGCTGCAAGCTTGGGTGAAAAGAATTTTGTCACGCTTGCCACGCTCGTCAAAGAGAGGACGGCAGTAAGCGTAAGGTATTTTACAGGGGTCAACGTTAAAAATGTTGATGTAATAATTACGGAGGTGCTTATCTGATGGATGAGATAAAAAAAATTCCGGATCTCTCTGCGGAAGAAAAAGATAATGCACGGAGGGTGCTTTGGGAAAAAGCTAAGGCAGGAGCTCTCTCCTGCAAGGGGTGTTCTCTGTCTGCAACAAGGACAAACGTAGTCTTCGGTGACGGCAGTGAGCGCAGCAAGCTCCTGTTGATAGGCGAAGGCCCCGGAGCTGACGAAGACCAGCAGGGACTTCCTTTTGTAGGAAGGGCGGGACAACTTTTGACGCAGATACTTACAGCCGGCGGGATAGACAGGAAAGATGTTTATATAACCAACATAGTAAAATGCAGGCCGCCAGAAAACAGGATACCCACTCCCGAGGAAATGATAATTTGCGACCAGCACCTGCAGACACAGATAATGCTGATAGATCCGGCACTGATAATTCTTCTCGGCAATACTCCGACAAGATGGATATTGAAGACCAACGAGGGCATAACAAAAATCAGGGGCAAATGGTTTGAATGGCGCGGAAAAGCTGTGATGCCAATGTTCCACCCAAGTTATCTCTTAAGAAACGCATCTTCTAAAGAGGGAAGCCCCAAGCACCTTACATGGATCGACATACAGGAAGTAAAAAGATCATGGGACATAGTCAGGGAGACCGGTAATTTAAGTCACATCAATTTTGGGTAGGATCAGATGGAAGAGAAGATACTGAATCATATTGGAATAATAATGGACGGGAACCGCCGCTGGGCAAGATCCAGAGGTCTCCCTGCCATACTGGGTCACAGGGAGGGCGTAAAGGCTGTCGAAAGGACTCTCATCGCAGCAAAAGAACTGGGAATACCCTGTGTCTCACTATATGCATTTTCCACAGAAAACTGGAAACGGCCAAAATCAGAGGTGCTAGGACTTATGGGGTTGCTCAAGTACTACATGAAGTTAAAGCTTGAGGAACTGAATAAGGAAAACGCCAGGATCAGATTCGCAGGCAACATATCAGCTCTTTCTGAGGATATTCAGGAAATACTTCTGGATGCCGAGCAAAAAACGAGAAACAACGATTCAATGCAGCTTGTTGTCTGCCTGAACTACGGCGGAAGGCAGGAAATACTTGACGCAGTGAACAAAATGATCGGGGATGGGGTATCGCTGCCGGTGACGGAAGACGTTTTCCGTAAATACCTTTATCTGCCTGATCTTCCGGATCCTGACCTTCTTATCAGGACCAGCGGAGAGCTCAGGATGAGCAATTTCTGGTTGTGGCAGGGCAGTTACAGTGAATTTTATTTTACAGATAAATTCTGGCCCGACTTCGGCAAGCCGGATCTGGAAATGGCAATAGCCGATTACTATAGGAGGGAAAGACGTTATGGCAAAGCCTGATAATTTTCTGTCATCTATACCGGATCTTCCTTTAAGAGCTTTCAGCAGCATCTTCATCGTACTTTTAATTCTGGGAGGCATACTGAAAGGAGGGCATATCTGGAATGCAATTGTCTTTGTCGTGGCAATGATCTCTCTATGGGAATTTTACAAGTTGCTCTCCACGAAGCACGACATTTCTCCGTGGCTCATCATGGTATCCGGAGCTTTCATCCTTATCGGAGCTTCCTCCGAAATGAGTCTCACTGCAATTTTATGTTCCATTTCATCTATCGTCTTTGTAGCTCTTTTTCTTGAGATCGTACGCCGCCAGGTAAGCGCTGAGAGTTTCGCGCTTGAAAACATGGGGGCAACGATAGTCGGGATAGCATATGTTATCCTGCCCTGGTCATTTATGATACTTATCCGGTCAAGGGAGCTTGGATCACTATTTTTGATTACCCTCTTTTTCTGCACATGGAGCTGTGATGTTGCCGCATACATTGTGGGAAGCCGCCTGGGAAGGAACCTTCTGTGTGAAAAGATCAGCCCCAAAAAAACATGGGAGGGATTTTTCGGAGGAGCAGCCGCCAGTCTCCTGTGTGGAGGACTGCTTGCTCTGATATTTTCATTTCCGCCCCTTCCGCTCCTGTTGATGGGACTTCTTTGCGGAGTTGCAGGACAACTTGGCGACCTCGGAGAATCAGTACTTAAGAGAGAGGCCGGAGTCAAGGACACCGGATCGCTGATACCCGGACACGGGGGACTCTTAGACAGATTTGACAGCATCCTCGTGAACGGAACACTGGCATTTGTGATATTTGAGCTTATAGGGTGATGTCTTGAGTTCTTCTCCAAAGATCAGAATTGCAGTCATAGGTGCGACAGGGAGTGTTGGCGGGGCAGTTTTAGATATTTGCAAAAGATTCCCTGAAAGCTTTGATGTCGTTGCTTTGGCTGCTCAAAGCAACCAGGACAAACTTTTCAGTCTTGCTTCGGTCCATAACCCGAAAAAGCTTTGCCTGACTAAACCTATTTCAGGAAAATTCAAAACAGAGGGCTATGATTGCCTTACAGGTACAGATGCACTTTGCGAGATAGCCTCAGACCCTGATGTTGACCATGTTGTATTTGCATCGTCCGGCGTATCGGCCATAAAAGCACTTCAGACAGCACTTAAAGAAGACAAAGATGTATCTCTGGCAAACAAGGAAAGCATCGTCGTCGCCGGTCCATGGGTAATGCCCCTTGTTAAACGCAAAGATCAGCTCAGGCCGGTAGACAGTGAACACAGTGCCATATGGCAGTGTATCCGTGAAGATCATAAGCGGGAGATCGCAAAGATATGGCTTACTGCATCAGGAGGTCCCTTCAGGGACCATACCGCAGAAATGCTTGAAAAGGTAACACCCGAAGAGACCCTCTCCCATCCCGTATGGAAAATGGGAGCCAAGATAACTGTAGACAGTGCGACCTTAATGAACAAGGGTATCGAGTGCATCGAAGCAATGCAGCTATTCGGACTTCCGGCAGATAAAGTTGGCGCCCTTATCCATCCAAAGTCCCAGGTACACGGAGCAGTACTTTTTATAGACGGAACAATGAAGATGCTAGTCTCTCAGCCTGACATGCGTCTTCCAGCTGCAGCTGCGCTTGCATGGCCGGAGAGACTGGACCTTGTCGCATCGGGGCTTGATTTCATCCGACCGGAAGAGTGGGATCTGCATTTTAGGGAAATTGACGGTTCCCTTTTCCCCTGTTTTAGTATAGCCTTCAAGGCAGGTCAGATGGGCGGGGCATATCCACCTCTTCTTGTGGGAGCCGACGAAGCTGCAGTACAGTCTTTTCTGGAAGGCATGATACCATTCACGTCAATTTCAAAGGTCATTGAGGAGACTCTTGCCAAATCGGCTTCGGCTTCCCCCGAAACTCTTGATGAAGCTATAGAATTAGTCAGCACAGGTGAGAGCATTGCGCGGGAACTGTGTAAAAAATGGAGGCATTACTTTTGATAAGTCTCATCTCTTTTCTAATTGTTATTTCGATATGTGTTATATCACACGAAGGTGGCCACTACCTCTCTGCTCGATGGAGAAATGTCCTTATCCATGAGTTTTCATTCGGAATGGGACCTGCTGTATGGAGCAGGCAAAAGGGTGAGACCCTCTGGTCTGTAAGAGCTTTCCCTATAGGGGGATTTGTCAGGCTTGAAGGAGAAGACTCATCAGAGGAAGAACCTAAATCGGACGGTTATGACCCCTCTCGTTCACTTTCTGCCAAAAAACCATGGGAAAGGCTTCTTGTGCTGGCTTCAGGAGCATGCGTAAATCTGATGCTGGCATGGCTGCTCACTGCAGCTTTGCTTACAGGTCATGGTGTGATGGATCTTGAAAGGCCGTTTGTAGGGAAGATAATGGAAGGAACACCTGCCTATTCCGCCGGCATTCAGTCCGGAGACATTATAAAATCAATAAATGGAAAAGAACTGAGCAAATGGTCGGATATCAGGGAGACAATTCAAAATAAGAATGTCACAAGCGATCGTTTCCATATAACCCTGGAGAGAGAAGAGCAGACCCTCGATTTCAACATCGACATCCCGGTCGACCCGGCTCACGGAGGACGCCTGCTCGGAGTTCAGCCGGGAAGAATAACTTATCCTGTTCACACCGCGCTGCAAAAGAGCCTGGGCTATTCTTGGAATATGGGAGTTGAAATACTCAGAGGCCTCTGGATGGTACTCACAAGAAAGGTTCAGTCAGACGTCGTAGGACCTGTCGGTATAGCCGTAATGGCAGGCGATGCACTTAAACAGGGCATATGGTCCTTCATAGCTTTCCTCGGAGTCATCAACCTCCATCTCGGCCTTCTGAACCTCCTGCCTTTCCCTGCACTGGACGGAGGAAGGATAATCTTCATAATTGCTGAGATGATCACAGGGAAAAAGGTCCCCGAGAAATGGGAGGCTATGATCCACTACAGCGGATTCTTGATCCTTATCTCCCTTATTATCCTCGTAACAGGAAAAGACATTATCAGGCTATTCATCAAATAATCGGGCGGTCGATAAATATGGGAAGCAGAAAAGATGTTGAGATCAGAGGTCTGACCATCGGAGGCAGCTCACCAGTACGAGTTGAAAGCATGATAAAAACACCTCTTTCAGACCTTGAGCAGTGCGCCGCGGAGTGTGAAGCTCTTGCAAAGGAAGGATGCGAACTGATAAGGGTCTCGCTTCCCGATCTTGCTCTGTCGGAAAACATGAAAATTCTTAATTCAAGGTCTTCTATACCGATCATGGCAGATATCCATTTCAACCACAGACTCGCTATCGCGGCATTGGAAGCAGGATGTGCTTCTATCCGCATAAACCCCGGAAATATGAGTGACAGAAAGGGTACTGAGGACGTGATAAGGCTGGCCCGTAGTTTGGGGGCTGTAATTCGCATCGGCGCGAACGGCGGTTCCATAAGCAAAGCGCAGCTGGAACATACTATGGGAGACAGGTCCGCTGCACTTGCTTTCGCAGTTGATGAACAGGTAAATATTCTTAGAGACTGCTCTTTTGAGAATATTATAATTTCTGCAAAATCCAGTTCAGTTACTGAAACAATAAGAGCAAACTCTCTCCTCTCGCAAAAATACCCCTATCCGATACACATAGGCATTACTGAGGCTGGCGCAGGGACCGCAGGCATCATAAAAGGAGCTGCCGGGATATCAGTGATGCTTGCACAGGGAATAGGGGATACCATCCGCGTAAGCCTTACCGGGCCTTCTGTTGAAGAAGTAAAGGTCGGTTACCGCATCCTTGGCTCTCTGGAAATAAGAGAACGTGGTTATAACCTTATCAGCTGCCCGACATGCGGCCGTAAAAGGATCGATGTCACCAAGCTTGTGGAAGAGGTGAAAGCCCTTCTGCCTGATAACATTAAAGATGGAACGACGATAGCAGTTATGGGCTGTGAAGTAAACGGTCCAAGGGAGGCCGCAGGCGCAGACCTCGGCATTGCAGGGACTCCCGATGGTTTTGTCCTTTTCCGCAAGGGGCGCGCCGTATGCAACGACACTTCCGATAATCTTAAGAAACGGCTTATTGAAGAGATAAAAAAGCTTTAGCCGTACATATCATAAAAATTAGCTTTTTGAAGTATTTTTGAACTTCCACAGGCTTTAAGTTGATTTTTATTTGTGATATAATTTTTTCTACAGTGAGCAACTAAATCCTTACCATTTGGTTTTCGCAACATATAATAACCTATAACCCTGTTATTGCTACTTTTTTTAAGTTAAGCTCTGCTGAAGCTATTTTAAAAAATTTACCGGGGGGTGTATTTATGTGCCAAGATAAGCCATTTTGTGTTTTCTCCGAAACCGGGCCGCTTAAACAGGTAATGCTCCACAGGCCTGGAAATGAACTTAACCGACTTACCATCAGTAATATGAGTGACCTTCTTTTCGACGACCTTATCTGGCTTGAGCAGGCTCAGCGTGAGCACGACGAGTTTGCCGGCCTACTTCGACGAGAGGGATGCGAAGTGCTTTATTTCAACGAATGCCTCGCAAAAGTGCTTGAAGATAAAGAAGTAAGGGAATCACTTATCAAATCGGTTTTTATGCTTGAGTGTTTGGACCGTCACCTTTCCGAAGGACTTGCCGAAGTATTTATGGATCTGCCCTCTATCGATCTCGCCTCACACCTGATAAGCGGTTACAGCAAAAAAGAAGCCTCTTCATTATTCAAATCATCGTTAAGCCTGATATCAAAAGTTGAAAACGGCGGAGATTTTGTGATCCATCCGATCCCAAACCTTTATTTCCAGAGAGACCCTGCAATGACAGTAGGATGCGGCATCGTTATAGGCCAGATGACCTATGAAGTCCGCAGAAGGGAACCCCTTTACTGGAAATACATAACAAACCACCATCCCAGGTTCAAAGGTATGGAGATAATATTTGGAGACGCTCCGGATGAAGTCTGGCCGCACAAAGTAGAAGGGGGAGATCTCCTGGTCCTTTCTGACCATGCCATGGCTATTGGTGTAAGCCAGAGGACAGCACCTACAACAGCACAGAGAATAGGCAAAAAACTGGCACTTAACACTCCTATAAGAAAGATCTTCGCATTTGAAATACCAAGGGAACGTTACTGTATGCATCTCGACACAGTCTTTACGATGCTTGACAAAGACGCCTTCAGTATATTCCCTACCGTTACAAAAGTACTCAAGGTCTGGGAGATGGATTACGACGACAACGGGACACTTCTGTCTATAAAACAGGCACATCAATGGAAAGAGGCCATAGCGAACGAGCTGGGCTTCGATAAAATACGCGTGATAGAAATGAAAGGCAAGGATCAGGCTGAAACAGACAGGGAGCAGTGGCACGATGGATGTAATACTCTTGCTGTCGCCCCCGGAAAAGTAGTGACATACAACAGGAACCTTATGTCCAATAAACTTTTGAGGGACAACGGCATAGAAGTGCTTGAGCTCAATGGTCCGGAACTCGGAAGAGGCAGAGGCGGCCCCAGATGCATGACTATGCCTCTGAACAGAGACCCAGTAAAATAGCTGATTTTTCTTAAGGCAATCCGAGTTATATTTTCCGCTAATATTTAACTAAAATTCAAGGAGGAGTATCAATGGCAATCAATCTTCGCAACAGACACCTGCTGTCACTCAAGCACCACACACCCCAGGAGATAGAATATCTTCTGGATCTTACAACTGACCTCAAAAATAAAAAACGCGCAGGAATAAAAGGCAACCTCATGGAGGGCAAAAACGTAGCCCTGATATTTGAGAAGCCATCCACCCGTACACGCTGTGCATTTACTGTGGCGGCAATTGACGAAGGCGGACACCCGGAGTACCTGGGTAAAAACGACATCCAGCTGGGTCACAAGGAAGACGTAGCAGATACTGCAAGAGTTCTGGGGCGCATGTTTGACGGCATCGAGTTCCGCGGGTTCAGCCAGAAGGTCGTCGAAGACCTTGCAAAGTATTCCGGCGTTCCCGTATGGAACGGACTTACAGATGAATATCATCCTACACAGATACTTGCAGATTTCCTTACAGTGCGTGAGAACTTCGGAAGGCTCAAGGGGATCAGATTCGTCTACGTCGGCGACGGACGGAATAATATGGCAAACTCACTGATGATCGGTGCTGCTAAGATGGGCATGCATTTTGTCATCGGAGCACCTAAATCACTATTCCCCGATCCGGCTCTTGTTGAAGAATGCAGGAAAATGGCAGAAGACTGCGAATCAGGAGCAACTATTGAGATCACTGACGATCCCAAAGCAGCAGTCAAGGATGCGGATGTCATTTATACAGATGTATGGGCATCCATGGGCGAAGAGGAAAAGCTTGCAGAGAGAAAGGCTATACTGCAGCCCTTCCAGGTAAACATGGACCTCATTAAGGCCACGGGCAATGACAATGTGATATTCCTCCACTGCCTGCCGGCAGTTAAAGGATATGAAGTGACAGAAGAGGTTTTTGAGTCCCGTTTCGGAAGGCAGTTTGACGAAGCCGAAAACCGTATGCACACTATCAAGGCAGTAATGGTAGCAAGCATAGGCAATTTATAAGCTGATAATCATCAGCCCTCATAAGCGGGGATCCGGACAATTCCGGGTCTCCGCTTATTTCTGCTTAATTTGCATTTAGACCTTGATGCATACTTTATGTTAGAATATAACCCGTCATAATTCTCTTATTTAAAATCAAAGCGAGGCGTTGCCGCTTGTCTGTTTACAGAGACCCGCAAAAACTAATCGAATATCTTACAGAATGGATAAAAGAACAATTCCGGGCCGCCGGTGCAAAAGGCGCAGTCCTTGGGATAAGCGGCGGTATAGATTCAGCTGTGCTTGCAGGACTGCTCAGCCGTTCTCTTGGAAAAGAGAACGTTATTGGTGTGATAATGCCGTGCCACAGCCAGCCCATTGATGAAGAATACGCCATTGAACTTGCAGATGCATTAGGGATCAGAAAGTATAAGGTTGATCTCACAAAGAGCTATGACCAAATGGTATCTTCCATAAAAGAAGAGGGACTTGACCTCGGGGCTCTGCCTTCTGCAAATATCAAACCACGTCTAAGGATGACGACTCTTTACGCAATAGCGCAGCAAAACGGCTACCTTGTCTGCGGAGGCGGAAACAGGGACGAGATCTTGTACGGTTATTTTACAAAATACGGTGATTCAGGCGTTGATCTCCTTCCAATGTCTGACCTTCTGAAAGGGGAGGTTCGCGCCCTTGCAATTCACCTGGGGGTTCCTCCAAATATAATAAAAAGGCCTCCGACTGCCGGTCTCTGGGCAGGACAGACGGATGAATCAGAAATGGGCCTTACATACGAAGAACTTGACAATTACCTTGCCACCGGCAAAGCTGAAGATAGAGTGAAACAAAAGGTCGATAATGCCATTGCAAGATCGGAGCATAAAAGAAAATTCGCTCCGATGGCATCGATCCCGGAAGATATTAAGTAAATTACTCCCCTCTGACTGAGGGAGTCCAACTTTTAAATTATGAGGTGATTTTTTTGTCAGGACATTCAAAATGGGCAAATATCAAACATCGCAAGGCCGCTCAGGATTCCAAGAAAGGTGTGGCTTTCCAGAAACTTGTAAAGAACGTTATCGCAGCAGCAAAGGCAGGCGGCGGTGACCCCAACGCAAACTTCAGGCTTAAAGTTGCAATAGACAGAGCAAGAGCAGGCAACGTGCCTGTAGACAACATTGAAAGAGGAATAAAAAGAGGTACCGGCGAACTAGATGGTGCAGTGTTCGAAGAGATCCTTTACGAGGGATACGGACCCAACGGAGTAGCAGTAATGGTCCAGGCTTTAACTGACAACCGCAACAGGACTGCTCCTGAAATGCGCTCACTTTTTACAAAGACAGGCGGTTCAATAGGTGAACTGGGATGTGTCGCATGGAATTTTGACCGCAAAGGTGTAATAGAGGTGACCGGAGAAGGCCTCGACGAAGAGGAGATAATGCTGGCCGCTATCGAAGCCGGTGCGGACGATGTTACTTCTGAAGAAGACGGGTATGAGATCACATGTGAGCCCTCCGTACTCTCAGATGTAGCAGAAGCACTGAAAAACTCCGGATACAATGTTGAATCGATCGAAATTGAGATGATTCCCAAAAACACGGTTTCTATTGCAAACAAGGCAGATGCGGCCAAGCTGCTCTCATTGGTCGAACGCTTTGAAGAACACGACGACGTTCAGGCAGTATACGCCAACTTTGACATACCGGACGAGATCCTTGCTGAGATCGACGACTGAAAAGAAAGAGCATAGCGGTGTGAGAGCCCTGGGCATAGATCCGGGGCTCGGCACTATGGGATACGGAGTTGTTACACAATACGGCGACAGGCTTGTATGTGAAAGTTACGGAGTGGTAAAGACCCCCTCCTCGCTCTCTCTTACAAAAAGGCTTTCTTTGCTTTACGATGGACTGAAAGAAAAAGCGGGGGAGTATCCGCCCGATATAATAGCAGTGGAAAAACTTTTTTTCGGAAGGAATATCACGACTGCTGAAATGGTCTGGCAGGCAAGGGGAGTCATCCTGCTTTTTTCTGCCCAGCTGGGTCTGGAGCCCTATGAGATAAAACCATCAGAAGTCAAGATGGCAGTCTGCGGTTACGGCGCTGCAGAGAAGGGACAGGTACAGGGCATGGTCGCAAACCTTCTCGGACTGGGGAAAAATCCCACCCCCGACGACGCAGCGGACGCATTGGCGGTCGCTATAGCAGGACTTTCTATGTCATCGTTCGACAGAAATATACTTAAGGGGTATTAAAAATGATCAATTCACTTCGAGGCAAAGTACTCTCAATAAACGACGAAAGCATCACGCTTGAGGTCTCCGGATTTGGGCTTGAGGTCTTCTCCTCAAGGTCTCTCATGTCTCAGGCCTCTCTCTCAGAGGAGCTTTTCTGTTTCGCGTACATGCAGGTAAGCGATGCCGGAATAAGCCTTTTTGGCTTTTCGGACGAACGTGAACGCATGCTTTTTCTGGAACTCCTTCAGGTCAAGACAGTAGGAGGCAAGTTGGCTGTGACTCTTCTGCGGCATCTTGATGCAGACCAGATCCTGCAAGCTATCGTATCCGGAAGCAGCTCGATGCTTACGGTCCCCGGTCTGGGTGCAAAGAGGGCAGAACGCATATGCTTCGAACTGAAAAATAAGATTTCAAAAAAATTCAGTGACATCAAAAATTTCGGCGAACAGGAACAAAAAGGTCACGTATCAGACAGTTTTGTTATGGAAGCCCTCACAGGGCTTGGCTTCTCGCAGGGAGAAGCAGTACGCGCGATATCAAGGTCCAGGGCCGAGGCCGGAAACGAAGCTTCATGGACAGAAGAAGCTCTCCTTAAAGCATCGCTGAGCCTGCTCCGCAGGAACTGAAAGAAAAATGATGAGGATAAATTATGATCGATAACAACGACAAACTCATAGAAAAAATTAAAAACGATAAAGAGGATGAAGTCTTTACGCTGCGCCCTCAGGCACTTGATGAATTTATCGGACAGAGCGGACTTAAGGATAAACTGACGATCTTCATGACAGCATCGCTTCAGAGATGCGAGCCGCTTGACCACACGCTTTTTTACGGGCCCCCCGGTCTTGGCAAGACGACTCTGGCCGGAATAATAGCAAAAGAAATGAAAGGAAACCTGCGCGTGACAACAGGACCGCTCTTGAAAGGGCAGGAGACCTGGCTGCTATACTCTCAAATATCCAGCCCAACGATGTCCTCTTTATTGACGAGATACACAGGATGTCTGCTCACATCGAGGAGATCCTTTATCCCGCAATGGAAGATTTTTCCCTTTCTATAATTGTTGGAAAAGGACCGCTTGCAAGAAGCATAAGACTCTCTCTTCCTAAATTTACGCTGATCGGAGCAACGACAAGGCTTGGACTCCTTACATCACCCTTAAGGGCAAGATTCGGCATAGTTGAACAGCTGCACCTTTATTCTCCAGAGGAGCTGACTGCTATTGTAAAACGAGGAGCGGAAGTTCTTGGTGTAAATGTTTCGGATGAGGCAGCTGTGGAAATTGGACTTCGTTCACGGGGAACTCCACGTGTTGCCCTTAGGCTCCTTAAAAGGGTAAGAGACGTCGCTGAAGTCAAGAAAGTGGAAATCGTAGAAAGGGAGCTTTCCAAATTTGCACTGGACATGCTTGGCGTTGATTCAGAAGGACTTGACGAAGGCGACAGAAAATTCCTTATGGCGCTGGTCGAACTTTTCGACGGAGGCCCCGTGGGCCTTTCAACGCTTGCCGCCGCACTGAACGAAGATACCCAGACGATAGAAGATATATATGAACCTTACCTTATACAGAAGGGACTGCTTGAGAGGACCCCGAGAGGCAGGAAGGCTACGCGGAACACATGGGATTACCTTGGAATACCCGTTTCACCGCATTTTGTACAGTATCAGCAGATGCAGCTGTTGTCAGAGGAAGATATGGAATGCAACAAATAGGCAAAATACTTCTTGCGGCAGGACTTGTCATAACTTTCGCAGGATTTGTCCTGCTGCTGGCAAGCCGTTTTAACCTGCCTTTCGGCAGCCTTCCCGGAGATATAACTTATCAGAAGAAAAACCTTACTGTATTTGCCCCATTCGGCACAATGCTCTTGATAAGTGTAATAATCACCATAATCTTAAACATCTTTTCAAGGTGGAAGCATTGAAAAAACTGCCCCTTTTTTTCATTCTTTTATTTTCTCTTTTTTTTCTTCCTTCTGAGGCATATCCTGTGATAAAAGAAGTATCTGTTCTCCTGGAGCAGGGTACTTCAAGCGGATCACTTTCCGGGACAGGGATAAAATTCACTGACCCTGACGGGAAAGAGGCCGTCCTTTCCGGAACTGTGACCATCCAAAAAAGAGGAAACAGAGAAATATCTGCAGGAAACAAAATTTTCAGGACACCATTAAAAGCAGTCTCTGATTCCCCTATGAAGTACAACGGAAGAGCTTATCGCGGCTGCTTTGTATTTAAAAATTCGTCCAATGGATTAAAGGTCTCCAACCTTGTTGACCTTGAACAATACCTCAGAGGCGTCATTAAGGCCGAAATGAACCCAAAGTGGAATACGGAAGCGGTCAAGGCTCAATGTATCCTTGCAAGGACCTTCGCAGTACGTGCAGGAGGCAAACATGGAGAAGATGACCTCTGTGACGGATATCACTGTCAGGTCTATAAAGGAATATCAGGTGAGGAGAGGACAGCAGACAGGGCAATAGAAGAAACTTCCGGCCTTATTCTCAGATGGAAGGGAAGCCCTGCAAGTGTTTATTACCACTCTGACAGCGGAGGGATGGTCACTTCTTCAGGCAACGTATGGGGCGGGGATATCCCTTATCTCAAACCAAAGGCGGAGCCATTTGCCTATTCCGGTCCCAACAGCCTCTGGGAGACAGTTGTTCCCATGTCGTTTATCAACTCAAGGCTCACAGCTAACGGCATAAATATTGGAGCTGTAAGTAGTATAACCCCCCTTAAACGGGATGAATCAGGAAGGATCCTCAGAATTGAGATCAAAGGCACCGGAGGTTCCAAG
>Ga0172377_10004505_pt1 | contig 14299 bp, 11 predicted proteins | sample Pumphouse3metaG_FD_119749 | JGI IMG/M metagenome (GOLD analysis project Ga0172377, IMG submission 119749) | Leachate microbial communities from a municipal landfill in Southern Ontario, Canada - Pumphouse #3 metaG | ecosystem: Engineered > Solid waste > Landfill > Unclassified | place: Canada... | reverse complement strand
TTTTGTGACGCACTGTGTTTTTTTTGTGACGCACTGTGTTTTTTTTGTGACGCACTGTGTTTCTTTTGTGACGCACTGCGTTTCTTTTGTGACGCACTGCGTCACCAATTAGAGAAGGCACATTATTCTCACAATAGCCAAAAAGATTCTCTTAACGGCTTCTATTTTAACGCCAAAAACAATAAATCATTACCTGCGGTTCAAAAACTATCTTCATTTTAAATTATTCTATTTCATTTAAATTACCTTTGCAACATCAAAGACATATCTCCTTCATCTCAAATTCATCATTCATCTTTACAATGCCACAAAAATACATCACTTTTATCATTTCAATAATAATTTTCCCTTTTACTTTTCTTTGTGCACAAAAAAGCCATCACCACGTAGAAAATAGCGATGTGAAACCAGAACTTTATGGAGGTTGCCCTGTAGCAAATTTTGCTTTTACTACTCAAATTTTGGAAGACGGTAGTTTGTTTGGACACATTTGGGAGAATCCCGGCACCTTAGGTAGTTGGCTTCAAGATAAAGGAAGTATCAAAGTCGATATTTGCAAAAAGAACCAATCATTTTCATTGAGTACTTTTAAAAATAAAAAAGTAACGCGACGTTTTCCTTTTGTCCATAGTGATTACTCAGACAAATCGATCATCTCCTCTTCTATCCACACTACCGCTTTTTGCCCTATCGGTATCAATGATATTAACACAACCGCCTTACCCGCTTTACTGTTGGAGATGAATTTTCAAACAAAAAAAGCAGAAGACTTTGAGATTATTCTCACCCCGCAAATCGATCAGGTTCAACAATGGAAAAATGTGACTCACAATAATTACTCCGGCATTCAAACACCCGCATTCCAACTTTCATGCAACAGCAACACGCGCTTTGAAAACGGTCAACTCATCATTCCGATCTCACTAAAGAAGAACATTAATCGACAAATCAAGATTCTTTTCACCGCCTATGATTCCACCTGGATAAGTGCAAATCGTTACAAAAATACCGATCAATTAACAAATTATGTTTTTCTAAACTGGACTACGCTCAAGGAAAAAACTTTAGCCTTCGATCATGCACTGCCCGAAACCGGAGATTACCAATTGGACAACTATATGCGTTGGTATATGATCGCAGGCATCTCGCTTACACGCTGCACGGCACATCATGAAATTCTAACTTTAGGTTACCATGAGTTAAATCAACGAGATTCCTTCTGGACCAGTTGGTTACATCTTGTACTTTTTAAAGACATGGAATGGCAAATGATTCAAGAAAGCTATGCCCACATGCAACCCTCCGGAAAGATTCCTACTTGTATTCTCCCTCTCATCGAACGGTTTGACGATTTGGACATTAATCTCTTTTTGATTTTGCGTACGGCACGCTACTTCTGCACGTATCACAACCAAACAGAAATAGCAGCATTGTGGCCACGCATGCAGAAAGTCATGGATTGGGTCATGAGTCGTGATTTTAGTGGGAAAGGACTACCTGAACAAGTTTCATTTTGGGGCGATTGGAAAGATGTACCTTACATGAAAGATCGGAAGTATTCAGCATTTGTGAACCTGATGTATTTAGCTGCACTCAAGCAAATGACAGCCTTTGCCGACCAGCTAAAGGACGCAAATAGCAAACAAAGATACCAGCAAGCTGCAGATAAAGCTGCTAAAACCATAAACAGTTCCGTCAAAGACGGAGGGCAATGGAATGGACATTTTTATGCCCAAATTTGGAAAGATGGAAGTGCGAGTCCAATTTGTATGCAAGATCAAATGATTGGCATTCTCTACGATGTCATACCCAAAGACAAGGCAGTCACACTTATGAAATATCTCAATAAACACAACCGCACTCCCTATGGCATCTGTACTTCTTTCCCATATTTAAAAGGAGTCTCAGATCCTGAAGGTACATACCATAACGGAGCCGTTTGGCCTTGGGTAAGTTTTATGGACTCCTGGGCTCGCATACACGCAGGTCACAAGAAACAAGGCATAAAACTCATTAAAACAGTAGCAAAAGCTGACCTTGTGAACTCTGGTGATTACGTTCCAAACGAACATATTAACAGCTTGAATGGTGAAAATCTTGGTTTCCCCATTCAAGGATGGAATGCCAATCTTTTCGGCGTCATTTATTTTGGATTGGTTCACCCTGAAAAGAAAATACATTTATAAAATATGAAGACCTTATTCCATACATTCTATTTAGTTTGTGCATTTCTTATCTTTGGCATATTTCATACCACTGCACAAACAACCATTGCTATTAACGACATTAAATGCCGTGACCCCTTCGTAATTGTTGACCACAAAAACCAGTGTTATTATCTCATTGTTTCTCGCCAAAAAGACGGACGTGGTGGACTTTTCGCCTATAAAAGTAAAAATTTGAATGAATGGGAAAAAGTGGGATACATCTATAATGCCCCCCAAGACTACATCGGAACAAACGATTGGTGGGCACCTGATTTTTATAAATATAAAAACAATTACTATTGTTTTGTCACCGTTTCTAATCCTGAAAAAGGAATTCTTCGGGGAACTACGATTCTCAAATCAAAAAACATCACAGGTCCCTACTCTCCGATCCTTTCTGCTGATAAAATGGCCATAACTCCGGCAAATATGCAATGTTTGGACGGTTCTTTCTTTGTTGACAACCAAAAGAACCCATGGATCATTTTTAGCGTAGAATGGACTGGACCGAACGTAACAAACAAAGATGGAGAAATCTGGGCACAAAAACTCAATAAAGATCTCACAGCCACTGTTGGCACTCCTCATCGCCTGTTTAAGGCAACAGAGGCGGCTTGGGTAAAATCTATAGGAGGGGGTTACGTTACAGATGCACCTTTCGTTTGGAAAGACAAAAAAACAGGACATCTTCTCATGTTGTGGTCTAGTTTTTCTCCTTATTACAGCATTGGGCAAGCCATCTCTACAAATGGTACTGTACTCGGTCCGTGGAAACAAGATCCCAAACCACTATTTACACATGACGGAGGCCATCAAATGGTATTTAAAGATCTTCACGGAAACTTGAAATTATCATTTCACACTCATAATGGAGAAGCCGGAAAAGAAACGTTTACGCTTAGAAATGTAACTATCAAAGATGGAAAATTTCTGCCCGTAAATGAAAAGGAGTACTGCAATCCCCTAAAAACCGCAGAAAATAAGCCAGTTAGTTTAGCAGATCCCTTTGCATATGAATACAATGGCACTTATTACCTCACCGGTACCAGCTCAGACGCACAAAGCTTCGCCTGTTATACTTCAAAAGATTTAATTACATGGACTTCAGCTGGACAGCTGTATCACAAACCCAAAAAACATTTTGGAACTTTTGCGTTTTGGGCCCCCGAAGTAAAATTTTATAACGGGAAGTTTTATCTCACTTACAGTTGCTATAATCCTCAAAAGAAAATTCTTGAAACCTGCCTTGCTGTTAGTGAAAAACCGGAAGGACCTTTCAAGGATTTATACACTCCATGGCTCGACTTGGGATATTCTGTCATTGATGGCGACATTTTCTTGGATGATGACAACACTCCTTATTTATATTTCAGCAAAAACGAAATTATCTCAGATAGCATTGGCATCGGAAATCTTTACGTCATTCGCATGAAAAAAGATTTTAGCGGTACAGACGGCGAACCTGTTTTTATATCAGGAGCCACACAAAAATGGGAAAAGGTAAATTGGAAGAAAAATCGCTGCAATGAAGGCCCTACCGTTTTCAAACGAAACGGTACTTACTATATGACCTATTCTGCCAACGACACCGGATATGGCCATTATGGCATTGGCGTTCAATATGCCAAAAATCCGATGGGACCGTGGAAAAAAGATCCCCAAAACCCAATTATGACTACAGATTTAAGCAAGGGCGTCTCTTCGCCTGGACATAATTCCATTGTAAAAAGTCCTAACGGAGATTTATTTATTATTTACCACCGTCATACCGACCCTAATTGCAAGAAGCCTAATTGGGACCGCGTAGTATGTATGGATAAACTTTATTTTGACAAACAAGGAAGACTAAGGACCACAGGCCCTAGCAGCAATCCACAAGAAGTTTCTTGGTAACCTATTCTTGACGTTCGTCTTCGCACTCCGAAGAATTCAAACCAGCCCGTTCTTTGAGATCTTCAGAAAAATCCTTTTGAGGATTAAGCCCTAAAGCTCGAATGTCGTCCAAACGACTTACTATATTTCCACGCCCTTCACTAAGTTGTTTTAATGATTTATCATAAGCATCGGATGCTTTCCTGAGATTCTTGTCTATTTCGCTAAAAGTGGCCGTAAAACCAACAAATTTATCATATAATGACGTAGCTTTGGAAACTATTTTCTCAACATTTTTATTCTGTTTGTCGGATTGCCAGATATTGTAAATAATTTGCAAAGTCATCATCAATGTAGTCGGACAAGTAATGATTACATGTTTTGAAAAAGCATATTCGTTAAGGTTTGCATCATTCTTAACCGCCAAAATGTATGCAGCATCACTTTGTAAAAACATCAGAACATAATTATCAGCATTTTTAATCAAGCTGGAATAATCTTTTTGCGCCAATTCATCTACATGCTTTCGCACTGAAGCAATATGTAGTTTCACAGCATCGTTTTGACTACTCATATCAACTGCGTTGATATAATCCATATACGCTGTTAAGGAGACTTTGGAGTCAATTATGACCTCTCGCTTATCAGGGAATTTCACAACAACGTCAGGACGCAGATTGTTCCCTGTTTTCGTTTTCACATTCTCTTGCAGAAAATACTCCTGATCTCTGCGCAAACCAGAATGTTCCAAAATAGAATCCAAAATCATTTCGCCCCAGTCTCCCTGAGTTTTACTCTCGCCTTTTAAAGCATGAGTCAAATTTTCTGTCTGTGCACTAATATTTGCAGTCTGTTCTGCCAAACGGCGCATGGACTCTTCAAAAGAAGTTTTATTGGAAATTCCTTTTTCATTGGCATCTTGAATAACTTTCCCTAAAGAATCCAAATGGTCCTTTAGAGGTTTTACTACTTGCTGCAACTGGTCTTCTCCATTTTCTTTCAATTTGCGAGTTTCTGCATCAAGGACTTCATGAGCTAATGCGTGAAATTCCGCTTTCATGGCTTCCATGCGTTCTTTGTTGTGCCGATCCATCTCCTCTTGTTGATGCCGCAGGTTTTCTTTATTTTCTGCTCTGACACGTTCCAATTCCACTGTAAGACGTTCTGCATATTTTGTTTGAGCATCGCGCTCCGCAACAACTTTAGAAATCATTCCGGAACTTTTGGAATGCTCCCATAACAAGCCACAGATTAAACCAACAACCACGGCCACTACAACTGCAATGACAACTTCCATGTATTATTTTCTTTTTTTACTACGTCCAGAAACGTTCTATTCCAAGATTCTTGCAGCCATACTTTCTCCGAGCAAACGGCATTTCTCCCCTATCTCGAATGAAAAACCTTGTTTCATCTCAACAGGCTCGCCTATTAGTTCCATTCCAGGAGAAGAAGCAAAGTCCACTAGTTTTTTTACAGCCTGACCAGCCCAGGAAAAAGATCCGAAGCAACCTATTAAACGATTTTTTAGCATGCGATGCTGCAAATCTGTCACAAAATGATCCATTAACGGATAAAGTCCGTTATTATAGGTAGGGGCACCAAGTAAAAGACCTTTATAGCGAAAAGCATCAGCAATCAAATATGACGGGTCCGTTCTGCTTAATTTATGCATCGAAAAGTTCTTCAAACCACCACGAACCAATCCTTCTGCAACACACTCAGCCATCTCCATCGTATTTCCATACATACTTCCGAAAACCAAACAAACACCAGGTTCACCTTCATAAAGACTCAAACGATTATATTCCCTTAACACATGCGGGATATTCTCCGTCCAAACAGGTCCATGAGTAGAACAAATCATCTTCAACTCCAATTGGCAAACTTTCTTTAGCGCCATTTGAACCTGGCAACCATACTTCCCAACTATATTTGAATAATAACGTATCATTTCAGGAAAATACGGCTCAATATCAATCGTAGAATCTAAAACGCTTCCGTTAAGAGCTCCATAACAACCAAAAGCATCTCCTGAAAAAAGGGCTTTTGTATGACTTTCATAAGTAACCATTGTTTCCGGCCAATGAACCATAGGGGTCAAAAAGAAAGTAAACGAAAGATTTCCCAAGTCCAACGTTGTTCCTTCCGAAACACAAAAAGTCTTACCGGCTTCTCGATAGAAGCCTTCCGCCATTTGCAATGTTTTCTTATTTCCAACCAAACAGATTTCAGGATAATACTCGCGAATAAGTCCCATACTCCCCGAATGATCTGGCTCCATGTGATTAATAACAAGGTAATCTATCGTACGCTCTCCAATAACTTCTTTAATTTTCTCAATAAATAAAGGGAAGAAACGACTGTCCACCGTATCAATCAGGGCTATCTTTTCACCAACTACAAGAAAAGAATTATAAGAAATACCATTCGAAAGCGGCCAAAGACATTCAAAACGCTCTTTATTACGGTCGTTTACACCTACATAATAAATATTTTCTGCTATTTTCATACTTCTTATTTTCTTTCTCCAAGAATTAATTCTTCTATTATTTGGGGATAATTTGCATACTCCAATTTATGGACATGTTGAGCTACATCTTCAGGCGAATCCTCTGGTAAAACGGGACATTTAGCTTGAAAAACGATGCGCCCATGGTCATAATCCTCATCTACAAGATGTATTGTGATTCCAGATTCTTTATCTCGATCAGCAACCACTTCTTCATGCACTTTCATACCATACATACCTTTTCCACAGTGCTTAGGCATTAATGCCGGATGTATATTAACTATTCTATCTGGAAATTTTCGAATCAGAAAATCAGGAACTAACACTAAAAATCCTGACAATACAACAAAACTTATTTGATATTGCCTCAACAATGACATCAGCTTTTGTTCATCCAGAAATTCTGCTTTAGGCAAATACACGGCGGGCACACCTAAACGGACAGCACGTTGCTTGACGCCTGCTTCTGCCCGATTATAAACCACAACAGCTACATTCGCAGTCTTTTTATCTTGAAAATATCGAATAATATTTTCTGCATTGGTTCCTTCGCCAGAGGCGAAAATGGCTATATTCTGCATAAACAACCCTTTTTTGTAATGATTATTTTTGCAAAGTTAGCAAAAAACCCCGTCTTCTGATTCAAAGAAATCATTTAAATCTCAAGACAAACATTTCAGGAAATAATCCTAGAGTGAACAGACAAGTGTAAAATGAAGAGAATGTTTAAAGAATTCGTATTTAAGCGAAAAGCCGAAAGAACTAGTATTTACATTCATAATGTGGAAATCATTAAAACCTCAAGAGCTCACTCATTCACCCCAAGAACTGCGGTCCAAATTGCGATAACCAATAGCCTCGGAAATGTGTGAAGACAAAACTTGAGCAGAATGAGCTAAATCCGCAATAGTTCGTGCTACTTTCAGAATTTTTTCGTAAGCACGTGCAGAAAGGTCAAAACGCGTCATAGCCGCATTGAGAAGACTCAAACCAGTCTCATCTGGTTCTGCAAATATATGAAGTAACCTGCTCGACATTTGCGCATTACAATAAACGCCGGTGGCTTCTTTAAAACGCTCATGCTGTAGCTTTCGAGCCTCTATTACTCGCTCCCGAATTACAGCACTACTTTCACCCTGGGGAGAACGCGACAAATCCTCAAAAGGTACCGGTGTTACTTCTACTTGAAGATCAATCCGATCAAGCAATGGTCCTGAAATACGGTTCATATACTTTTTTATCTGGCCAGGAGAACATTCACAACGGTGAGTAGGATGGTTATAATAACCGCAAGGACATGGATTCATCGCTGCAACAAGCATAAAAGAACAAGGTAATTCAATGTTATATTTTGCTCGACTAATAGTAATTTTTCTATCCTCAAGTGGTTGGCGCAAAGTTTCCAAAACGGTACGCGAAAATTCCGGTAATTCATCAAGAAAAAGTACTCCATTATGAGCTAAGCTGATTTCACCCGGCTGAAATGTACTTCCTCCACCGATAAGTGCCACATCCGAAATGGTATGATGCGGACTGCGAAAGGGACGTTGAGCGATAAGTGAAACTCCGGGTTCCAATAATCCTGCCACAGAATGAATTTGTGTTGTTTCTAAGCTTTCAGGCAAGGATAAAGGTGGCAAAATGGTCGGTAATCGTTTAGCCATCATAGACTTTCCACAGCCAGGGCTACCTATAAGCAGCATATTATGACCACCGGCAGCAGCAATTTCAAAAGCTCGTTTGACGTTTTCTTGACCACGAACCTCACTGAAATCAGTGTCAAATTCTGCTTGATGTTCAAAAAAATCTCGTCGTGTATCTACAACAGTGGCTTCCAATACAGCTTTCCCATTCAGAAAATCAACTACCTCAGCAAGATGATGAGCACCATAAACCTTTAAATGATTCACGACAGCTGCTTCATAGGCATTTTCTGCAGGAACAATCAGTGCGTCATAACCTTTTTTCCTACCTTCAATAGCTACCGGCAAACATCCCCGAACTGGCCTTAAAATTCCATCCAGTCCCAATTCTCCAAGTAAGAGTATTTTATTCAACTTCGCCTTATCAACGACATCTGCACATGCCATCATTCCAATAGCTATAGGCAAATCATATCCGGTACCCTCTTTTTTTAAATTAGCTGGTGCCATATTAATAATCAACGATTCTCGTGGACTTCTAAAACCAGTATTTCGAATAGCACTAACTACTCGACTATAACTTTCTCTAATAGCCGTATCTGGCAAGCCGGACATTAATAATTTATCTCCTTTATAGGTATTTACTTCAATTTCTACTATAGTTGCTGTAAGTCCGGTTACTGCCGCACTAAAAAGATGTACGAGCATAATTATTTAATGTTATAAAATCTTTCGCAGTTCCCCCTGTAGCGCAGCATCATCTAGATCTCTCCCTACAATAAAACCCTGTGGATTCACCAAAATAACAGAAGGTAAATAACGAATTCCAAAAGCATGTACTAAAGGAGACTGCCATGATTGACGATCACATATATTTAAACCTATAATTGTATCTGATTTAATTCGTCCCATAGCTTCTATAGTATCTGCATCCAGAGAAATATTAACCACTTGCATTCTCTTTAAATAAGGGCGCAACATTTTATGTTCCTTTTGCACAAAAGCCATAAAATCACTTCCCCATGTACTCCAAAAACAAATCAACGCCCATCGCCCACGCAAAGTTTCATTGCTTATTTTTTCCCCGTGCATTGTAACTGTAGAAAAAGCAGGAAGTTTTTCTCCTTTACAACTTCTCGAAAGAGGTTGCAAACGCATGTCCAAAGATTTCAACGAAACACGTTCAGGAGCTCCTTTCATAAGTACATTCAATAATACTTCGGCTTTAGAATAATCTATATTTTTGATATTTAGAAAAAACTGTTCATAAACTGCCTGCGAAGCATAATTCGCTGGTTGATTCTTAATAAAATCTTCTGCCATACGTTGTTTTTCTTCATCGGATTTGTTCAATACTGCACGGCGAAAATCTGTAAGCAATTCATTCTCCTTGCAACCGGAAATACGTGTTGTCAATAGGTTATTCGCATCCCCTTTAATGATAATATTTTTCCCTGGTATCGCAACCACTCGCATTTGCATGAAATTAGGATATTGAACGACCAAAAGCGCTGTATCCTCCAGCACATGCGTAAAATGAAATTCCCCATCAGTGACATGAATTGTATCAAAGCTGCCCCAAGAAGGATCCTCACTATATACATAAAATTCTCCATCTTGGAGATTTTTAAACTGTCCTTTAATAGTCACATTTCCACGCTTTCCACCACATGAAGAAAGCAATAAAATCAAACAAATTGTTAGAAGAACGTTTTTCATACAACTTCTGTACTGTGTGATACAAACAGAGGTCCGCTCTGACAGAGCGGACCTCCTATTTCCTTGAAGCGGCAAACCACTCAATATGTTTCAAATTATTTACTAGTTAGAACTTTGAATTTGGCATCGTTCTTGAGTTTCACAAATTCAAGATCTTTAGCAGCATAATCCGACAAAGTTGCATCTTTCCCAATAGCCTCACGCAGATTATCAACCGCGATATCATTATTATTGGTACGAACGGCAATAATAGCTTTCAAATAGCTCGTCATTGCATCAGCCTTCTGAACTCCATTTAGCGTTTCGGCTGCTTTCATATAGTCTTTGGAAAGAATCTGAGCCAAAGCCGCGCTATTACTTTTTACCTCACCAAAAGATTTTACTGCCTGACCATAATTGCCTTCTTTCAAATACATATTACCCAAAGCTTCATTCAATGCATTACTTTCGGTTCCTTTACTCAAATAATTCTGAGCTGAAGTCAGATCATTGTCCATTAAAGCCAACAAACCAAGGTTCACATTAGGTTCAGCAGCATCTCCTTTCACTGCAACGGATTTTTGCAAATAACCTTTTGCTGTATCATAATCACCTTTCTCAAAAGCCATTGTAGCTAGATCATTGTAAGCACGATAATCATTGGGGTACACCTGTGTTGTCTTCTTATAAATCTCTTCTTTTTCCGTCTCCTTATCTGTCAGTGTTGCATCATAAAGAATTTCTTCTACACTCAGTTTGCTTGCATCATCTGTATATTGCTTTTGTATTTCGTCATCAGAACGGCCTATCAATTCATAATTCACTGCAATGCGCGAACGACGCAATTCAGGTAAAACTTCTTTTGCCAGATTAGTAAATGCTGCAGACATATTACGAATTTGATGTTCACGCTCTTCGGGATCCTTATACATAGAAAGAACACGCAAAATAACTTCTTTATCTTGAATATTGGAAGCAGAAACAAGTTCTTTGAAACCGTCCCAATCTTCTGCCGTATATTTTGTATCCACATTGGATTCCAAACCTGTCTTCTTGAGTTGTTTATTAATATAACTCTTCGTAGTTTTTTCGCGATCTTTTGCAACTCTCGTATTCAGTTTCATACCACCATCAGGAGAAGCATAAGCAGAAACTTCAACGTTATCTAAAGCTTTACGGTCTTCGTCAGCATGGATATCTTTTAAAGTCTTAATAAACTGTTGTACAGAAATACCCTTTAGCTCACTATTACGAATTTTAGCCTGCTGAATGAGAAATTTAATATTTGCCTCTTGCTTCTGCTTAATCACATGCTGATACGCATCGGGGGCAAAAGCCACGCCAGCACTTTTAAGTGTACGATTCACCAATTCGGAAGTAGAAAGAACCCCTTCGGCAACCTTAACTTCAGGCACTTTCACTGTCTTCTTTCCTATTTTTGCATCAAAAGTCAAATAAAGATCGCTCTTTTCCATATCTGGAACATATTTGAAACTACTTTTCATTGTGTAATTTCCACCTACCCGATATGAAATGGTTTGATTGTTTGCTTCTACTTTCTCTCCTTGAAAAGTTGCGCCATTACCAGCTGTTTCTCCTCCCACATAACGCAGTACAGGAGTTACTGTCACGACAGCTTTTTTCTTCATATATTTCTCAGGGAACCGTCCGTTAATAGTTACGGGCACTTGACCGCCAACCGATTCTAACGGAGACGGATTAACCGCAAAATTGTCAGCAGAGAGGGGACCCATTTTACTACATGAACCCAGTAATGCTGTTGCAGCTATAGTCAAAGTTAAATACAATTTAGTTTGCATCATTATATAATTTATGCTATTCTTTGGGGCAAAGATATAAAAATCATCTCATAAAACAGAAGTTATCGCCCAATTTTTATGTCTTATAAGTAAGATTAATCTTCATTCTCACGCAGACGTATCAATGTAAGTCCATCGCGAAGAGGAATTATAACTTTTTCTACCCTATTGTCTACTGCAACAGAATCATTAAAAGCTCTTATACCAAGTGTTTGAGCATCTTTATCATAGGCAGGATCTATTACATGACCATCCCATAGTGTATTATCTGCCAAAATATATCCACAAGGGTTCAAATGTTGAAAACAAAGTTCATAATATTCCAAATATTGCCTTTTGTTTCCATCAATAAAAATCAAATCAAACGGTGCTACCTCTTGAGATAAATCAGTCAGCACATTTCCAATGCGAAACTCAATATGGTTAGCCCAAGGAGAGAGCTCAATTTGCGGACGTGTAAAGTCCTCCAACTCATCATTAATTTCGTAAGTAATCAATTTTGCATTTTCTTCAAGCGCAGATGCCATACATAATGCAGAATATCCCGTATAAGTTCCAATTTCTAAAATTCTCTGAGGATGAATCATTCTAACAAGCATCCGCAATAACGTTCCCTGCAAATGCCCAGAAGTCATATGAGAACGTACCAAACGAATATTTGTAGAACGATACAATTTATAAAGATATTCATTCTCCGCATCAATATGATCCTGAATATAATTCTCAAGAATTTCTTTATCTATCATTTCTTTTGAGCCAACTTCAACAATCCTTCCAACGCCAAACGATATCCATCAAGTCCAAAACCGCAGATTACTCCAACACAAGCAGAAGAAATCATCGAATGATGGCGAAAATCCTCTCGCGCAAACACATTTGAGATATGTACCTCTATAACGGGCGTCTTTACAGCCCTTATTGCATCATGTAATGCTATTGAAGTATGTGTATAAGCACCTGCATTTAAAATAATTCCATCAGCTATAAATCCAACATCATGGATTTTATCAATCATAAAACCTTCCACATTGCTTTGAAAATAATTTATCTCTATATTTTCATAATCCTTGCGCAAACTTTTTAAAAAAGGTTCAAAGCCCGTATCTCCATAAATACCAGGCTCACGTACACCCAATAAATCCAAGTTCGGACCATTAATTATTTGTACATTCATAACAACAATACTTTTGTTTTTATTACTTTTGTGCCAGAGCAAAGTTATGAAAAATATTATAGACACCGTACAAAACCTCAAAAATAAAGCTGACGATTTAGATAATCTTCATAATCAAGAACTACAATCTATAGTCGTCCGTTATCGCAACTATCTGATGTTGGAAAAATCTTTTTCCAGGAATACTTTAGATGCATATCTCCATGATTTGGATAAACTCTTGCAATTCTTTTATTCTGAAAAATTAAGACCACAAAATGCAAGATTGGAGGATCTTCGTCAATTTGCGGCAGCTCTTCATGACATCGGTATTGAACCTCGTTCACAGGCTCGCATTCTAAGTGGAGTAAGGTCATTTTACCATTTTATGATGCTCGACAGAATCATTAAAAACGACCCTACAGAACTTTTGGAGTCACCCCAAATAGGCACATACCTCCCCTCTGTACTTACAGTAGAAGAAATCGATCGCATGATCACCTCTATTGACCTGAGCAAAAAAGAAGGTCAAAGAAATCGTGCTATCATCGAACTTCTTTATAGTTGCGGACTCCGCGTTTCAGAACTTTGTGACTTGAAGCTTTCCAATCTTTATTTAGATGAAGGATTTATCCGTGTCATAGGGAAAGGGAAAAAAGAACGTCTTGTGCCCATATCTCAACGCGCAATTCATGAACTACGTCTTTATTTCTTAGATCGCAATTTAATAGAAATCCCTGCAAAATATAGTGATTTTGTGTTTATCACCGTCAGAAGACATACTGCTAATATTGGACGTATCATGGTATTTCATCTTATAAAGCAACTCGCTGTAAAAGCTAATATTCAGAAAAATATCAGTCCCCATACCTTACGGCATTCCTTTGCAACGCACCTGCTTGAAGGAGGTGCCGATCTTCGTGCCATACAAGCCATGCTTGGACACGAAAATATTACAACGACTGAAATTTATACTCATATTGATCGTTCCCGGTTACGCGAAGAAATTCTTAAACACCATCCAAGAAATCTAATCAAAAATTAATCACCTTTTATTTGTACTTACATTTATAACAACTAAAAATAGTTCAGGTTCGTTCTCTGCAAAATAAATCGTGAACTTCTGCACAAATTGGCTTCGTCAAAAAACGACAGATCAAACGTTATCCTATTTGCGTCTCTATTATGACCAACATATTTACAAAAGTATCTGTCTCTTTGTAATAAATAAAAAGCGTGGACTCCAATGGGGTGTCCACGCTAATAAAATTTTTATGAAGAAAACTATCTAATTGCGACTTTCTTCTTTCCTATAATGTAAATGCCCTTACCCAGATTCTTCTCTGCATCTGTAGCCTTTACATTCTTCTTCAACAGTTTTCCGTCTATCGTAT